>JAEEGF010161884.1_pt1 | contig 21830 bp, 16 predicted proteins | sample 9134171 | NCBI WGS metagenome assembly JAEEGF01 (sample SAMN16246542, study PRJNA631951) | gut metagenome | biome: gut microbiome; feature: rumen; material: AP-attached | host: Bos | place: Iran: Karaj | collected 2018-10 | reverse complement strand
TAGTCGAGTCGATTTTCATGACGGCCCACATAACGTTCAATGAAGGGGTTGAAGACAAGGCCGTAGTTCTCCGGGCAGGTCTTGTATTCTACTACGATATAAGCGTCGTCCGTCTCCCAGATGAAGTCTATGAATTAACTTGCAAATATGCATCATTTTCTATATATATACAATCACTCCGGTAAAATAATTTACCGGAGTGATTGTATATTAAAGGAAAATCTGTAAATTTGCAATTGAACCGTAAACGACATTTTTAATCCGGAGGTGCCTTGGCTGTTGAAGACGAAATCAGATGCTTATGGGCACTTATCTGCTAACACCTTCTTGTTAATGGGAGAAAATTTTACAAACCGGCAAAATAAGGCTGTGGTCAGACTCGACTATCTGCCGAAAGTGAACTATGCCATGATAAACAATGGCATCAGCACGCTCAGTGCGCTGATTGTGGAAAACCACGATGAAAAAGACTGGAGCTTGATTACAGTGAGCATCTGCGGCAGCCATATCAAAGAAAGTGTGGCGATTGTCGAGACGCTGAGGGCTGGACAGTCAGTGCAGGTGCGTAACCTGGCGATTGATGCTGACACACAGGTGCTCGCCGACACCACAGAGGCTGTGAACACCACGTTCACACTGAAAATCGAGACTGAAGGCGCAGCGCTTTTCGAGCAGACTTACCCTATCACCCTGATGGCATTCGACGAATGGGCGGGAGGAAGCGTCATGCCTGAGTTCATCGCTGCATTCGTCGTGCCCAACAACCCCTTGCTGCCCAAAGTGAAAGCCTCAGCCGCACAGTTCCTCCAGAAATGGACGGGCGACGCTGCTTTCACAGAATACCAGACCAAGAACCGCACGAAGGTGAGGTATCAGGTGGCAGCCATCTATGAGGCGCTCCGGTCAGAAGGGCTGTTCTATTCATCCATCCCTGCCAGCTTCGAGTCGCTGGGACAGCGGGTGAGGCTAGCCGACAAGGTGCTGACCGACAAGACTGGAAACTGCCTCGACCTCAGCATCCTCATGGCATCATGCCTTGAGGATGCCGGCATCAATCCCGTCATCATTTTTATGAAAGGACATGCCATGGTCGGCGCATGGCTCACGCCGGTGGTCTTGCCGAACATGGTCAGCGACGACGTGAGTTACATCCTCAAGGAGACAGCCGACGGTAACGACAACCTCGTTCTGCTTGAGACCACATGCATCGCATCGTCTGGAGATGTCAGTTTTGAGGAGGCGGTTAGCAGAGCGATAAAACGGATACGGCAGGAAGACCAGTTCCTCTATTTCGTGGATATCCACCGCTGCAGGCTGGGTAATATCCGTCCGCTTCCGCAAAGGGTGATGAAAGACGGGGCATGGACATTCAACAACGAGGGGGTGGACCACTCGAACGCCACGCAGACAGTCAGCCGGCGCAATCACTATGAGCTGTCGCTTGAGCCTGCCGGACAGACTCTCACCAAGCAGCAACTCTGGGAGCGGAAACTGCTCGACTTCACACTTCGCAACAATCTGCTCAACACCAAAATAGGAAAGCGTGTCATTCCGTTCATCTCCTTTGAGATTGAGCGGCTGGAAGACCGTATGCATCAGAATGTGGATTATCAGATCACCCCGTCGCCAGGTCCGAAAATAGAGCCGAATGCTGACCGCATGTATGATTCGCATTTGCAGGCGACTGATTATCATTTCGTTGTCTCGGAATTTATCGACAGTGGCAAAATCGCGTCGTATCTTACGGAGGCGGAGCTGCTCAGTGGGCTGAAATATGTGTATAGGGCAGCGAGGACTGCTTTGGAGGAGAATGGTGCGAACAGCCTCTTCCTCGCACTTGGCATGTTGAAATGGTTTGAGACGGAAATCAGCGAACAGCCGCGTTATGCGCCCATTCTCCTGATGCCGGTGGATATCATACGCCGCAGCGGTAATAAATATGTGATTCGCAAACGTGATGAGGACATGATGCTGAACATCACGCTCGTGGAGTTTCTTAAGCAGAACTTTAAAATCAACCTCGATGTGCTCAGCAATCTGCCAAAAGACGCACATGGACTTGACGTGCAGCTTATTTTCACTTATATCCGACGTGCCATCATCGACCAGAAAGGATGGAACGTGCTGGAGGAATCGATGCTCGGACTCTTCTCGTTCAATAAGTTCGTGATGTGGAACGACATCCATTCAAATGCCGACAAGCTGAAGGAGAATCTGGTGGTGGCGTCGCTCATCGAGAACCGCGATAAGCATGATCGGTCACACGAGCCCGTGGATGCGGGCAAAGTGGATCGTGAGAACGCACCTAAAGATTTTGCCATACCGCTCGATGTCGATTCATCGCAGATGGAAGCCATCGTGGAGTCGGGCAGGGGACAGACTTTCATACTCCACGGCCCTCCGGGAACTGGCAAGTCGCAGACCATCACTAACATGATTGCCAATGCGCTCTATCAGGGGAAAAGGGTGCTTTTCGTGGCGGAGAAGATGGCGGCCCTCTCGGTCGTGCAGTCCAGACTCGCGAAAATCGGACTCGCCCCTTTCTGTCTGGAGCTACATTCCAACAAGGTGACCAAGAAACATTTCCTCGGACAGATGGAGGATGTGCTCAAGGTCACGAAAATCAAAGCACCAGAGGAATACGCCAGGCGGTCGGAGGAACTGTTTGCTGAACGTAAGGAGTTAATCAGCTATATGGAGGCGATCCACAGGAAACTGCCTCATGGATACAGCCTTTATGAGTGTATTTCCGAATACCTCTCCATCCCGCAGGATGAGCTGTCGCAAGGACTGCCAGCGAAAGAGACGGTCACTGCAGAGTATGTGGCGGAATGTCGCAAACTGGTGGAACAGGTCGATGCCGTCCTTGCTATCGTGGGACAGCCTGCGCGTCATCCGCTCAACGGACTGGAGCCGGCAGACAATAAAATCGACACGCTCGACAGTCTGCAGAAGTTGATGACTGAATTCCAGCAGACTGAGCAGCAGCTCAGCGAACGGCAGGGTGAAATGAGCCGTACGGTCGGCATTGATCTTGCCACAGAGGCGGATATTCAGTGGCTCGTGCTCTTTGCTGGTCTGCTCAAGGCGGAGGCGGTGCAGGAGGAACGGCATGATCAGATAGTGAAATCCTATAATGAGGATGTATTGCGCCTGGATGTCGGTTCCAACCGTCGCGAATGGGCTGAAATCAAGTCGAAGTGGTTCATTCCGCGCTTCTTCGCCAAACGGAAATATCTGAAATCGATGCAACGCTACGGACAGGTGCTGGAGTCGGGGATCGACAGCCTGTTCGATATGGTGGAAGGACATCAGCAGGCGGTTGCCGATGTGAAGACACGGGGCGATGAGGCGGTAATTTTCGCCCAGAGCCATGCCATACGGCATGAGGATCGGGAACAGGCCTACAGGCGTTTTGCAGGCAGTCATGCTGCTGTGTCGAGACAGACATTCCTGCGTCAGACAGAACGAATCATGGATATCGACAGCCACCTCTCGTCGTTGCTCGACGGTATCAACCGAAACGCTGTCACCACTTATTCGCGATCCGACATCAGTCAGTCGGCATCCCGGTGGCTCGGCAGTTATGCTTCGGTGCGCGACTGGTTTTTCTGGGTTGACATCAAGCAGAAGATGAAGCGGATGGGACTGCAGCCCGTGGTTCGGCTGGTGGAGAACGGGGCAAAACCTGCTGATGCAGTGAACGCTTTCCTAAAAGGGATGTTCCATCTGCTCATCCGTCATGCCATTGACCAGAATGACCAGCTGAGGATGTTCAACGGACTGAAGTTCCGTCAGCTGATAGAAAAATACAAGCAGGACACCTTGCGTTTCCAGGAGCTGAGCAAAGAGGAACTCTACAGTAAGCTAGCGGCAAGGGTTCCCTCAGCGTCGGTCGCATCCATCGACGGATCTGAAATCAGCATCCTCAAGCGTAATATCGCCAATGGTGGACGGGGTTCCTCCATTCGCACTATCCTCGACAGCATACCGGCACTACTGCCGCGCCTCTGTCCATGCATGCTTATGAGTCCGATTTCCGTGGCGCAGTTTATCGACCTCAATGCCGATAAGTTCGACATCGTGATTTTCGACGAGGCATCACAGATGCCAACGAGCGAGGCGGTCGGAGCCATCGCACGCGGAAAGTCGCTTATCGTTGTCGGTGACAGTAAACAGATGCCGCCTACCAGCTTCTTCACCGCCACACAGGTGGATGATGATGAGGCAGACATCGACGATATGGAGAGCATTCTCGACGATTGCATCACACTCTCACTTTGTGAGCACCAGCTGAAATGGCATTACCGGAGCAAACATGAGAGTCTCATCGCTTTCAGCAACTCACAGTATTACGGCAATGCGCTCTTCACCTTCCCCTCTGTAGATGACAGACAGGCGAAAGTCAGGCTTGTGCCCGTGGAGGGTGTTTATGACAAGGGGCATACACGAAGCAACAATGCGGAGGCGAAGGCCATCGTCGATGAGATTCTTCGAAGGCTTGCTGATACTGAGCTCAGCAAATACAGCATCGGAGTGGTGGCGTTCAGCAAGGTGCAGGGCGACTGCATCGAGGATGCGCTGACCGACGCACTCGACAGCCGTCCCGACCTCAAGGAGATTGCCTATAACTCCAATGAGCCTGTGTTCATCAAGAACCTGGAGAATGTGCAGGGCGACGAGCGAGACATCATTCTCTTCTCCGTGGGCTATGGAGCCGACAAATACGGGAAGGTGTCGATGAATTTCGGACCGCTTAACAACCCCGGAGGTGAGCGGCGTCTGAATGTGGCGGTGTCGAGGGCGCGCTATGAGATGATAGTCTATTCCACGCTGAAATCCAGTCAGATTGACTTGAAACGCAGCAAAGCGAAGGGAGTGGAGGGACTGAAGCGGTTCCTTGAGTTTGCAGAGACAGGCATACTTCCGTTTGTGTCCGACACTTTGGCGGGACGGCAGCGCAATGTGATGGTGGACCAGATCTGCGAGGCACTCAATGCCCAAGGTTATCTCACCGACTCCAATGTGGGTAAGTCGAACTTCAAGGTGGATATTGCCGTGTCGTCTAGGGAGCATCCCGACGAGTATATCCTTGGTATTCTCTGCGATGGGCAGAATTATTATGAGACGAAGACCACCCGCGACCGTGAGATTGTGCAACCCAATGTGTTGAAGATGTTGAGATGGAGGGTGATGAGAGTCTATTCTATAGATTGGTACGAGAACCGCGGAAGAGCACTGGATCAGATTCTCGAAGAACTGAGGGATGCGGAGGCAGGTAAGGACCAGGAGTCTCCTGCTGAGATCCGGCAGCCGGCATACGTGTTCGATGCATCCAGAATCAGACAAACAGAAGTGAGGGATGAGGAATTGCGCGACCGCTGCATGATGCCTTACACTGAGGCGGTCATCCTGAATTATGAGGTGGAGGACAAGTCAACCTTCAATCCTGAAGACCGCAGCAACAAGGCTGTCGTCTTTGAGATTGTACGTATGGAACAGCCGATCACAGAGCATTATCTTGCCAAGCGTCTTGCGAAAACATTGGGCTATGTTTCTCCTAGCAAGAACATCATGAAAGCGCTCGAAATCGCCACGAGGTCGTTCTATCGTGAGAATTCACCTGTCGATGGTCAACCGGTATATTGGCTCGAGAAGAGGTATGCTGATGCTTATGCTTATTACCGTTCGCCATCACCACGTGCTATCAACGAGATTCCTTCCATTGAAATAATCAATGCTGTGAAAGAGGTACTACGGGAGGAATTCTCTGCACCGATAAGCAAGATTTCAGGAGCTGTCCTCAAAAAACTGGGATTTAATTTTGGACCTAAACTCTCAGAAGCTGTCATGGATGTAGTGAACTGGATGATACAAAAAGGCATCATCACCGTCAGCGGAGAGATGGCTTCTTTAGTCGTCAGTTAGTCTTTAGTCTGAACACTCTGATTACTCTGATAATTCCGATTGTTTTGATAATTCTGATGATTTTTTAAAAAATAATAAACGGTAAGCCGCAGTAATACTGTGACTTACCGTTTTTTTAATAACCAATTTCCGTGGAGAAACACGTCCTGTCCTTCATGGATAATACTTCCAATTCCGCAGGTATGTAGCTTCCAAATGAAATTATTTATACAAAAACCTTTTGATATTCCGTTTGGGAGTCTTCTCAAACTCGGTGTCCATGGATTCCAGCTTGGTCACTTTGTAGAATGAGGGAAGCATGCCATTCACGTATTTGCAGTAGCGCGGAAGCTGGCTTATAAATTCCTCACGGCTCAAACCGTGCGCTTTTAGGGTCTCGTCGGAGGTGTAAACCAACCCGATGAGCTGTTGGTCGCGCTGAACCACCACGCATTCGTCTATCAATGCGTGAGAAGTGAATTTCTCTTCGATTTCCTCAGGGTATATGTTTTGGCCGTTTGCGCCTAACAGCATGTTTTTCTGACGCCCGCGGATAAACACGTTGCCGTCGCTGTCAACAGTGCCCAGATCGCCGGTATGAAGCCAACCCTCGCTGTCGATGGCGGCGCGGGTAGCTTCCTCGTTCTTGTAGTAGCCAAGCATCACGTTGTCTCCACGGACAACAATCTCACCCTCAACGTTTGCTGGGTCCTGACTCAGCACTTTCAGCTCCATGCGGGGCACCACCTGTCCGCAAGAACGTGGAACGAACGTGTGATAGTCGCGGTAACAGATAATCGGACCACATTCTGTCATGCCGTAGCCGACGGTGTAAGGGAATTTGATGTAGCTGAGGAAATTCTCAACCTCTTGGTTGAAAGCAGCACCACCCACAATCACCTCATAGAATTGTCCGCCGAAGAAATCGATGATGCGTTGACGGATTTTACGGTAAATCATACCTTTCACAAACGGCAGTACCATCAGACTCTGGGTGGCGAGTGATTTTAGTTTCGGGAACACACGGCTCTGGATGATTTTCTCAACAATCAGCGGAACGCATATAAGCACGTCGGGCTTTATGTCCGACAATGCCTTTGCCAGAACTGTAGGGCTTGGTGGTTTTGTGAGGAACGTGATATGTCCGCCTATGCAGAACTCGTAAAAATACTCAAAAGTGAAACCGTACATGTGGGCCATAGGAAGCAGCGACAGCACCTTGCAGCACTCGCGCAATCCTAGCTTTTCGTCGCCGAAAGCCACGTTCGACCAGATGCAGCGGTAGGGAAGCATCACACCCTTTGAAAAACCGGTGGAACCCGAAGTGTAGTTTATCAGTGCCAGACCGTCCGGATCATCTGTGAAATAATGCACATCATCCGGAGTCAGGTCTATCGTCGGGTCTTTCTCGCCAACGATGCTGATATCCACAAACTCGCAGTGATCCAGCTTCTCACTGCCTGCAGCGGTCAGAGCCTTCTCTATCTTTTTTCTTACTATCGGACTGGTGAACATCATTTTTGAGTCGGAATGATTGACCACATTCACAATCTGGTCACCGTGGAAGTCAACGAGTATCGGTACAACCACAGCACCGTAAGTCAGCGCAGCAAGCGTGCTGATTGCCCAATAGCTGGAATTCTTGTCGCAGACGGCCACTTTGTCGCCTTTTTTGATGCCATTCTCCTTGAAAAAGATATGCATCTTCCTAATCTGGTTTGCCAGATCCTGGAAAGTGAAGCTGATGGAGGTATTATAGTCAGAAAACGCCGGACTGGTCCAATGATTTCTGATTGAACACTCAATCACACGCATCACTGATCGGTTCTTCTGTATATAATCCATGGAGAATCCTGTTTTGCGCATTTTCTTTTGTTTTGTGCAAAGATACGAATTTTCTTAAAAAATCAAAATAAATATGCCTTTTTTTTACATTTTAATTGCTAACTTTGTAGTGACAAACGCTAAATACACATTTTTATGGGAAAACTATTGACGATTATCATCTGTATGCTGGCTGTGCAGAATGTGGCAGCTCAGGACAAAAACGATGCCATCTGGAAAGACATCAACGGAGTGCGTGATGTCACGCTCGACTCCCTTGAGAAAGCCAATCAGGTGAGGCCCGTGAGCGGTTCATCGCGCAAGGGCGACAACCCTGTGCTGTTTCTTGTGGGAAACTCCACCATGCGAAACGGCACACTTGGCAACGGAAATAACGGACAGTGGGGATGGGGATATTATGCTCATCTCTTCTTCGATGAGAAGCAGATTACGGTGGAGAATCATGCACTCGGAGGCACCAGCCCCCGAACATTCTACAACAAGCTTTGGAAACCAGTTCTGGAAGGCATGCGTCCGGGCGATTACGTGGTGCTTGAACTGGGTCATAACGATAACGGACCTATCGACGAGAACAGGGCACGATCGAGTTATAAGACGTCGAAGAGCAACGGCGGACAGTACGACAAGTTCCTGTTGGAGGACTCCACGGTGGTAACTGTCAAGGAGGATGGACGGCAGGAGAAGGTATTTACTTTCGGTGGTTATATGCGACGCTTTGTCAATGAGGCACGTGCGAAAGGGGCCATACCCATTTTGCTCACGCTCACACCCAGGAATGCATACGAACAGGACGACACTAACCGTGTCGATCGCAAGCTCACTTCGTTCACACCTTGGATTAAAGCGATGGCGGAGGAGCTCAGCACGCCGCTTATCGATCTCAACGACATATCTGCTACGAAACTGGAGAAATACGGAAAGCATAAGGCGGATTATCATTTCTTCGGCGATAAGATCCATTCATCGGCGTTTGGAGCAAAGATGAATGCTGCCAGTTTTGCCGAGGGGCTAGACGCTTGTCAGCATCCACAGGTGGCTAACCTGAAACAATTCCTTAAAGCAGACATGGTGCATCCGAAAACCGTCATTGAGAAATATCCAAATTGGGTAACCACTAAGCCGACTAAAAAAGCCAACGGCAAAAAGAAGAAACCGCGCGTGTTTCTTGCAGGCGACTCCACGGGAAAGAATGCCGATAAGGACCCGAACGGCATGTGGGGATGGGGATCGCAGGCTGCCTCTGTGTTCGATGGAGACAAATGCACGTTCGTCAACTGTGCGATGGCTGGTCGATCCACACGGACTTTCCTGAAAGAAGGCAGATGGGACGATATTTACAACTCGCTTGAACCTGGCGACTATGTGCTCATTCAGTTCGGTCACAACGACATGAGCGGCATTGACAAACCCAAATTCAGGGGGGTCATTCCTGTGGCGCAAGACTCATGCCATGTCTATCGGATGGAAGACGATGGAAGCTATGAGGTGGTTTATTCCTTTGGATGGTATCTTAAAAAGTTTATTGAGGACACACGAGAGAAGGGGGCAACGCCGATTTTACTCAGCCTCACGCCACGAAACGAATGGCCTAACGGCAAAGTGGAGCGTCGCAACGATTTCTTCGGGAAACTATACCGTCAGGTGGTGGAGCAGACAGGTGTCGATTTTATCGACATTCACAACATCACTGCCGACGCGCTCGACAAGATGGGTAAGGAGAAGGCGGCTGCCATGTTCAACCACGACCACACACACACATCCCTTGCTGGTGCACAACTCAACTGCCAGAGCCTTGCCAAAGGATTGAAAGCTATCAAGTCGCCGCTGCGCAAGTGTTTGAAGTAGGTTTTAATATAAATAATAATCATGAAAATTGGTGACCGTGTCCGTTTCCTCAGCGATGTGGGGGGCGGAATTGTGAAAGGATTCAAGAATAATAACAAGATTGTGCTGGTGGAAGATGAAGATGGCTTCCAGGTGCCGGTGCTGGCAACCGATGTAGTGGTAGTCTCAACCGATGATTACAACATCGCTAAGGTTGACACAATGGGTCGAAATGAGAAGGCTGCTGCCAAGAAGACGGAAAAACAGATGGCTGTCAGTCATGACAAGCCGGTGGCATCTTATCAAGCTTTCGACGATGACAGAGAACTGGATCTGGCTGACCGGGAAATCACCTATAAGGCGAAGCCGGAGGAACGGAAAGACGGAGATAAATTGTCTGTATATCTATCGTTTGTGCCTGTGAATCCCAAGGAGTTTTCCACCACCACGTTTGAGTGCTATCTCGTGAACGACTGTAATTATTTCATTCACTACACCTACCTCTCGAAAGAAAACAATGCGTTCACGCTCCGTGCACAGGGAACCGTGGAGCCCAACACGAAGGTGTTTGTGGAGGAAATAGATCATTCCATGCTTCAGGAGATTGAAAGGGTGGGGATGCAGCTGATTGCCTATAAGGAGGACAAGCCTTTCATCCTGAAAACGCCGGTAAGCGTGGATTTTAGGATCGACACCACAAAATTCTTCAAGTTCCACACGTTCCATGAGAGCATGTTTTTCGATGATCCTGCACTGGAGTTCGCTATCGTGAAGGACGATGTGCCCTATCACAGCTATTCGTTCGACGCCAAGGAGATTCAGCAGGCCATAAACGAGAAAAACCATGAAGGACGCCGTCAGCCAAAACCCTCACGGACGGATAAGAAACCAAAAGCGAACGAGGTGGTTGAGGTCGATTTGCATGCGCATGAGCTCCTTGAGACCACTGCTGGTATGTCGGCAGGTGATATCAAGGAGTATCAGCTGAATGTGTTCCGCACCACAATGCAGAAATATGTCAAATGTAAGGGGCAGCGAATCGTGTTTATTCATGGAAAAGGGGAGGGGGCTCTCCGCAGTGCCATCGTCAACGAACTGAAACACAAATACAAGAACTGCGCTTTTCAGGATGCCTCATTCCAGCAATACGGATTCGGTGCCACAATGATCATTGTGCATTAAGAGTTCTTGGACCTCAAGGGCTTATGGAATTTCTAGGATGCCTAGGTATTCCTAGGTGTTCCTAGATTATCCTAGGATTTCCTAAGTATTCCTAGGTGTTCCTAGATTATCCTAGGATTTCCTAGGTATTCCTAAAAGCCTAGACCTGACAACTTCTCAACACCCTTTCCAACTTATCAACAAACTGGTCTGCCTGACTGATACTGAGACAGAGTGGTGGCAGCAATCGCAGCACATTGGTGCCTGAGCAGCCCGTGAAACAGTGCTCTTTGTGGAGCAGCCGGTTGCGTACATCCTTGTAAGGGATGTCCAGCTCGATGCCGATCATCAGTCCGCGTCCGCGGATGTCAACCACATGGGGCAGTTGAGCGGCTTTCAAGCTTTCCATCAGATGTGTGCCCACGGTTGCTGCGTTTTTCACCAGATTTTCTTCTTTCATCACGTCGAGCACGGCAATTGCAGCCGCACAGGCTAGGTGGTTACCTCCAAAGGTGGTGCCGAGCTGGCCATATACTGGTGTGAACTTAGGTGATATCAGCACTGCGCCCATAGGGAAGCCGTTTCCGATGCCTTTTGCCACAGTGATGAGGTCGGGAGTGACGCTCAGATGCTGATGGGCAAAAAACTTGCCGCTTCTGCCGTAGCCGCATTGGATTTCATCGCATATCAGAACCGTGTTGTGGGCATCGCACAGCTTACGGAGGCCGTACATGAAATCTTTATCAGCCAGACGGATGCCCCCGACACCTTGAATGCACTCGATGATGCAAGCGCATACATCGCCTTTACTGATCTCACGTTCCCAGGCGTTTAAGTCGTTCAGCGGGAGGAACGTGACATGGTTGTTTGCATTGATCGGGGCGATGATTTTCGGGTTGGCGGTGGCCTCAACAGCAAGAGAGGTGCGTCCGTGGAAGGCTTTCTCAGCTGAAAGCACGCGCGTGCGGCCGTTGTAGAAAGAGGCCAGTTTCAGCGCGTTCTCGTTCGCTTCAGCACCCGAATTGATAAGAAACAGCTGGTAGTCCTCATAGCCGCACATACGGCCAAGTTTCTTTGCCACTTCCTGCTGAAGAGGGTTCTTCACCGAGTTGGAATAAAACCCCAGTTTATTCACCTGCTCAGTTATTTTATTTACGTAGTGGGGATGGCTGTGACCGATGGAGATGACCGCATGTCCCCCATAGAGGTCGAGATATTCCTCGCCTTTGTCGTCCCAAACCGTTGCGCCACGGCCTTTGTCTATTGTTATGTCGAATAATGGATATACGTCGAAGAGTTGCATTTTATTTTGGAAAAAGGGGTTTAATTTTTATTTGGAAATTAAATTTCTGAAGAATAGAATGTTAATTATATAAATGGAAGTAATCAGAGAATTCTGAGTAATCAAACTAAAACGCGCTTGCTTTCAGCTTCAGCCCTGTAGTCTCGTCTATGCCAAACATGATGTTCATGTTTTGTACTGCCTGACCGACAGCACCTTTCAAAAGATTATCGATTACGGATGTGATGACCGCCTTGTTGCCGAATTTATCCACGTGAACAAGTCCCTTATTGGTGTTAACAACCTGCTTAAGGTCGATGGCTCTATCTACATAGTGGGTGAAGGCGGCATCTTTGTAATAATCCTTGTACATTGCCTCAAGCTGCCCTGCGTCGGGATTCCCTGCCGTGCCCTCATCACCGTCGAAACTGACCACCTCCGTACAGAAGATGCCTCGCGGGAAATCACCACGGTAGGGGATGAAATCCACGCTGACTTCGAGGCTTCCCTGAAGTTCGCGCAGGGTCTGACGGATTTCGTGCAGATGCTGGTGAGTGAACACCTTATAGGTGCTTATGTTGTTGTTGCGCCAGGAGAAATGGGTGGTGCTGCCGGGTTTCTGGCCGGCACCGGTGCTGCCGGTGATGGCGTTCACGCTGATGTCGTGGGTTAGCAGACCGGCTTTTGCTAAAGGCAGCAGACCGATTTGTATGCAGGTGGCGAAACAGCCGGGGTTGGCTAAGTGGCTGCACTGGGATATCTCGTTGCGGTGGGTCTCAGGAAGGCCATAAACGAAGTCGTGCGATGCGTCGGCTATGCGGAAATCCTGCGCAAGGTCAATTATTTTCACGTTTGCCGGCACAGGATGCTCTTTCAGGAAACTGACACTTTTGCCATGCCCGAAACAGAGGAAGATGACATCCACCTGGTCGAAAGGCATCTCTGAGCAGAATCTCATCTCGGTGTCTCCAAGAAGTCCCTCATGCACATCGCTTACAAGATTTCCTGAGTTGCTCTCACTGTTGGCAAACACAATCTCTGTCTCTGGATGATTAATCAGCAGGCGTATAAGCTCACCGCCGGTATAGCCCGCTGCACCTAATATTCCAACTCGTATCATTGTTCTTGTTATTTTGTCGGGGCAAGCAGCCACAGGATGATATAGGCAAGCAGACCGCCGCCGAATCCGAAGGCCAGCACAATAAATCCAACTCTCACTAACAGGGAGTCTATATCAAAATACTCGGCGATTCCGCCGCAAACACCGGCTATCTTTTTGTCGGTCGATGATAGAAAAAATTGTTTATGCATATTGTCGTCAATAAATGATAGTGAAAATGGTTCGTTTTTTCCATAACATATCATACCATCCCATAATATCCTATAATATCCCATAAAATCCTATACCATCCTATACCATCCTATAATATCCTATATCATCCTATATCATCCTATAATATCCTATATCATCCTATACCATCCTATAATATCCTATATCATCCTATATCATCCTATAATATCCTATAAAATCCTATAATCCCCCCCCAAAAAAACCTAAAATCAAATCATCATCTCTCCTCATTCGGGTGAGCCAGATAATAGGCTCTGAGGGCGGTTGCCGATACCTTTATGAATCCTTTGGCGTCGTCGGAGCTCCATGCCTTGGCAGTCTCGCCGTATTCGCCCAGTTTGTTCTTGACAAGGTCGTTCGGAGAATCCACACCAACGGTCTGGAACATCAACGGACGGAGTTCGAGAGTCACCTCGCCAGTAACGTTGCGCTGGCTGCTGGTCAGCATCGCCTCGATGTCAGGCATCACAGGCTCCAGATACTGACTCTCATGCAGGAACATGCCATACCAGTTGCTTACCTGGTCTTTCCAGTACTGCTGCCATTTCGACAACGTATATTTCTCCAGAAAACGGTGTGCGCCGATAATCAGCATAGGAGCTGCTGCCTCGAAGCCCACACGCCCTTTGATGCCGATGATGGTGTCGCCCACGTGGCAGTCACGGCCGATGCCGTAAGCGGCGCCGATTTCCTCCACTTTCTTGATGGCGCTGATTTTGTCGTCAAATTTCTCGCCGTTCACGCTGCACAGCTCGCCTTTCTCGAAGCCCAGCTTCAGCAGTTCCGGCCCTTCTTTGGTCGGGTGTTTCAGATAGGCGCTCTCCGGCAAGCCCTGCGTGGAGTCGAGAATCTCACCGCCACAGATACTGGTGCCCCAGATGCCCACGTTGTATGAGTATTTCAGCTTGGCGAAGTCGGCGTTGAATCCGTTTGCGTTCAGATAATCCACCTCTTCCTGGCGGCTCAGGTTGCGGTCACGGGTAAGCGTGATGATTTCGATGTTAGGGCACATCACAAGGAACGTCATGTCGAACCGTATCTGGTCGTTGCCTGCTCCGGTGGAACCATGGGCTATGGCTGACGCGCCTATTTCGTTGGCATATCGTGCAATCGCGATGGCCTGGAAAATTCGCTCTGATGATACAGATATAGGGTAGCAGTTGTTTCGCAACACATTACCGAATACCATGTATTTCAATGATTTGTCGTAATATTCCTGAGTCACGTCGAGGGTCACGTATTTCGTGGCGCCAAGCTTGTAGGCGTTCTCTTCGTTCGTCTTCAGCTGTTCCTCGCTGAAACCGCCGGTGTTTGCGCAGGCAGCATGTACTTCATATCCCATCTCTTTAGCCAGATACATCACGGTGTACGATGTGTCAAGGCCACCGCTGTAGGCTACTACTACTTTTTTCTTCGATTCCATAATATTTTTTTTATTAGTATAGACATTTATATAAAAATTAATTATTCAACTTTTGCAAGTATTTGAAAATGCTGATAATTATTAAGTTCTGTTTATTTTTGAGTGATTCTAATATCGATTTATCATTTGCAAAACTATCGTCCACGAGCCTCAGGCTCGTTAACTCCCATTTTAAATACCGAACCACCTGCATAAATCTTACATCTTACATAATTAAATCTTTAAATTAACTCAGCTCCCATTTTAAATACCGAACCACTTGCATAAATCTTACATCTTACATAATTAAAACTTTAAATTAACTCAGCTCCCATTTTAAATTCCGAACCACCTGCATAAATCTTACATCTTACATAATTAAATCTTTAAATTAACTCAGCTTCCTTTTTTACTTCAGAAACTGGAGTTATTTATTTTATCAGAAACCCAGGTCAGCGAAATACTTCTTTTCTTCTTCGTCTGTGATGGACAGATATTTCCGCAAGCCGTTGAGCATTAATTTGCCTTTGTCGGCAAATTTGGACCTGAATTCTGCTACGTTATGTTCCCATTGTTCGTAGGTCATTATCCTAGGCCAGCGTTTGCAGTTAAGCGCCATCTCAGGCTTGATGGAGTCAATCAGTGCGTCGAACACTGACGTGGCGTTTGAGGCCGTGAATGTCTTATGCATGTGAAGCGACAACCGCTCAAGGAATAGCTGGCGGAAATTTTGGTTGGGTAGCAGTAAGTCAATCAGTTTGTTTTGGATGCTTACGTAGCTATCCATTCCTGCACTGTTTGAGTTCAGATAGAAAGAGACTGACTTTTCGGCAGTCCATGTGGCGTCAAGATCGTAGAACACCACATGCCATTTACGGTCACCTTTCGCATCGTCCGATTTCACGTAGCGGACATTGCCCACGTCGGTGTTGCTTGAGTATATCTGACCCAGTTTGAAGTCAATCAGGCTGTTCAAGTCGAATCGGCTTCTTATGTAGTCGTAGTGGGCCTGCTCGCTCAGATTGTGCTGCTTGGCGTATGCCATCAGTGCGTGATAGTCTGCTGGACTGCCTTCTTCGCAGTATTTGTTCGCCATGATAATCGATATGGAGTCGGAAGACACGTTCAGGTGACGGGCTACGAAGCGTTTGTCTATCTTCTCGCGGATGTAGTACAGTCCGAAATAGCGGCCGTTGAGGTAGAGTGCTGTCGGACGGTATGCCTGAATGGGCATTGTGGGACTGTTAGGACGCATCAGGCTCGTGAAAAATTCGTCGCGTACCATCACTCCGCCGATGTCCTGTGATCCGGAACGAAGAATGAAATTCTTGTATTTCAAACAGCGGCCGTCGCCAAACAGGTCGTAACATAGTCGTGACGCACCGCGGGTTTCTGAGAATTTAATCTTAAACGACTTCTTTGCAAGAGCGCGGGAATACCCGCCGAAGATGGCCATCTCGCAGTCTTCTGAAAAGCCGCCCTCACTGTCGAAGAATTCTACGTGGACCGGTTTCCACCATTTCTTCCAGTAGTTGGCGCCAATATGTGGAAAAGTCTTAGATGCGCCTGGACCCGCCTCATAGATTCCTTTATGATAGTCGAACAGGTCGGATGGCTTGATCGTCACGTTCATCACAGGAAGTGTGTGGGCTTGATCCAGTATGAATGTGCATGTGGCGGTTTTGCTGCGCATCGACGTACTGTCCCCTTCGCAATAGGCGCGTATGGTTGTCGTTGAGTCTAATGTGAGGGTGTCTTTATACAACCGTGAACTGCCGTTGGGCTCACTTCCGTCTGTTGTGTAGCGTATGTTCCGCCCGTGTGTCTTGATTGCCACCTTTATGCTTTTCTGGTTGGCATAGACACCGCCACCGGGGGTGAATGATGGCTGTTGGCTGATATATCGGTAGTGGGAACCAGTGTTTGCTGATCCGCGTGATGGGGAGGGGAAGTAGAAGAAACCGTCCTTTCCTTCCATGCGTCCAACCGACACGCCGTAAGGGGCGGATCCGGCGTTAATACCGTCAACGAACCGACCGCTTTTGGTCAGCATCACACTCTTTTGTCCTTTCATTGTGAAATTGGCTTTCTTTCCTTCTACAACATATATTTTCCCTGGTTGAAGCTCAACATCGGGAAACTGCCATCTGTCCTTTTGATCTTTGTCTGAGCAGAGGCTGTAGCCGCGAAGGTGAACCGGTCTGTCCGACACATTGCGTACTTCCACAAAGGCACGTCCGATTTTGTTTCCTTTTGAGTGAAGTTCCCAAAGGCGAAGCGGACCTTTACGCTGCTGGGATATAAGTGTGTTGTAGCGTTCATAGCCTGATGAGTCGTTGGCGAATCCGGGTGTCGGTTCGTAGCTTGTCTCAAATGTGTCGTCGGCAAGTCGCTTGTAACACTGGTCGTCTTCCAGATTTCCGTATTCCACACGGTCCACGGTGTGTGTGCCAGCCAGAAGGGTCAATTTGCCACCATTCGATGACAGTTTGAACGAAGCTTGAAGACCTGCGCGCGGATCTTGCTGGTTTTTCTTCGTTGCGAACACCAATACACATCCCCCTGGTGCTACTTCCATGTCGGGAAACGACCAAGTCGTTACTTTCACACCTTTTCCTTTTGATTTGCCACTTTTTTTCTGGGATTCAAGCTTCAGAGAGTGCCCACCCAGACTTGCTACCGACTCTGAGGTGTTTTTCACCTCTATCCAGTCGTATAGATTTCCGTCGTTGGCTACCAGTCCGCTATGGTTGGATGCCATCAGCTCATTGATTACGAAAGGGGATCCTCCTCCAGCATGTTCTTTCCCGCGGGTGCAGGAAAAGAGACATTGCGCCAGCACAGTTGTTAACCCGAAATAAATGATATGAAGCAATTGTTTGGGGTATATGTGGATGGTTCCCATTTAGTGTTTGATGCGTTGTTTTTTGAAGTGAGCTGAATTGGAGTATCAGTATATATATGGCTCGTTAGGGGTGTATGGCTCGGGCTCGCGGGTCATGGAAGAGATGTCGGGGATGCCGAGGATTTCGCTTAGGAAGTAATCGAGATCTTCTCTTTCCATTCCGATGCTCAGCCAGTAATTGTAGAAGCATCGGCCCAGATTGTCTGGTGGACCAAATTTCCTGATGTGGTTGAACATGTTTTTTAGTGGACTTCTCACGCGCTTGTTCTTTGAACTCAGGCTGAAGGTCGATAGTTCGTAGTCTCGGCAAATGTCTATCTCGTTCATGCCAAGTAATCCTTCTATCAGAAAACTGAGCGTTCCGCAACGGTCGCAGCCGATGGCACAGTGCCAGTCAACATTCTTTCCTTCACGAAGGCGGGCGATTATCCACTGAAGGTCGGTGACATAAACATCGTAGCGTTTTGTCAGACCTTCCATATACATGCCGTGGTTCAGGCGAAGGTAGTCTTTGTCGGCACCCAGGCAGGACTTCGTGCGTTTCACTTCGTGACGAAGGTCAAGCTCTGCAACTACACCTAAGTTGTCAACAAAGTCGTGACGGCCTTCGGGAGTTGTACGTTCCAAACTGCCGCTGCGGTATAGACGGCCATATTTCACAGGATTGCCATACTGGGTGGGCCATCCGCCCAAGTCGCGTATGTTGCTGTTGTTGCGTACCTGAATCATTCTGACCTGCCCGATAGTATTGAATACACCATTGGCTAACTCGGTATTGACACCGTTGGTCTGTATCTCTTCAACCTTATAATAATATGTGCGGTGGGGTAAGGAGTTTCTGATCACAAACCTGTTTGCCGATTTCTCGTCGGGATGATAGGTGAGTGAGTCGCTGTAATCTTCATTTTCGCTGACGGTAATGCGGATCTCCTGTATGTTGTCGGCGACAGTAGTGGGAATCCAAACGACTTCTTTCCCCCGAGGCCAGTAGAGCTTCTTTCCGTATTTATCTGAATTATTGTATTTTGTCACAACACTGACGCGGTAATCAGGGTTACTGCTGTAGGTCTGGGCTGCATCGAGCATATAATCGGACACTGCTTGATTCTCAATGTTGATGGTTTCTATGTAACCTTGAGCCAGCAAATGGGCGGAGATCATCAATGCCGATATAATACCGATAAGTCTTCTTCTCATAATTCGAATTCTTGGATTAAATAACGTTTAGATATAATCCGTTATCCTTTCTGTGTTGCAGGTTTTGTCGTTTCAAATTAATTGCTATTTTTTTGATTTCATCTCGGCTTCTGCGAACTGACGGGCCATCTCAACTACTTCGGGAGGGAATTCCACTGGCAGCGGTTCTCCCACATGGTCGGCGGGGTCGTATAGCATCGCGGTGCACACGCAGTATTTGCGGCCCGTGCGGGCAAGCACATCGCAGTTGATGCAGTGGGGATCCTCTGGCGTGCCGCATCCTGCCCAGAATGCGTCGTCGTGGGTGAGTTGCTCAAACGTGACAGGAACATAGCCAAGGCGTGTGTTGATTTTCATCACTGCTGCTTGGCTTGTCAGTCCGAACAGTTTGGCGTTTGGCCAGCGGAGGCGGCTCAGTGTGAATGCCGCTTCCTTGATACGGGTGGCTAGATGGTGGTTGCGGAATTTCTCCACTACGATTAGTCCTGAGTTTGCCACATATTCTTTGTTGCCCCAGCTTTCGATATAGCAGAATCCAGCAAATTCTTTCTCCGGGCCTGAAAGAGCGATGATGGCTTTTCGTTCACGCATTTTTGTCGTGAGGTATTCATGGGTACGTGTCGCGATGCCGCTGCCGCGCTTCTTTGCAGAAGCTGTGATGGTTTCTAGTATCGTATCGACATATTTTTCGTGTGACGTGTCTGCCACTACAATCTCAATGCCGTCGTTATAGTTCATCGTTTTTTGTATTATTTTATGGTTTATCGGTTTTATGGTTTTATGGTTGAAGTCTGAGTAATCTGAGTATGCTGAATACTCTGACTAAAAACTTAAATTCATACAGGTATTATTGCCGAGAGTGCTTCTCGGACGCTGTTGTGAGGCACTCCGTCCTCAGTCACAATCATGATGGTGTCGTCGCCTGCGATTGTGCCGATTATAAGTGGGATGTTCGCATTATCGATGTCGTAGGCTATGCTGCTGGCATAGCCTGGGCGCGTTTTGATTATGCCGATGTTTCTTGAGAAACGGAGAGAGATGAATCCGGAGTGGTTCATCATCTCATGGATGGGGCGGTTGTCCTTCACACGCTTATATGTGGCATTGGCGGGAAGCACATACACCGACCTTCCGTTTTGGGAGATTGCTTTCGACACTTTCATCTGCTTTAGGTCGCGCGACAGGGTGGCTTGTGTGAGCTTAAACCCTTCTGCCTCCAATGCACGGATGAGTTCCTCCTGATTGCTGATTTCACGGCTGGAGATAATCAACTTGATTGTGTCTAACCGTTCGTTTTTTACGCTCATAAGCTGAAAATGAGTGAAGTCTGTTGCTGATATGAATATTTTTTGCAAATCGGCTGCAAATATACGCAATTATATGCATATATGCAAATAAAAATGCAAAAACCATACATATTTATGCGTTTTTTGCATTTCATTCATTCCTGCTTCTTGTTTTTTAGTATATTTGACTGAAGTTTCCGAAGTTCTTAAGTAATAGTGAAAAAATAAGTTTAAATACCGAACCACCTGCATAAATCTTACATCTTACATAATTAAATCTTTAAATTAACTCAGCTTCCATTTTAAATTCCTGACCACTTGCATAAATCTTACATCTTACATAATTAAATCTTTAAATTAACTCAGCTTCCTTTTTTACTTCCGAAACTTAACTATATTTGATATAGCTGAATTGCCGTTGTGCAATTCAGGCTGGCAAGTGCTGATCGACGCAAGAAAACGTCGGATCCTAAAATTCCGTTTCTCCTTCAATGTAGTTCTCCATATACATATTCTCTCCGTCAAACACAGCGTAGGTGAATGCGTCGAACCAGTTGCCGAGAATCATCACGCGGCATGAACGGTTGAGGAAGATGTCCAGTTCGATATGACGGTGGCCGAACATGAAGAAATTGATGGTGGGGTGGATTTTCAGATAATTTTTGGCAAACACCACCAGCCCTTCCTCATCCTCGCCTGCATAGGGTTTCTCCTGTCCGTGTTTCATGCGGCTGCTTTTTGCCCAGTTGTAGCCGAAGCGGATAAACCAGCGGGGGTGAATCCATTTTGCCATGTGTCTGAGGACTCTGCTTTCGAAGCATTTAAACATGAGACGGGTTTTCCAGTTGTCGTCTTTCTTGTCGAGCTTGTGGCCATGAGCAATGTAGAATTCCTTGCCGCAAAGCTCTATCGTGCTGGCACCCTTATGGATTGTCACACCGCATTCCTCAACCAGATAATCTTCGCACCACATGTCGTGGTTACCCATGAAGAAATGCACCTCTACGCCAAGGTCTGTAAGCTCGCTCACTTTACCCAGGAAACGTGTGAACCCTTTCGGAACCACATCTTTATATTCAAACCAGAAGTCAAAGATGTCGCCTAGCATATACACAGCCTCTGCCTTGTGCTTGATGGCATCAAGGAAATTAACCAGCCGACGCTCCCGGGTGCGGCGGTGCTTGAATGCCTTGCATCCAAGATGGGCATCCGATATGAAATAATAATTCTTCATAAGTCTAATCCTAAGTCTAAGCGCGCTTCCTCGCTCATCATGCTCTTGTCCCACTCTGGCTCGAACACCAGTTCCACATCCACTTTGTTCACGCCATGGATCGATTCCACCTTCATGTGGATGTCTTCCATGATGAAGTCGGCTGCGGGGCAGTTGGGAGCAGTCAGCGTCATTTCTATCTTCACGTCAAACTCATCGTTCACGTCTATGCTGTAAATCAGTCCAAGGTCATAGACATTCACGGGAATTTCCGGGTCGAACACTGTCTTCAGCATTTCAACCACTTTTGTCTCTATGTCGTATTTTGTTATATCAGTACCCATTTTTATTTATTCTTTTGAGTTTTTTCAGTTTTGAATGTGAAGAATCAAATGAAAAAATGAAAAAAAAGCCATATAAATTGTAAATCGTAAATTTGTAAATCGTAAATAATTAA
>JAEEGF010544962.1_pt1 | contig 21840 bp, 20 predicted proteins | sample 9134171 | NCBI WGS metagenome assembly JAEEGF01 (sample SAMN16246542, study PRJNA631951) | gut metagenome | biome: gut microbiome; feature: rumen; material: AP-attached | host: Bos | place: Iran: Karaj | collected 2018-10 | reverse complement strand
GTATCCTGGTCGATATCTTCCGTATAGAGATGGTAAGACTGTTCCGACATCGCCAGCAGAAGATCGGGGCAAGTCACTGCCGGATAGCATTCTTCTTCATCGACGATCAGTTCGCTGCGGCAGGCTCCGCCTCTGGCTTCCGGACCATAGGATTTCAAAAGAACGATCTGCTTATCGGCAATGATCCCGTAATAATAAGCCATCAGATCCCCGATCAGCATCATTCCTTGACCGCCGGTTCCGGCAAAACGCAACTGAAAATTATCCATTGGCTGCCTCCTTTGCCTTGGCGATATTTTCCGCATAGATATCACAATATTCCTTGCGGTCATCTTTATTGACAAATTCGCCCCAGACGACTTTATTCTCCAGTTCTTCTGCTGAAAGACTCTGTGCCTTCTGTACAGTGACCAGACGTTCCTTCCAGCGAAGCATCATCTGTCCCGCGTCGCCTAAGCGATTCAAACGGCCAAACAGACTCGGACAATCGCTGGCGCAATCCACGAAGGACAGACCGTGATGCTGAAGCGCTTTTCTGATCAGTTCCTTCATCTGCAACGGATAATAAGTAGCTGCCCTGGCCACATAGGTCGCACCGGCACTTTCTGTCAGCTTGCACAGATCAAACGGCGGCTCATAGCTGCCATAGACAGATGTCTTGGTCTGGGAACCGATCGGCGTGGTCGGCGAATACTGTCCCCCGGTCATGCCATAGTTAGAATTGTTCATGCAGATGATGGTCAGATCGATGTTCCTTCGGCACGCATGGATCAGATGATTCCCGCCGATGCTGACACAGTCGCCATCGCCAGTCAGGACGATCACATGCAAGTCGGGGTTTGCCATCTTCAGACCGGTCGCAAAAGCGATAGCCCGGCCATGATTGGTATGCATGCAGTCAAAATCCAGATAATTGACCGCTCTTGAGGAACAGCCGATGCCCGAGACAAAGACGACCTTGTCCCGATCCACCCCCAGTTCATCCACAGCCCTTAAGATGCTCTGCAAGATGATGCCATTGCCGCAGCCTGGGCACCACATCGTCGGCATCTTATCCAATGCCAGATATTTCATATAGATGTCATTGCTCATACTTATTTGCCTCGATAATCGAATTCAGGATATCGACATCCCGAATCGGGTTGCCGTCATACAGGTTCTTCATGACCAGCTTCTGGCTGCGATCGATATCCTCTGTTACGACCTGATTGAGCTGGCCGATATTCATTTCTGCTGTCACAATAGCTTTACAGACAAGATTCAGTTTTGAAAAATCATGATGCGGGAAAGGCCACATCGTGATCGGACGAAACAGACCTGCCTTGATGCCCATTTCCCTGGCCTTGCGTACCGCCGTCTTGGCACTGCGGGAAGTGATGCCGACCGATACTACGATGATATCCGCATCTTCCAGCATATAGTTTTCATATTTCTTGATATGTTCATCATACTCATCATCGATCTTTGCCATCAGATGACCTATCGTGATCTGCAGTCCGGTCAGATCCTGATTGCTGATCGGGAAACCGGTCTCATCGTGAGTCAGGCCGGAAAGATGCAGATGGTAGCCTTGGCCGAAAGGTGCCAGAGCTTTAACCGTACTATCGGCATAATGGAACGGCAGATAGTCTTCTTTGGCGACATCCGGTACAGGTCTATCGATGACTTCGATCTCTTCCGGGGATGGTACATAGATCTTCTCTGACATATGGGCCAGGATCGCATCATAAAGCAAGATCACCGGCTGACGGTATTTTTCGCTCAGATTGAAAGCCCGGATCGTTTCCATATAGATCTCTTCGACGGAATTAGGCATGATGACCAGATTCGGATGATCTCCATGCGTTCCCCATTTCGTCTGCATGATGTCGGCCTGGGCCGGCAGGGTTGCCGAACCGCCGGAAGGACCCTTTCTCATGACATCGACAACGACGCACGGGATCTCGTTCATATAAGCCCAGCCGAGATTCTCTTGCATCAGAGAAAAACCCGGACCGCTGGTAGCCGTCATCGCCTTCTTGCCCGCACAGCTGGCACCGATCACCGCACCGATCGAAGAGAGTTCATCTTCCATCTGCATAAACACGCCATCGACCTGAGGCAGCAGTTCGCTGCAGATCTCCGAGATCTCGGTTGCCGGAGTGATCGGATAGCCCGCAAAAAAACGCATCCCGCAAGCGATTGCTGCTTTTGCGCACGCCTCATTGCCTGTCATGATCTGATAGTTACCCATTGTCATCTTCTCCTATCGTGATCGCAAAATCCGGGCAATGATATTCACATTGCCTGCAACCGATACAGGCTTCCTGATCCTTGACCTGTACCGTCTCCTGCTCCAGCTTCAGCACTCCTTTAGGACACAGCGTCACACAGATGCTGCAGCCTTTGCACCAATGCGTATTGATATTTATTCTTCTCATATATTCACCATTACCTATATTCTATCCCATAGCTGTTCCTTTTATTTAATTGTTTCAAACTGAATGTTGATCATGTTTAATCTATCCCCAATATGTTAAAAACAGATCCGATTGTGGATCTGTTCGTTTTTATAGAAATCTTTTTGTTTAATACAGTTTAGCACCTGCCGGGATATGCGGATCGACCATTAAGAGATGCAGTCTTTCTTCACCTTCTTCATGATGCACGGCGCTTATCAGCATGCCTTCGGAATCGATGCCCATCATGTTCCTTGGCGGCAGGTTGACGATGGCGATGCAGGTCTTTCCGATCAGCTCTTCCGGTTCATAGTATTCGTGGATGCCGGAGAGGATGATCCTTTCTTTATCTGTTCCGTCGTTCAGCGTGAACTTCAGAAGCTTCTTTGATTTGTTGACGGCTTCGCAGCTCAGCACCTTGACGGCTCTGAAGTCAGATCTGGAGAAGGTCTCGAAGTCGACATAATCTTCAAAGAGAGGTTCGATCTCGACTTTGGAAAAATCGATGACTTCTTCTGCTTCCGGTGTGGAGACCGTCTTTCTGACTGTATCCTTTTCTCCCTCTCTTGGCTTCATCGTCGGGAACAGCAGGACTTCGCGGATGGAGTCCGTACCAGCCAATAACATCACGAATCTGTCGATGCCGATACCGATGCCGCCTGTCGGAGGCATGCCGTATTCCAGCGCCTCGACATAGTCCATATCCATTTCCGATGCCTCATCATCACCCAACTCTTTCGCCTTGAGCTGATTCTCGAATCGCTCATACTGATCGATCGGATCATTGAGTTCGGTGAAGGCATTGGCATATTCGGTACCATTGATATAGAGTTCGAATCTGAGTGTGAATCTCGGATCCCTCGGATCTTTCTTGGCCAACGGAGAGATCTCCAGCGGATGGCCATAGACGAAGACCGGTCCGGTCATGTCTTCTTCACAGAGTTCTTCGAAGAGCTTGTTGATGATGTGACCCAGATCGAGCTCGTGCTTTTCCAGTTCGATGTGCAGATCTTTGCAGACGGCTTCTGCCTCTTCCAGCGAGATCTTGCGGAAGTCTTTGCCTGTCTTTTCATTGACCGCATCGGTCATGTTGACTCTCTTGAATGGCGCCTTCAAAGAGATCGTGTGATCGCCGGTGACGATCTCGGTCGTGCCCAGGACCTTCGTGGAGACCTCTTCAAACAGATTCTCGCAGAGAGTCATCATGCCTTCCAGATCGGAGTAGGCAACATACGCTTCGACGGTCGTGAATTCCGGGTTGTGTTTGAGGTCCATGCCTTCATTCCTGAAGAGCCTGCCGATCTCATAGACACCTTCCATGCCGCCGACGATCAGCCTCTTGAGATAGAGTTCTGTCGCGATGCGCAGATAGAATTCTTTGTTCAGGGCGTTGTGATGTGTCGTGAACGGTCTGGCGTTGGCACCGCCCAGGATCGGGTTGAGTACCGGCGTCTCGACTTCGACCAGTCCCTGACTGTCAAAATTCTGCTGGATCGCTCTGATGATCCTCGGCCTCAGGAAGGCGATCCTCTTGGCCTCTTCGTTCATGATCAGATCGACATATCTTCTTCTGTATCTCTCTTCGACATCTGTGAGTCCGTGGAATTTCTCCGGCAGCGGTCTCAGCGCCTTGGAAAGGTGCGTGTATTCTTTGACATAGACAGAAAGTTCACCCTTTGGATTGTTGTCGTTCGGGTTCGTCCTGTAGACGATGCCTTTCACGCCGATGATGTCGCCGATGTCGGAAGCCTTGACCAGTTCATAGACTTCTTCTCCCACATCCGCCTTGTTGATGACCAGCTGGATCTGACCATCCTTATCCTGTATGTGCATGAAGCACATCTTGCCCATTCTTCTCTTGGACATGATGCGTCCGGCGATGCTGACATCGATGTTCTTTGCTTCCAGCTCTTCTTTATCAAATGCGTCATATCCTTCGCGGATCGACCTGGAGTTCGCGGTCCTGACATAGGCCTGGCCAAACGGGTCGATGCCCTTGGCCCGCAGGTCTTCCATTTTCGCTCGTCTGACTTTTTCCTGATCGTTCAATTCTCTTTCCATGTTCTCCTCCTGAAACAAAATAAAACGTCCCCATCTCTAAGGACGTCGTTAAACGCGGTACCACCTTAGTTCACATAGGATCTATGTGCCCTTCATCAGCCTTAACGCAGCCAACGTTTCACTCCAAGTCTTTATTCGGATAAATGTTTCTGCCTCCATCCCAGCAGCGGAGACTCTCTTTGAGAACTTAGATATCTTACTCGTCTCTTCAACGTGACATAGATATTTTATCTTAAAAAGATCTTTTTGACTATATCAATCCGAAATGTTCAAAGGCTTTATAGAAACCGTCCTTGTCGACATCGTCGGTCACGTAGTCCGCCATGGCTTTGATCTCTTCTCCGCCCGATCCCAGAGCGATGCCGATGTGGCAGTATTCCAGCATCGGGATGTCCACCCTGGAATCGCCGATCGCGATCGTTTCCCGGATGTCGGCACCGAGATGATCCAACAGGACCTTGATGGCTCTGCCCTTGTCGATGTCTTTCACACCCAGGTCTCCAAACAGTGCCAGTTCTCCTTTTCCGCCCCAGGTACCGGCCTTGAGATCCGGGAATTCCTCTATCGAATCCAGGTGATCCTGATAGGAATGCAGGATGAAAGAAACCTTGTTCAGATCGTCTCTGACCAGTTCTGCTCCCTCCACCAGTCCATGGATCACGTCCCGCACTTCGATCTTTTCGACTTCTTCGGCCGCTTTGCCTTTTCCCAGGGCGTATTTGCGGACCGTCTCTTTTGCGTTTTCAACGAAGTGTTCGGAAACAAAGAGACCTTCGTTGGATTCCTCATAGAAATCCAGACCTCTTCCATTGAGCCATTCTACGATGTGTCTGCTCTGTTCGGGCGTGATCCGCTGATGCATGAGCACCTCGCCGTCCGCTTCCACATAGGAACCGTTCCCGCCGATCATGCCGTCAAAGCCGATGTCCCAGATCTCCTGTTTGTTTTCGGCCTTGGAACGGCCGGTGACCAGAAAGACCTTGTGTCCGTTCTCTCTGAGTTTCCTGACTGCTTCCACAGCGCTTTGCGGAAGATTGCCCTCATAGTCATAGAGCGTTCCGTCGATGTCTGTGAATATGATCATGACTCTTCCTTCTTTTCACCGAGGACTTCTTTGATCGAAGGGACCTCCGGGAACTTTTTCAGCAGCTTGTTGACATTGCTGAGTTGTCTGGCGACCGGATTGAGGATACCGGAAAAATACAGCGCCGTCGCTATGAACATGTAGACTGCCGCATACGGCAGGATGTCTGTCCTCTGATTGGCGGTCAGAACGAGGAAAGAGATGATACCGGAAAGCACGATGATCTCGGCTGCGCGATTGCCTCTCTGTTTCACTTCTTTCGGCAGATTGCGGAGATCTTCTCTCAACAAAAGAAGATACATGTGGCTGTTATCCACCTTGTTCTCTTTCTTGTATCTTTCGATCGCCGATCTGGTCTTGCCGTCAGCGTTCCTGTAGCTTTCTGTCTCTTTGTAGTTTCCTTTGATCTCTTTGTCTGCCATCTTTTTTCCTCTTCTCAGGGGGTCAGAGACCCCCTTGTCATTTTTATTCTAATCGAGTTCTTCGCCGTTGGAGGCGATGACTCTTCTGTACCATTCGAAAGAATCTTTTTTCGACCTCTTTCCACTTCCTTTTCCGTAGTCATCAAGATCGACATAGACATAACCGTATCTCTTTGACATCTGTGCGCTGGAAGACGAAACGATATCGATCGGACCCCAGCTCAGATAAGAGAAGACTTCGGCCCCGTCTTCGATCGCGTGTCTCACCTGCTGAACATGTTTTCTCAGATAGTCGATGCGGTAATCGTCATGGATCGAACCGTCTGCTTCAACGGTATCATAGGCACCGAAGCCGTTCTCGGCGATCATGAGCGGAACATGATATCTGTCAGAGAGCTGACACAGCGCGTTGTACAGACCCAGCGGATCGGCGCGCCATTCCCAAGGTGTCGGTTCCAGGTTCGAGTTCTGTGAAGATACATAAGGCCTGACGCCATCTTTCTCTGCATCGACGATGCTTGTGGAATAGAAAGACATGGCCAGGAAATCCATTGTGTTTTCCTTGAGAAGTTTTTCCTCTTCTTCGCTGATCTCCAAATGGATGCCTTTGTTTTCAAAGTATCTCAACATATAGATCGGATATTCGCCTCTTAACTGGACGTCTGTAAAGAAGTACTGCTGGTAGCGGTTCTTGTTCATGGTCGCAACGATATCCTCCGGCTTGCAGGAAGCGGGATACATCGTGCCATCAGCTACCATCGTCCCCAGCAAGGCATCCGGATCGATGGAAGGCGCGAGCTCTTTCACTCTGGCGCAGGCCACGAACTGATTGTGGACCGCCTGGTACATTGTCTCTTCCATCTTCTCTTTCGGAACCTGGTCGTCATAGATGCCCAGGGATCCGAACATGACCGTCGGCAGTAGGTTGACCTGGTTGCAGACGATCCAGTATTTGACCTTGCCCTTGTATCTCTTCAGCAGCAGTGTTGCATACTTCACAAAGAGATCGACGACTTTCCTGTTGGCAAAGCCGCCATACTCCGTCACCAGATGCAAAGGAATATCGTAGTGGCACATCGTGATGACCGGTTCCATGCCATCCTTGATGATCTCGTCGATCAGACGATCATAGAATTCAAGACCTTTTTCGTTCGCTTCTTCTTCATCTCCCTTCGGGAAGATCCTCGACCAGGAGATCGAAGTGCGGAATGCCTTGAAGCCCATCTGCTTCATGAGCTGCAGATCCTCTTTGTAAGTGTGATAGAAATCGATACCATGTCTTTTCGGATAGTATCCTTCCTTATCGTTCAGGGCGTAGCGGATCCCTTCCAGCGTATCGCCGCCTTCTTTGGTGATGTGGGCCTGATCCTGTTTGTCATCGTAGCGATGGATATCGGAAGTGGAAGGGCCTCTTCCATCAAGATCCCAGGCGCCTTCGATCTGGCAGGCTGCGACAGCACCGCCCCACAGGAAATCTTTTGGAAAACCTTTTGGTAAGTCTCTCATGATCTGTTCCTTTCTTCAGGTGAATCGGTTTATTCATTTTATGATCCGGATCTGATCCATGGGTCAAAGTGGATGTGGATGATCCTTTCGTGTTCTTTTTTAAAAACAGCTGCCTGAAAAGGGGGACCATCAGGCAACTGTTTCATAGATATTTGTTTGGGATTTATTCGCCTAAGTCTTCGCCGTTGGAAGCGCAGACCTTCTGATACCAGTAGTAGGAATCTTTCAGAGACCTCTTGCCGGTACCCTTACCATAGTTGTCATAATCGACATAGATGAAACCATAGCGCTTCTCGATCTCGCTTGAGGAGCAGCTGATGATGTCGATCGGGCCCCATGGGTAGTAGCCTCTGAGGTCGACGCCGTCTTTGACTGCTTCTTCAAACGCCTTGATGTGTTCTCTCAGATAATCGATGCGGTATTCATCATGAATGGAACCGTCTGCCTCGACCTTGTCGTAAGCACCCAGTCCGTTTTCTGTGATATAGATCGGTTTCTGATATCTGTCCCAGTACTCGTTCAGAGCGATGCGCAGTCCCAGCGGATCGATCGACCAGCCCCAGTCGGAAGCCGGAAGATCCGGATTCGGTACCTGACCGAGCTCAGTCTCCAGGAACGGCTTTTCACCGGACAGTCTGGTGTAATAGTAGCTCAGGGAGACGAAATCGACTGTGCCCTCTTTCAGAGCTTCTTCGTCACCAGGATAGAATTCGATGTGGATATCGTGATCATCATAGTATCTCAGTGCATAGCCCGGGTAATATCCTCTGACCATGATATCGCCATAGAGATATTCCATCTGGTTGTGGCGCATGTTCCAGAAGACGTCTTCCGGTCTGTGTGAGCACGGATAAGTCAGGTTGGAACAGAACATCATGCCGATCTGGTTTTCCGGATCGATCTCGTGACCGATCTTCGTCGCCTTGGCGCAGGCGACCATCTCGTTGTGCACGCCCTGGTATTTAGCTTCCAGGAGGTTCTCGACCTTGTCGGCAGCGATGCCTAAATGGTTGAAGCTCTCATGGACGATCAGGTTGATCTGATTGACGACGATCCAGTATTTGACCTTTCCCTTAAATCTCCTGAAACAGACTTCACAGTATCTCACAAAGAGATCGACGAGCTCTCTGGAGTACCAGCCGTTGTACTTGAGCGCCAGGTTTAATGGCATCTCGTAGTGAGACAGGGTGATCAGCGGTTCCAGACCGTTTGCGATCATGCAGTCGAAGAGCCTGTCGTAATAGGCCAGGCCTTCTTCGTTCGGTTCCGCGTCATCGCCGTTCGGGAATATCCTCGCCCAGTTGATGGAGGTCCTCAGGCTGTTCATACCGGAACCGGCCAAGAGTTTGATGTCTTCTTCGTAAGTGTGATAGAAGTCGATACCTCTTCTTTTCGGGTAAAGCAGATCGTCTTCTTTCATGGCCTTCTCGATATATGCTGTATCGATCTCCATGTTGTAACGATCTTTCGGATCGATGTCATACTGGGCTCTGTTGATATCAGCTAAACACCAGCCCTTGCCGCCTTCTTTCCAGGCGCCTTCCATCTGGTTGGCAGCCAAAGCGCCGCCCCAAAGGAAGTCCTTCGGAAGACCGTTGACTTTACTCATTTTTGCCATAGTTTATCCCTTCAGTTTGGCATCGACAGCTTGCGCATACTTCAGGAAGTTCTTCGTCATATTGATCTCGACCTGAATGGTCATCAGAGTGTCTTGAGCGTGTGCAAAGAGAACGGAATACTCCATCTTCTCATCGCCACCTCTGATGTCGCCCTGTATCATTTCGGTCTGTACGACGTGAGCGGCTGTCTGGACTTTTTCAGCGTCTTTCAATAACGCTTTTGCTGCCTCATAATCACCCTCAACGATCTTGTTGAAAGCCTGTGCAGCGAAATTTCTGGCATCACCGGAGTTCATGATGATCTCCATTGCCTTGCCAACGATATATTCTGTCTTTTCTTCAGGTGTCATTGTTGATTCTCTCCTTTGATAAAAACGATATCAGATAAATAAACGCTGTCGCTGACCAAAGCCTGCGACAGCGTTTGAAACACTTAACAGATCAGATTATTCTGCAGCAGCCTCTTCTGCAACCTTCTGCTTCTCGTAAGCTTTGAAGAACGGATACCAGATGGCAGCCTGTAAAGCAAACTGAGCAATGACGAAGATGATGCTTGGCAGATGTCCCTGAGTTGAGATCCATGTTGAAATCGGATATGGGCAATACCATAATTCGAAGTCAATGCGAGGGATCTTTGCAAACGGGATCCACTTTGTGAAAGCCCAAGTCGTTAATGCAGCGACAGGACCCTGAATCCACATCGGGATCATGAGCAGCGGGTTCCAGGCGATAGCACCGAAGATGACCGGCTCGTTGATGTTCAGGATGCCAGGGCCTAAGCAAGCTCTGCCGAGAGCCTTCAGCTCCTGAGACTTGGAGAAGCACATCATGAGAACCAGCGACAGCGTAGCACCGATGCCACCGATCCACATGTAGCAAGTGTACATCGTGGTCTCAGTGAACAGAGAGAGATTCTGAGCAGTTGCCGTACCTGCGGCGACCAGAGCCAGATTCATTTCTGTAGCCTGTCTCTTGACCGGGTCAGTAACAGGTGTCAGTACCCAACCGGAAATACCCATAGAGTAGATGAAGCACTGGAAGAAAGTGACGATCATCATACCAGGCAGCGTGTTAGCGATCAGTGCCAACGGAGAGAAGATCTTCTGAATCGTTCCGGCAACATCGACACCAAGGACACCGACGACCAGCCAACCAGCTGAAACGACCAGCATGATCGGAAGCAGAGCGTCGAACCACTGACGTACAAAGTCAGGAATGACGGAATCTTCTTTAAAGAATGAGAATTTTGCGAAAGCGCCGAATACCAGACCGGAGATGACACCGGCAAACATGGCGACGAACATACCTGCTGCGCCATAGAGGCCAACGCTCTGCGTAGCTGCGCCAGAAGCGACGACTTCCGGTTCAACGAAGATCATGAACAGCAGCAGGCCGGTGATACCAGCCAGCAATCTCTGCTTTCTGTATCTCTTTTTCTCACAGTAATTGAACGGGATCAGGAAGGCGACCATCAAAGAGATCTTTGACATCGTCCAGCCAAACGGTGTCCAGAATCCGCCGTAAACGATAGCCAGGACACAGAACAGTGAACCAGCCAGAATGAACGGCAGGATCTGTAAGACAGAGTCCTTAATTACAACGATCCAGGTGTAATTAGTGACTTTCTGGAGAGTAGGCGCGAACTTGTTCTCGAGCCAATCCATAAATTTCTGCATGTAAGAATTTTCCCCTTTCTTTTTACATGTTTTTCTTTATTAACGGAGATTATTCCCCGAATAAAGCTAAGATCTGATCAAGAGCTTTGTTGCCATCGAGGTGTGCATATGCATCTTTTTCAATGACGGCGACCTTGACATCATAACCTTCGCATCTCTCGTTCATTTCTTCTTCGAGGTGTGCAAGGTGCGGACCGATCAGAAGGCAGTCGATTTCTTCAATATAATCTTCGACTGTCGATTCACTTCTGGCATTGACGGTCATTTCAATACCTCTGGCAGCGGCTGCTTTTCTGATGTTGGCAGCCATGAAACCGGAAGATGCGCCGGTACCGCATATCAGCAATACGTTGTGTTTAGCCATAATCTGTTACTCCTTTTTTGACAGTTATATTATTTCAGTTTCTTTTTTGTTTTTCATCTGATGATTTGCACCGTCTTCGTGCAAGTTTTCAAGCTCGCTGAGCAGGTGTTCTATCGCCTTTTTTCCATCAAGCTTTGCATAGTAGTCTTTATCCATCAGGATGATGGTTTTTTCTTTGCCGTATCTTTTCTTCAGACCCTCAAAATAACCTGTGAGGTGTGGGCCGACCATTACTGCATCCACATCTTCGATGTAGTTGACGATCTCCGCTTCCGCCCTGGCCGTGATCCCCAGATCCAATCCGGTCTCCCTGGCAGCCATTCGCATCTTGGCGGCCATGAAGCTTGAAGAAGCACCGGATCCGCAGACTAAAAGAACGTTTATTTTCCTCTTCATGCCTATATTTTAGAAAGAATCCATCAACGCTTCGACTCTTCTTTTGCCTTGTTATGGTGAAAGTTTTTGTCCTATGCGGTATCAAAGGATCTCTCATAGGATATAATGTTCTTGTGAAAAACCATCTCTTACAGATCATACGGACCCTGAAAGATTCTGATGCCCCTGTGACATCCGGTTCTTTGGCCAACAAACTCAACGTCTCTCCGCGTTCTGTCAAATCCTATATTCAGGAGATCAACGCGACCGCCCCGGATACGATCTTTTCTTCCCGCAAAGGTTACGTCATCGACAGGGACAAAGCGGACGAGCTTCTCAATGTTTCCCGTTCTTCTGTTCCGCAGACAGCGGAAGAAAGAGTCAACTACCTTATCAACGCCATCATCAAAAGAGGTCTGGTCAATGCCTACGACCTTTGTGATGAGATGTTCATTTCCTATTCCACTTTAAAAGCGGACCTTGCCAGTGTTCGCAAGATCCTTTCCAAAGGCGATCTGGAACTTGTCAATCAGAACGATACGCTGGTCGTCAATGGGTTGGAGAAAAACAAGCGAAAACTGCTAAGTTCTCTGCTCTACTCGGAATCCAGAAACAATATCATCAATTATGAAAAGATGTCCTCCACATTTGAAAACATCGATGTCCTGTACCTGAAGGACACCATCCTCAACAAGTTTGAGGAACATCGTTTCTTTATCAATGACTACTCACTGGAGAACCTGATCCTTCATTCCGCCATCACCATAGACCGTATACGCAACGGCTACGATTCCGACAGTCAGAATAAGGTTCCCTCCGTTCTGAAGTCGCACGAATACGAGCTGGCAAACGACATCATCAGGAGCTTTGAAGAAAAATTCGGCATTCGTTTCAACGAGTCTGAAGTCGGTGAATTTGCCATGCTGATCCTGTCGAGGGCATCCAACCTGGACTATGAGACGGTCACCATCGAAAACGTCAGGCATTATGTCGGTGAAGATATTTATCAGCTGACTACCGATATCATCAAAGATTTCTCGACTTATTATTTCTTCATCGACCTGTCAAAGCCTGAATTCTTCGTCCGCTTTGCTTTGCATCTGAAAAACCTTCTGATCAGAGCAAACAGCGGCTATTTCTCAAAGAATCCTCTGACGGATTCGATCAAACAGAACTGCCCTCTGATCTATGACTCGGCCGTCAACGCCGCCCGCATGATCAAAGAAAAGACCGGCATCGATCTCAACGATGATGAGATCGCCTATATCGCCTTCCACATCGGCGGGGCTCTGGAACTGCAGAGCGATCTTTCCAACAAGATCACCTGCTCGATCTTCTGTCCGAGCTACTACAATCTCAACAACCGCCTCGCCGACACGATCGCAAAGAAGTTCTCCGATTCCCTGGTGATCTCGGCGATCATCACGCAGGAGGAAGACATCAGCAAAGTCAACAGCGACCTGCTGATCTCGACGATGCACACCGACCTCAAGATACCGGTACCTTCGATCGTCATCTCTCCGATCATCACAAAGAACGATCTGGACGACATTCAGAACAAGATCTCAGAGATCAAGATTCAGAAAAAACAGCACCAGTTCAAAGAGAACCTTTCCAACCTGATCAGGCAGGAACTCTTCTTCGTCATCGAAGACAAGCTCAGCAAGGAAGAGATCATCCACTTCATGGCGGACAAACTCAGGACCCAGGGTTATGCCTCCGACACTTTTGAAAGTGACGTTCTGGAAAGAGACGCCATCTCTTCAACAGCCTTCGGCACTTTTGCGATCCCGCACGCCATGAAGATGAACGAATACAAGACAGGGATCTGTGTCTGCCTGTGCAAGGACCCGATCGAATGGGATGAATGTGAAGTTGAACTGATCATGATGCTCTGTTTCAACCGCAACGACAGGCAACTCTTCAACGAGCTTTTCGAACCTCTCAGCATGATCCTGGTCGATCCGGACAACCTGAACAAAGCCATCAGAACAAAAAACGCTGATGAATTCATCAGCGTCATAAGCGGGCTTCTCGATTAAAGATTCAGAAGATATATTCAAACAGGAATTCACCGAGGCCGTCGTGTGCTACATCTTTCTTCGTAACATAAGTGGCGGCTTTTTTGGTGCTTTCAGATCCATTGGCCAGGCACACACTGATGCCGGCCTTTTCCAGCATCGTGATGTCGTTATCCATGTCGCCGCAGGCGAGGACCTTCTCCAACGGGATGTCCAGTTTCCTGCAGACCCTTTCCATGGTGACGCCTTTGCTGACGCCTGGCTTCATGAATTCAAGGGTACCGGTAAATGATTTGATCCAGGTATACTTGTCCGACTCGTGTTCCTTCAGCAGGCCCATGATCAGATCTTCATATTTGTCTTCTTCGTAATGGAATTCCAGTTTGACGACGTCGTACCTGCAGAAGCGTTCCTTGTCCACGAATTCCACGTTCGATCTGTTTCTGTTCATCGATTCCTCGATCATCCAGTCTCTTCTTCTCGCCAGGACCTTGTCGTATCCGTCTTCAAAGACGCAGACATTGACATCCAGATCCCACATGAAGTCCAGGATCTTTCGGACTTCCTCTTTCGGCAGAAGATCGTATCTTTCCCTCTTGCGGTCGAAGCGGGTCCAGGCTTCACAGCCGTTCACACCGATGATCACGTCCGGTTCAAAATCCATGCCCCAGTCTATGAACTTGTCGATCGTTCTTTTGTCGACAGGTCTTCCGGTGCCCAGGCCAAGCAGGATGCCGTTTTGATGACAGTATTCCAGCGCTTTTCTTGTCATGGGCAAAGGCTTGCCGCCTTTGGTGACAAGGGTCCCGTCGATATCACAGATCATCATTTCAATATTCTCTGTCATAAGTAATTATTATATAGGATTTTTCTCTTCTTTCAATTCTCCTCTTCCTGCTTCAGACACTGTCTGTCATAGGTAACCAGAAAGGGATACCAGATCAGAGCCGTGATCAGCAGCAGGATCAGGACCAGCACAACACCTCTTAGATCGTGACTTGCCAGATATGTCAGCAAAGGGATCGGAACATACCACAGCATGAAGGAGGAAGAAGGAATGGACACCAGTCCGGCTTTCATGGTCAGATACGTGATCAGAGAAACGACGATCGGATTCAGCCACATCGGGATCATCAGCAGCGGATTGAACACGACAGCACCATAGACGACCGGCTCATTGATATTGAAGATGGCCGGAACGATAGCGGTCCTGCCCAGGCCTTTGAGTTTCTGAGATCTGCACATAAGCAAAAGGATGCAAAGCGTCAGTGTACAGCCTGTTCCGCCCAACCAGATCCAGCCATAAAAGGTCTCCATTGTGAGGATAAACTGCGCTTTTCCCCCGGCTGCAACGAGAGCTGCGTTTTTAGCGATCGCATCCATTCCGACTGTGTAATAGACGGGGGTGAGAAACCACGGGCTCATTCCAAACGAATAGAAGAAAGCCATCAAAAAACTAATGAACACAAAACCAAAGAGACTTTGTGCAACATTGACAAGCGGGGAAATCAGAACATTCACGATCCTGTAAAGGTCAAGATCAAAGATCCCACACAGTATGAAGGCTGTCAGAGCTGTGATGAAGATCGGCGCGATCGAATCAAAGCTGTCTGTCAGGAAAGAAGGCATCCTGCTTTCAGCAGAAAACATCGAACGCTTTGAAAAGATCTTCATTACCCAGGCAACAAAAAGCCCGGCAATGATCGCGACAAACATGCCGCTGGCTCCTATCCTGTCAGAAGAAACAGTAAATTGTCCATCTTGTGTGAACGCGGCGCGGCTCATCGCCAGAAACAGTGAAACGCCCATAAAGCCCGCCTGTCTTCTGTATTTCTGCAACTCCAGTTTTTCCAACACGATATTCGGGATCAGATAAGCGACCATCAGGGCACTGAGCCCCATCGTATAAGAACTCATGTAAGAAAGATCGGGAAACTTTTCAATGTGATCCTTCAGGATCGAAAGGATCGTGATAAAGGAGCTGATCACCATGATCGGGATCGTCGACACCATAGTCTCCTGGACTGCAGAGATCCAGGCGTTTTTTGTCAGAGATTCTGTTTTAGGGCCGACAACATTGCTCATCCATTCTATAATTCTCTTCATATCGCTTCCTTTCTCTGAGACAAACAATAAAGCGCCGTGTGCTTTATCCTCTTTCCGTGACGACGTATTTCAGCTGCTCACCTTTTACGAACCTCTTCAGATTCTCCTCGACCAGATCCAGGAACGCATCAAAGGCGCTTTCCAGATGGAAGAAGCCGGCGGCATGCGGTGTGACGATCAGTTCCTCATAGTCCCAGAGCGGGCTGTCTGCCGGCAGCGGCTCTTTTTCAAAGACATCCAGAGCAAGTCCGGCGATGATCCTTTGATCCAGGACTTCGTACAGGACATCTTCAGCGATCAGGTTTCCTCTGCCGACATTGACCAGATAAGCGTCCGGCCGCATCTTCTTGAAAGTATCCAGTGTAAAGAGATGGGCATTTTCCGGCGTTCCCGGCAGGACCGTGAAAACGACATCGACATCGCGGATCGCTTTTTCCAGTTCCGCGTTCGTATACAACTCATCAAGGCAGTCCGGTTTTTCGATCATCGTGCGCTTGACGCCGATGACATAGATGCCCAGGCCTTTCAGAAGCAGGGCAAGGCGCTTTCCGATGTTGCCAAAACCGACGACGGCCGCCTTCATCCTTGAAAACTCCCTGACTCTTCCTTCATCTGTCCATTGATGTCTGTTCTGATCGGCATGATAAAGGTTCAGCTTCTTGACCAGTTCCACCATCATGGCAAAGGCGTGTTCCGCGACTTCCTGCGAGTGGATGTCCACCGCGTTGGTCAGGACGGTCTTCTCATTCAGGATCCCTTTTTTCACATAGGCATCGACACCGACGGCGCTGGTCTGTATCCATTCCAGATCTTTATAGTTTTTCAGATCTGCCGGCGGAACGTTGCCGATGATGATCTTCGCATCGTAGTCTTTTTCATATACGAAAGAAAGATCATCGGATATGCTTTCGAGTCTTTTCTTCTGCTCAGAGTCGAGAGAAACGTTTACGAATACCTTTTTCATTTTTCTTCCCTTCATTCAGATCGATGACGATCTTGGCGCAGCCTTCACAGTAATATGCTTTTATGAAAGGGGCTTTTGTCAGTGAAAAGCGGGACAGGCTCTTGCTGGAAAGGTCGCCGGCCGGATTGAAGCGCGGTTTTCTTCCTTTATTCAGATAGAGCTGCTGTGCGCTCTGGATGAAAGAATCTTCCATCTCTTTTCCGCAAAACGGACAGATCATTGTTCTTCTCCTTTGATGTATTCAAGTATTTCAGACGGCTTCGATACCAGGATATCGGCACCGGCTTCTCTCAGGACCTTCTCATCCCTGAATCCCCAGAGACAGCCGATCGAACGGACACCGGTGTTTTTGGCTGTCTTGATATCGACGTCGCTGTCACCGACATAGACGACTTCATCCTTAGTCAGACCCATCTTTTCTATGATCAGCTCCGGTCCCTGCGGGTCCGGTTTGCGGGCGATGCCGGCTCTTTCTCCCAGGACTTCAACGAAGCTGATCTCCGGATAGCACTTCATCATCAGCTGTTTCACGATGTCGTCCCCTTTGTTTGAATTCACAGCCAGCGCGATGCCTCTGCTCTGAAGCTCGTTCATCAGCTCTCTCATGCCTTCATAAGGTGCGGTCGTGTTGGCATAATTCTCACTGTAGATCTGCCAGTAGCGCTTTCCCAGTTCTGTTTTTGTCTCTTCGCTGAGATCTTCCGGTGTGCAGCGCTCGACCAGTACCTTCATTCCGCTTCCGACACCCATGCGGATCTCATCGATCGTTTTGAGAGGCAAGCCGTATTCTTTCAGCGCTTTATTGAAACTTTCGTGCAGATCTCCCAGTGTATTCAGAGTCGTCCCGTCCAGATCGAATATCATTCCTTTGATCATCTTTCTCTTCCTTTTTCTATACTTCTATTTTACTTCATTCTCTTTCCCGGTCTCTGTGTTTTGTATCCTGATTATTTGTTAAAATGAGAGAGGAAAGAAGGATTTTTCTTATGGATCCGATACAGATCATCAATGACGTTTTTCTACTGAACACAGATCACACATCCTACATGTTCAGGGTCGACCGTTACAGGCATCTTGAACACGTCCATTTCGGCAGCCGCGTCAGCATCAAAGACTGCGAAGCGCTGTCCTACAAGAAAAAGATCTGCCATGGCGATACCATCATGTATGATAAAAAGAACGACATCTACACGATGGATTCCCTGCCTCAGGAATACGGGACCTATGGTACCGGTGATTTCAATGAGGCCTCGATCGAGATCGAAGACGGGACTTCCTATACGATGGATCTTCTTTTTGATTCCTACGAGATAGAGAAGGGCAGCGTTCCCATCAACGGTCTGCCGTCTTCCTATGGTGCGGCGCAGACCCTGGTCGTTCATCTGGTTGACCCGATGAACGGGAACAAAGTGGATCTCTATTACGCCGTCTATCCGGAAGAAGACGTCATCAGCAGAAGGGCCGTTCTGAAGAATGAAGGAAGAAACAAGATCACCTTGCATAAATTGATGTCCTACTGTCTGGATCTGACGGAAGACGGGCTGATCCTCATGGATCTTTTCGGCGCCTGGGACAAGGAGACACATCTGAGCGAAAGGGAACTGAACAGGGGAACTTACACGATCGGTTCCAGAGTCGGCTTCTCCAGCGCCAAGAACAACCCCGGCTTCATCATCAGAAAGAAGGATACCGGTGAAGACCATGGGAAAGCCTGGGGCTTCAACCTGGTATACAGCGGCAATCACTATTCCAGCGTTTCCAAAAATGAATATGGGATGCACCGCATCCAGGGCGGGCTCTCTTTTGAACGTTTCCATCAGGTCATCAGACAAGGCGAATCATTTGAGACACCGGAAGCGGTCATGACGTATTCCGCGCAGGGCTTGAACAGGCTCTCACAGAACTTCCACGCTTTCATCAACGAACACATCGTGAGGTCCGACTGGAAGAAGAAAGAGAGACCGGTCCTGATCAACTCCTGGGAAGGCTTTGGTTTTGATTTCAAGAAAGACGACCTGATCAAAAAGCTCGCCCGCAACGCCGTCAGGCTCGGCATCGAACTCTTCGTTCTTGACGACGGCTGGTTCGGCAGGAGGAACAGCGACAAGAGGGGACTCGGCGACTACAACTGCAACCTCAAAAAGATACCGGGCGGCATCTCTTCACTGAGTAATGAGATCCATAAGCTAGGTATGTTGTTTGGGATCTGGGTCGAACCGGAAGCCATCAACGTCGATTCCAGACTCTACGAAGATCATCCTGAATACGCTTTGACCGAGAAGGGCAGGGAGATGTTCTTCGGACGCAACGAGCTTCTGATGGATCTGACCAACAAAGACGTCAGAGACTACATCGTTGAAAACGTCTCCAAACTGATCGATGACAACAAGGTCGACTACATCAAATGGGATATGAACCGCATGATGAACGCGGTAAGCGGGGCTTACAATCACGAATACATCAAGGGGCTCTATGAAGTCCTGGACAGGATCTTCACACCGCGTCCGTGGGTCCTCTTTGAGTCCTGCAGTTCCGGCGGCAACCGCTTCGATCTGGGCATGTTGTGTTATTCACCGCAGATCTGGGCATCGGATGATACCGACCCGATCGAAAGACTGGATATACAGAAGGGGCTCTCCTATCTCTATCCGCTCTCGGCCATGGGTGCCCACGTCTCCGCTTCTCCGCACATGCATACTTTGAGATCGACACCTCTGGAGACCCGTTTCAACATTTCGGCTTACGGCTGTCTTGGCTATGAACTCGACCTGAGCCTGCTTTCTCCTTTGGACAAAGCGGAGATCGTCAGACAGATCGAATACTACAAGAAGCACAGACAGACTTTCCAGTATGGCACCTTCTATCGCTTTGACAAGGAAGAGAAATATGAGATGTTCGAGGTCCTGGGTGAAGAGGAAGCGATCGTTTCCAAATTCAGAAGGATGGTCAATGCCGTTCCGACTTACGACAAACTCTGCGCATACGGTCTGAATGAGGAAGAGATCTATCAGATCGAGTCCAAACCATATCTGCACAATCTGAAGATGTTTGGCAATCTGGTCAACTTCATCACGCCGGTCAAGGTCAACAGCGAAGGCAAACTGATGGACACCATCAGCAAGCTCAAAGGACTGGAAGCCTCCTTCCAGGAATACAGCGCTTCCGGTTCCGCTTTGAAAGAGGGCATCTGTCTGAATCCGCTCTTCCTGGGAAGCGGCTACAACAAAGATATCAGGATCCCTCTGGATTACGGTTCCGATATGTATGAGATCAGAGAAAAGAAAGGAAAATAAAAAATGAGTCAGGAAAAGAAGAACAAGTATTTCTTTGGATTGGGGACGGTTGGCAGGGATATGTTCTACGCTTTCGAATCCAACGCCATCATCTACTTCCTATCCAACATCCTCGAACTGCCTCTTTCAACTTTCGCCATGGTCTCCCTGGTCCTGACGATCCTGAGGGTCTTCGACGCCTTGAACGACCCGATCACCGGTCTGATCATCGACAACGTCCGTTCGCCATGGGGCAAGTATAAACCGCCTATGCTGATAGGTTGTCTGCTGGCTGTGGTCTTCTATCTGATCATGTTTGCCGACTTTGGTTTCACCGATCTTCGTTTCGTTCTCATATTCGGTGCCGCCTACCTGCTTTGGGACATCACTTACGGCATCAACGACATCGCCTACTGGTCCATGATGACTTCACTTTCCCTCGATCAGAAAGAAAGGGAAAACATCGGCGCCTTCGCCAGGATCTGCGCGAATGTCGGCATGTTCATCGTGATGATCGGCTATCCGACATTTACTGCCATGCTCGGTGGGGGAAAGAAAGGATACTTCCTGCTGGCAGTGATCTGCAGCGCCATGATGATCTTCTTCCAGCTCTTCACTGTGATCGGTGTCAAAGAAAACAAGGAACAGTTCGTTGAAGAAGAAAAGACATCCCTTAAGGACATGTTCTCTGTCCTGTTCAGAAACGATCAGCTGATGTGGGTGACTCTGTCCATGGCTCTGTTCACAGTCGGATATGTCTCCACGACCAGTTTTGCCTTGTATTATATGCAGTACATCTTTGGCGACATCGACAAGTATGCCATCCTGGCTGCAGCCTGTGGCGTGGCGCAGCTGGCGGCTTTGGTCATCTTTCCGTTCGTCTCCAAAAACTTCACAAGAAAGACGCTGTATGGCATCTCCACTGCGATCGTCGTCATCGGCTACTTCATTTTCTTCTTTGCGGACCACTCGCTGCTGCTGATCGCGATCGCGGCTGTCATCATCTTCATCGGTGAAGCCTTCATTCAGCTGCTCATGCTGATGTTCCTGGCGGACACGATCGAGTACGGTCAATGGAAACTGGGAAAGAGGAACGATTCCATCACGTTCTCCATCCAGCCTTTGATCAACAAGATCGGCGGTGCCTTCGCGACCGGTATCGTTTCCCTGACACTGATCCTGACCGGTATCAAGCAGGGGGACGTCGCTGCTGAAGCGATCGACAGCACAGGAAAGCTCATATTCAAGGCTTCCATGCTGATCCTGCCGCTGATACTGATCGCCATAGGATATTTCGTCTATGTCAAAAAATTCGAACTGGATGAAGAGAGATATAAAAAGATCGTAAATGAACTAAAAGAAAGAGGAGATATCAGGAATTGATCTCCTCTTTTTCTACACGATCTTCGATCTCCATTTTCCATCTTTTTCGTAATAGATGATCTCACTGAGATCCTCAGAAGTCATCACTTTATAGATCCTTTTGAGGTCCAGGGACAGTTTGTATTTATCCAGATCGTTTTTATTGATCCAGAAGACTTCTCCTTCTTCGGAAGAGCGCAGTTTCCCGGAGAACTTGTCTGTCTTGTAGTAAAACATCAGGTACCTGTCTTCTTCCTTCGTCTTGAATTCCTCGATCCCGCACAGGATCGGCTTGCGGATCGTGAGTCCGGTCTCTTCTCTGACCTCCCGGATGACAGAGGCATTGAAATCCTCGTTTTCTTCTATATGACCTCCCGGAAAAGTCAGTCCCGGCCAGTCTTTCTTCTTGCGGTCGACCACAAGGATCTGATCATCCTTATAGACAAGACAGATGTTCGTCAATATACAGCTGTGGATCTTTTTCATATCTTTATTATAATAGGAAAAGCTGTTTCGGATTGTTGAGAACTTTATTTATTTTCATATTCCATCATGAATCGATACGAGATA
>JAEEGF011766274.1_pt1 | contig 21858 bp, 20 predicted proteins | sample 9134171 | NCBI WGS metagenome assembly JAEEGF01 (sample SAMN16246542, study PRJNA631951) | gut metagenome | biome: gut microbiome; feature: rumen; material: AP-attached | host: Bos | place: Iran: Karaj | collected 2018-10 | reverse complement strand
CCGGAACAAACGGGTGGTGCGTAATAGCTTCGATATCAGCACAATGCGCCTGGTTACCGGCAACAACGCGGATATTCCCGAATGTTCCGTCCGGAAACAATTCGACAGAAACGACGCAGGCCTTAGCCCTGTGGTGCGACAGAATATTTTCAAAATCCATATTGCGATCCCCGCCAGAATTTTTAGCTAGATATACAAAATATATACCATTTTAACAAAAATGTTTTCGGAGCAATCGCCCAAAAGCACACAAAAAGACGTTTTTGCACTTCGTCGAGAAATTTATGCCGTTTACTTTAAAATGGCACTAACTAAAGTAAACAACAAAAGTAAAATCTCATAAAAAGCCGACCCCGGCACAACGGCCGGGGTGACAGAAAGTAAATAGAGAAGTTTTAATTTATCTTAAATACTATTTTCCTTTGCGAAGGCGGTTGCCTATAGCACGGATCATGTCCTTGACCTGCTTTTCGCTGATAGACGATTCAGAGCCAGACTTTGCAAGCCCAGTTGCACGATTGAAATCCAAGAAAAGTTGAGTGCACTCTTCAGAAGCGGTGATGTGCTGGTCATGGAGTTCGAAATTAAAGAAATCCTTTGTTTCGCCGTTTGCATATTCTTCCTGATATGTCTTAAACGCAAGCTCGCAATCGCTTTTATTGAAGGCATAAAGGAATTCATGTTTCAACGAGCAAGTCCGACCCGCATAAGAAAGCGTATAATCAACGGAAGTTGATGTATGAGACACATAATTCATCTCAAGGCCAGCAACACTAATTGTTTTGCAACCCATATTGACAGAAGACTTTTCAACACCAGCGATTTCCGCCATCGTTTCTTGCATTTCGCCCAAATTCTGGAATAGGCAATCCGTATTGACATAAGCAACGTCATTGTAATACGAGTCTTCAAGAACGATGCCTTCAATAAGAGGATCTTTAAGCGCTGAAGACTTGTAATAATAGCCGCTCGGGAACGTTTCACCGGCAAGAGGCCTGTATTCGTAAGTTACTTTGTTTCCGCTGGCGGTCAAGTCAATCTCTGCGGTATTGTTGTCTCCAGCCCTCAAGAAACCAGGACTGTTATACTTTTCCCAGACAGCTTCATTCGCCCTGTCAGTGCATGTCGCCAAAGTCGTCATAAAGTTACCGTCTTCATAGACGTACTCGCCCATCTGGATAACGATATAGTCTGTCGGAAGCGTTTTCGGAGTGGAATCCGAGCTATCATCAGATGAAGAAATGCAGCCCGTTAGCGCAATGGCAACCGCCGGAAGGATTGTCAAAACTTTTTTCATAAGGTCCTCTTTTTTGGAATTGTCTTTCTTAATGTACAATTTTTTTAAGCATTACACAAGCAAAAAGAAGACAAAATTAAAATTTTGTCTTCAAAAATATCAATTTAATTGAGTTGTAAAAAAGAGAATAAACTCAGCTTACCAGTCGTTGCGCTCTTCGAGCGCAAGACTATCGCCTCGGTCATAGAAAAAATGCAAGCATTTTTTCTGCGACACTCGGCTTACCAGTCTTTGGCGGGGCGGGCTTGGCCGCGAACGGGTTTCCACGGTTTGCGTTCGCCATTCTGCTCGTCAAAGTCTTTCAAGAGCTGGGCCGCTTCTTCGGGAGTGAGTTCGCCAGGAGCCAGTTGCTGCGGTTGTTCTTCTTCGGAGCCATTGCTATCGCTGGAACCGGCTTCGGGCTGCTGAGGCTGCTGTTGTTCACCACCGCCATTGCTGTCGGAACTTTGAGCATTGCTATCGCTCGACTGACCTTGATTCCCTTGGTTCTGCTGATCTTGATTCTCATCGTTCTGGAAACTGGAAGAACTCTGGTCGCCATTCTGGTTTTGCTGGTCCTGGTTCTGCTGGTCCTTGTTTTGATCCTGACTATTCTTGTCTTGATTCTGGTCCTGATTTTGATCGTTCTGATTCTGGTCGTTGTTGTCTTGATTCTTGTCGTTCTTCTTGTTCTCGTTTTTCTGCTCGTTCTTCGCCTCTTTAATGCGGTCGAGGAGCATCTGCAATTTTTGATCGTTCGGATAATGCTGCAAACCTTCGTTGCAAGTGATTTCCGCCGAAGGCAAACGATTTTCGATGTACTGGAAAGCCGCATCGCCGTAGTAAGCCGCAGCCGATTTCGGAGCTGCAAAAGCCGCAGATGCGAGGAACAATGCTATAGACGAAAGACGAAAGACGAAAGACGAAAGAGATTGCTTCGGCTTCGCCTCGCAATGACAACCCTGTTTACTAACCACTAACCACTGTTTACTAAACATCAGATCACCTCCAAGTCGTTGTCGGTGTTGCTCGCATCAATCTTGGTCTTCGGCTTACGACCGGCCTTGATTTCGATAACATCGTCGAGGCGTTGCACATGGCCGCTCAACTGACCGGCAGTTTCATCTTCGGCAATCAAATTTTCAAGCATGGATTTCGCTTCGGAATACTTGCCGTCTTTGCTCAGCTGCATGGCACGAGCCAAAACTTGCTTCGCCTTGTCAGAAAGCGGCGGCTGCTTCTGGTTGTTGTCCTGATTCTGGTCTTGGTTCTGCTTTTGCTTGTCAAGTTCTTCCTTGAGCTTGCGTTGAACGATTTCCACGTTCTTCTTTGCATTTTCGAAATCGTTGTCCAAGTCAATTGCTTTTTTCAAATAAGCGACGGATTCACGCCAAGCGGCAATGCGTTCGCTTTCTTTGCCTTCAGGCACTTTTTCGCCAACGCGGTAAAACGTATTCGCCAGATTGTACGCAGCCCTAGAGGCAAGCTTCTTATCGGGCATGCGGACAGCACTTTCGAGTTCCTTTTTGGCTTCTTCGTAATTTCCGAGCTTGTACTGGCATGTTCCGATATTGTAGAACAAAAGCGGATTTGCGGGTTCCGCCTCGCGAGCCTTCATGTACTTTTCCAAAGCCCCGGCATAATCGCCATTTGCAAATAGCTTATTGCCGTCGTTGATGGGACGCGCCCAAAGCGATACAGAAAAAATTAACAGAACAGTCCAAAAAAATCGCATTTTCAAGCCTTTTTAGTCATTGGTCATTAATCATTGGTTATTAGCCTTTGGTCTATGACCAATGGATTTTCACTTTCTATTTTCTACGGCTAGAATATACAAAAAGAATGGGCAAAAAAGCAAAGTTTTTAGCGAAGAGGGCACCTACATCACCATTATATATAACACGGCACTGCTCACAATAAATGCCGCGACCGTAATATAGCCGCACACCTTCCACGATATCGAAGCGTCCTTCAAAGTAACGCCCATCGCGACAAACGGAGCAAAACTTAAAAGAATTGGCAAAATATACCTAAAATCATTGCTGCACGCAAACGGATACTTGATCCGCAACGCCATCAATGCGGCAATAAAGGCAGCACCCTGCAACAGCAAAATCCAATGGACAAGGCCGAGTCGCGTTTTCCAAAAACCGCGAATGGCATACACGATAAGCCCAAGCAAAAAGACACTCATCATCGTCGCCCAGAAGCGTCCATTCGCAGTCGGCAGCATACTCCATTCACCGAACATCGAAGATTTAAGCATGAAATTCCAAAAGAAATCTCGGCCCATCGCACCATCCCAGCCACTTGTAAACGGATACTCCAAGAAATTACGCAGGTCAAAATACAGATAATTAAATGCAAAGTTAGGAACCCTCATCGCAGAATTCAGAGCATTCGCATTTGCGACAAGTTCACCTCCTCGTGCTCTATGAACAACAAAAGTAACGAAAACCACAACAAATGCAACCCACGACACAATCTCGGTCTTTGAAGGTTTATGCAACCGTTTATTTGCAAAAAATCCGCTTACTGCAAAAATAAAGGCGAACGCAACAGAAACAACTCCTGTCGATTTTGTCCATAGAGCTAAAGCTGAGGTCAAAACCGAAGCAAGCAAATAATTTCCACGGCCTTCCTTAACATAATTGATTCCAGCCCACATGCATAAGACATGCATCAAGTAAAACAGGGTATCATTTCCGATACGGGGCGTAACCATAATCATCAAAGGCCAGAAAATCCAAAGCGACGACGCTAAAATCAAGGGCCTCCCTTCTAGAATTTTTCTGAGGAACAACACCCCGAAAAACGCAGTTAAAACAGAAAGCAGCAAGCTGAAACTCTGGAGTCCTGTCGTTCCCGGCAAGCCGAGAAATTCGCTCAGCACATAAAACGGAGATGCAGCCACATAATACACAGGCGGATGGTAGCAAGACCAACAATCTTGATCACCGGGAACAGAGTGATTTTCAATAACATATTGTAAGTACTCAATATGTCCTTCCACGTCCATCGAAAACTTCTTATACGGCATCGCCATAAAGAAAGCGCAACGGAAAAGGATTCCTATAACGAGCAAAGCAATTAAAGTTTTCCCAAGACGCAAACGGCGTGCGACAAAAGCAAAGAACAACGCAAGCGAAATAAATGCAAGAACGTTAATGGCATAGCCTACAACCGAATTCATCTTCACAAAAAACATAAATCCGCCGGGTCCACCCATATTCCTTAACGTCATGACGTAATGCGTTGTTTCACTTTGCCGATAAGGAGCGATTACGCTATCCGGCAGCAAAAAGCCCTTTGAAAAGCTGCAATTATCCTTGAATTTTGAAAGGTCTATCACGTTGTCGCCAACCGCAACTTTATCCGCGCAATCATCCGGAATAATCCACATGTTATAAGAAAAATTATAAGGACTAACGATATCAAATTCCATGTCAAACGGTTTATTGATTTCGATATCCCTACCAAAAGGAAGCGATACGCTCTCTTTTTTTCCGTCTTGTACAAAGTTTACATTTTTAACGGAAATATTGCTAGAAATTCCAAGTGCAAGGAAAACTAAAAAACAAATAGCGGTAACAAATTCAGGTGTTTTGAGGTATTTCTTCATATCAATTTCAAACATAAAAGATTTGAGAACATATTAAATATAATTTATTTAAACCATTTATTACAAAATTTCATTTTAAAGGCACGACATTTGGCAAGATTCGCCGGCATCGCTAGTTTCGCAAACTTCAGTACAAACAGGTTCTTTAATCTGTTCCGATTTACAATTTCGTTTGTACATTTCGGCCTCATCCGTCAAAAGTTCTGAAACAGCAGCGGTTTCTGTCATCGGCATCGCGCACGCGAGTTGCAAGACACCGCCAACGCTTTCGCAGCCGCTCCCGGTTCTGTAATTTCGGAACACACCTGAGTTGGATTCGCAATTTTTCTGGAAACTTGCGCTATCGGTACGACATTCCGTCACTAAATTGCCGCCCCAATAGTTATTGTTCAGCATCCGCAAAACCACATGTTTATCTTGCAGTACAAGAGTCGTCTGCATAAAGAATCCGTGAAGCCCACCGAGCATTTGGACTCCATATTCGTCTTCGTACAACCGCACGAAACATTGAGACTGCTCAAAATACGATTGCCCAGCCGTCCTGAAATTATAGGCAGTCTTGGAAGACGATGTTGTCGGCAAATGCGTAGAATCATCGCTTTGGGCAAAGCCGTTGTTTCCTTCCAAGCTTGAAAGAACGCTGTCAAGAACAGCTCGTTGCGATTCCGGAATTACATCCAAAATTACCGTAGCAGAACTTAAAGCCACAGCAAATGCCGATGAACTCGATCTTTTTCGCGAGGCACTTGATGAAGATCTAAAAACGTTTTTTTCACATGACAAAGCAGTTTCTTCCCCCGTGCCACCCGATGTTTCGGAGCCACTTGAAAGCTCTACACTTGCAGAAAGACCATTTTCGGTCTCTTTCGCTATATCGTTTGGTTCAGTTGTCACACCCGCTAGATTGTCCGAATTAGAACATGCAGCAAACAAAACTATTACAAAAAGCAGTAAGGCCCCAAAATTTCTATTCATGGTTAGCCCCCTTACGCTTTGTCAGCGGGAACAATTGCAAATTCAACCTATATACTTGTTCGCCATTTTGGTCTTCACACGCGATTGCGACAATCTTTTGTCTAAACTTTTCAACTTCTTGCGAAATCCGCTGGAATGTTTTTTGCGATATACCCATCGTGATTCCCGAAAAATTCCGTTCTTCAACTGGAATATTTTCTACGGCATTCACAGCAAGTTCCGCCATCTGCTTGTGCATGGGCCGCATAGTTGGACGAGCGCAGCCAGGCACTCCCGTCACTACTTTTTCAGTTTGCTCATAACGGTATTCGCCGTATTTTTTGAGAAGTCCCGCCTGTACCATAAAATCTAGCGATTTGCGAATTTCGGTCGCATTCAATTCGGAGTAGCACAACTTTGAAAGTTCCAACGGCTTTGCTCCAGGATTCATGGGAGCAAGTTCACGCAAAACGGGATTGTACCAATTGCTAAAATAAGCGTAAGCATCGCCTGCCAAGGTGCGTACTTTATTTTCCTTCGCGAGTTCCTGCATTCTCGCAAACGAAGATTTTTTCTTTTGTTCGTCATGAGAATCGGCAAAAGAAACCATTTCTTTAAAGTATTCCTTGGCACTCCCTTCGAGTTCCATCGCTATGGCAACTTGTTCGACACCAACCTTTGAAAGTCGGCTTTTGCCATCGCATACAAGTTTCATATAATTTGACGACGAGAAACCCGCAATTCGCGAAAATTCTCTCCACGAAAATGCAAAAAGACGTTTGCGTTCATCATAAAACGCTTGCATGTACTGTCTGTAATCTAGAAATTCAAATATCGGTTTCATAGGATTGGCCTTGCAACCAATATAGAATTTTGATAACACAAAAGCTGTATTTTCAGCCAGATTTATGCAATTTTTACATTTTATTAAAATTTTTTAGTCTATATAACACAAAGCGTTGCTTATAAAGCATTCCCTAAAATTTGTTGGTAATCAGATTAATCCTTTACACAACGAACAGAACAACTGTAACCATCGGGGTTGATACTGTAAAGAATATCAAAATTACGAGGCGTCCCATACAAGGTCATATAATATACCTCGGAGCTACGATATTCGTTCTTTGTAGAACTCCAAAAACCCGTGAAGTTTTCCACGCCCCCGTAAGATTCGTCAGATTTAATTCCGGCAGGCAAAGCCGAAAAAGAATAGGAATCAGTCCCATTGTAGAGCACCCCTTCAGAACTCCAACCACTCGTAGATTTGAGCACATTATCCATCGCCGCGCCACCAACAGCTGTAATCAATATTTCAAATTCAGCCTTTGTCGGCAAATGCCAACCAGAAGGGCAAGCTTTTTTTGCAGCCTCCCACGTATAGAGGCGACCATACTTGGCGCAATTTGAAGAATTATCTTTGTAACAAGCGCTTTCCAATTCAATAAAATTATAATTCAAATTTGCAGCCATCCATGTTTGAGTACCGATTGTTACAGTCTTGTAGGTTTGATAGTCTCGGGAATCGACGAAACTCCCCACAACAACGTCTAACGGGTCAACAACACTCACAGGATGAATCGACGAAGAAGAACGAATTGAAGAAGTAACGCTCGAACTCGAAGGCAGATGTGACTGCAATTCCACAATCTGGTCGTCAATTTTCGAAACATAATCCGTGCAAGATATTAGGAGAGAGGAGAGAGAAACGAGAAATAAAAAGGGCTTGAAGAACGATGAACGACGCCCCACCCCAGAACGAACCGCACCAAGCCAGCAATTGCCGTATTCTAACCACTTCAACATGCTTCCTCCTAGAATGCGAAACTTATACCGACGCCAACAGCTCCTGCGATGGCGATTCCTATACCGACGCTACGCATGGTTTGGCCCGACTGGGCATCAGATTTATTCTTATCCAGCTGAGAGACTGAATTTCCGCCTTTATCATAGGCGTCCTTCGCTTTATTGTTCCCAATAACTGCAAGTACGGTTCCTGCAACGACTGCAGCGGCACTGATGGAAATCGGCACCCAATGGAATCCTTTTTTCGATGAAACATCGTTGACATTCGCTGGGATGCTCTCGCCCAACGCGACGTTAGAAGAACCAGAATCAGAAGAGGACGGCGATACAGATTCCTCAAGCTGAGCTGATAAGCTTGTTTCTGAAGCCACCCCCGTCACCACTTTCACCTTATGGAAAAAAGCTGGCGATTTTTCTTCGATGAGTTTTAAAAGCTCTTCGACATCATTTCCGCGACCATTGAAACTTGTAACCAGTTTACTGCCTGCAGTTTCGTAAAGTTCAGCGGAAAGCGTGAGTGATTTTCCAAAACGCCCCACACGAGCCTGACAAACATAATCGGCAGCAATGTTTCGTCCTGTTTCAGCAAGGCAGCTACCCTCGCAATCCTCGATAGCCTTACCCGGTGGAAGCATCGCATTGATGTTTTCGCGGGTCATAATGGTGAAATTTTGTTCGGCAGGAAGTTCCTTGACGGCCTGCTCCCGCAGCACATTCGTAAGATACTGTCGGTCTAGAAAAGAGACACTATCCTTGGCGTTGCCATCAGCAGCAGTTTCAAGAACCGCAACAAATGTGGCAAAGGAATTTACTGACAAAAGCAAAAGAGCAACAAAAAGAAACCTTATCATATTATAAATATACAATAAAGAGGAATCTACGCCCCGCCCAAAATTCGTTTTTGGATGTAAAATTATATCAAGCAGCCGCACAAAAGCATTCCCCAAAAAAATCTTAGCGACCAAGTCAGTCTTTTACGCAACGAACTGAACAAGACATTTTTATTTCCCGGATAGACATTTTCGCACCGTCAGATTTGTCAAACTCTATATAATAAGCATAGTTGTCATCGTACTGCGTAGAAGTCCAAAAGCAGGCAGTGCGACCCAACAGGCGAAAACCTCCCGTAAACTCCATGTAACCGGCTGGCAACACCGAAAAGCCGTAAGTATCACTACCATTGCCATCATCATTCCAGCCATCTTTCGATTTAAGCATTTTACCCGCCATCGTTTGTCCGCCAGCTTTGCCAATCATCCATCGAAATTCATCCCTATCCGGCAAGTGCCAACCTTCCGGGCAATCTGTTTTAGCACCTCTCCACGTATAGAGGCCACCGTACTTGGAACAAAGGCTATCATTATTGCTGTAACAAGAATAATATTCAGATTCGTATTTGAAATTCTCCGCCATCCACACCTGATTGTTAATCACCACAGTCTTATAAGTTTGACCGTCGCGTGAATCAGTCATGGAACCAATCGTTACACTCGAAGAACTCGACTTCACTGAAGAAGACGATTTCACTGAAGAAGATGATTCAGTCGATGGAGCAACCGAATTGTCATCATCACCGCAAGCTGCAAGCATCAAAGCAATTGCAGAAATCCAAAAGAAACGATTCATATAACCCTCCTCTTTTTGGGTTTAAAGATAACAAAACCTCACAAGTTCCCCTCCACTACACCAAATCTACCTCAATTTGATATAACCGTTCAGCCAATCCGTATGGTCGCAGTTATTGGGGCCATTCGGGTCTGTCATGAGCTCCAGTTTTGACGCTCCCTGCACAGAAATGTTAGCTTCTTCCACATTGCCTCGCCCACGTAAAATGGAGCTTCGCCACACATGCTTTCCGTCAACCTTGATTATAAATATTGCACTTCCTTCATCATAGCATTCCGCATCGATTCCCGCTCTTACAAACAGCGAATCGGCATTTTCCGGAAGTTCCATGACAATATCTGATTCCGCATGGGCTCCGATTCCATATCTATAGATTCTATTCCCGGCAATCAGTTCATGGTCATCTACAGACTTGTTCATTCTTGGAGTCTTGTAACTTTGTTCTGACTTTATCCATTTCAAATCCGTCAAGAGGACAATGTTGTCGCCTGTAGGTACAAGAACGGGGCGGCTGCGGTAAGCAAGGAACCCGCCTTCAATCAAGACAATTGCAGAAAGCAATGCGTAAGGCATCCAAGAAGGGAACGATGCGTTTTCCAAGCAAGAAACTGTTTTGTTTGCAATTTTCGGAGTCGCAATGACAAAAATCGAAAGCACAAGTGCAACGCACCCCATCACAGAGACGATTGTCCATACGTCAGCGCCTCGGAACGAATTGATGAGGTTCACGTTCAACGCGGCAACAACCGTAATAAGCAAGCTCGGTATTCCGCCACGACGCATATCCCACATAATCCAGCAAAGGGCCATAGGAACGGCGTACAGCAAATAGCGTTCGTGCATTCCCGGCAGAAGCACAAAAAACGCAAGGCCGTTCAACGAACAAAGCGCAAACGCCGTTCGAATGTTCTTGCAGAGAATAGATTTTACCAAAGCAAAAACAGAGATGATGACAAAGAGGATTTTTCCAAGGACAATCGGCTTCAGAATTGCGCCAACACCATCGGCACTCACGCCCCAGATGGGAACGTTGTCCGGAGCGACGTTTCCTGCCAACAGAATCCAAATATTGGCGGCATTATATGTCGCATACGCATACTGGCTCATCGTCATCACGTAAGCCCTGTTTAGCATCGGCAGCAGGTTTCCGCCAACGATAAACGGCAAAAATACGAGAGCAGCCCCCACGACGGCAAGCGGGAGGCCTTTCCAAGAGGTTCTCCAGTTGCGGATAAAGAGACCGCCAAAGATGGGCAAGAACGCAATCATCTGGAACTTCGACAAAAGCGCAAGCACATACAACATAGACGCAAGGAATATATAACGCGGACGGCTAATGCAATAAATCGCAAGTGCCGCAATCACAACCGGAAACAAATCCACCTGTCCCCAGATGGGGCCATCCAACAGCAATGCTGGATTCAATGCGATAAAGGCCAACAGCAAATGCTTTTTCCACTGCGGATAATTGAATTTTTCGGCAATGCGGCAAAGCCAATCTACAAGGAACAAGTGCGAAAAGAATACCGGCCAAAGGCAAATAAATTTCAAAAAGAACGTTTTGCCGACCGCGACACCGAACAACGAATGCACTTTAGCAACGACCCAAAGCCACAAAACATAAAGCGGCGGATAATTCCCGTCAAAGCCGCCAAAGCCTTTATCCATCAATTGCTGGACCCAGCCCGCCCAATAGCCTTGGTCGCCATCGTAAGAATTTGCTGCGGTACAAATAACATTTGCAAGCAAGCAAATCACGCCCCAAAAGATGAACAATTTCAAGTTGTTACGGTACTTGTACAAGAACATGCTATAGACTCATCAGTAAAATGGAACTGCAAACGGCAAAGAGCAAAACAACACTCCAACCGCAAACTTTCAGCTTTCGTGACGCACTCCCGTCGCAAAATCCCATGCCCACCCACGGCAAGCAGCTCAAAAGTACGGGCACAATGTAGCGGAAATCGTTGCTGCAAGAGAACGGATATTTCAAGCGGAGCGTAATCATCGCGGCAAAGAAAAGGAATGCCTGAGCAAAAATCACCACCTGGACTTTATCCCAGCGGGATTTCCAAAATCCACGGAGGCCAAAGCAAAGCAATGCAATAAAGCAAACGCTTATAATGGAAGCTAGCCAAAGTCCCTTAGGCGTTGTCAACAACTTAAATTCACCGAACAATGAAGTTTTCGCAAGGTAATTCCAGAAGAACTGGCGGCCAAGTTCATCGTGCCACGGGTCCGTATAAGGTTGCGTCATGAACGTTTTCAAGTCAAAGAACAAGAAGTTCCCTGGATCATTGCGGATAAGTACGGTATTGTCGTTACCGCTTGCGTTCCCGACCACGTCGTGCGACAATGCGACACACGCCACCGCAATTGCCGCCGCAATAAAGAGCCCTGCACCAACACGTTCCGAGCGGCTCCAGGCACGGGGATTCTTGAAAAGCATAAGCAACGCCGTAAGCCCAAGAACGCCAAACGTGACAACCGCCGTCGATTTCGTCCAGTAAGCAATAAACGAAGCCACTACAGCAACGATGAAGTACTTCCCGTAATTCGTGCGGATGTACTTGAGGCAGCCCCACAATGCGATTGCATGCATCGCATAAAAGAGGATATCGTTTCCAAGCCGCGGAGACGCCAAAACAAAGCTCGGCCACACACTCCACAAGAGCGATGATGCTAGGAGAGGGCCTCCGCTCAAGATATTCTTGAGGCACGCAAGTCCAAAGCCGAGTGCTACAAGCGAAATCAAGAAATCAAACCACTTGACAGCATTCTGCGGCGAGCAATTCATGAGGTTCGACAATTTCCACACGCCAGCGCTCATGACAAAATAAACCGGTGGATGGTAGCACGTCCAACATTCGTCCGATGCGGGAATGCGATTTTGCTCAGCGATGATTTTCATGTAATGCACATGGCCGCCGACATCGTGACCGCGTTGGTCATAGAACGTTTCGCTGGTGTAGCCCACACGCAAAAGAAGCCCGATAAAGAAAACGAGAAGCAAGCTGCGTTTTAGCTTAAGACGTGCACCAATCGAAAAAATCAAAGCGCCGAGCAGCAAGAAGAACATCACCGAGAAAAAGCCAAGCCAAGATCCGCCACCATTGATGACTGCCGTAAGGCCACCAAGGCCGCCGCCGTTACGGAGCGACATCTTAATATGCAAATCCGAAACATCCTTGCCCAGATTCTTTACAATTTCAGCTTTGTTTAAAATAAAGCCTTGATTCCAGCTACAATAACCGGGATAACGTTCAAACGGGAATTTTACGTCATTGACAACAAGGTTTGTAACGCAATCATCGGGATGGATGTCCAGATAAAAATCACTCGCAAAGCCAGCGGAAACATCCATTTCTACAGAAAAAATTTCTCCAGTTTCCATCGGAACGCTTACCGGCAGAGATGTCGCCGAATCCATTCCATGCCTATGCAAGACAACATTTTTGATTTCTGGACTAAACACATACGAGAGGATGACAAAAAGTGCCATCCCCAAAATTAAAGGGAGTTCCCACTTGACGAATTTACGCATTACTTTTTACCTTCGTGGTATTCCTCTTCGCTATTCACGTTCCAAAGCGCAGTCTTGTCGCTGCTTCCGTCGCGGATGCACTTCACGACTTCCATCGCGGCGAGCATGCTGTGGTCCATGTTGTTGTACTTGTGCATGCCATTGCGGCCCATGAGGAACAAGTTATCAATCGGATCGAGGTAATTACGGACCTTGTCAAATTCGCCATAAGTGCCGAAGTAAGCAGGGTAAGCCTTCTTGATGTGGAACACCACGGAATCGCGAACAGACTCAGGCCTTGCCACGTCAATCTTGTCAAGTTCTTCGATGGCAAACTTGATGAAATCTGCGTCGGGCATACTCCACATATCATCGCCTTCAGTCGCAAAGTATTCAAGGCCAATCCACACTTTTTCAGGGTCGGCGACAAGATACGGACTCCAGTTGTTGAATATCTGGATGCGGCCAAGCTTCACGTCGGATTCCTGCACGTAAATCCAGTTATCTGCCACGAACTTGAGCTTGCTTTCGGGCGTGCCCGGCTTTGCCGGATTCTTGATTTCAAGTTTATCCAAAAGCAGGCCCACGGTAATGAAATCGCGATAGACGAGACCGTCAGAAACGCGGCGCACTTCGGCAGGCACAGGAGTCCTTTCGTTATCCATCGCACAGACAAGTTCTTTTACCGGCATCGTCGAAAGGAAGTAATCGCAAGGGAACGTTTCACGCACGACGACACCTTCCGCAGAACGCTTCTCGACGACGACGCTCAAGACACGACTTCCACTTTCATCGCGGTTCACACCCACAACACGAGCGTTCATGTGAATCTGGCCGCCCATTTCTTGCACCTTTTCGGCAACGGTTTCCCACAGCTGGCCGGGTCCGAATTTCGGGTAAAGGAACTGACCAATGAGGCTAGTCTCGGTATCCTTCTGGCGGATATCGGCTTTTGCAGCGGAGCCTTCGGCACCATCGGCAGAACCTTCCGCCTTTTTCTTGCCAGCAAAAATCTGCTTTACCGCATGAATCACGGTCTTTGTAATCGAAAGGCCCTTGATACGCTGGCCACCCCAGTCGGGGCTAATCTTGCTGCACGGCACGCCCCACACCTTCTCAGTGTAATCGCGGAAGAACGTGCGGTAAAGTTCCACACCAAAACGGTTGATCATGAAATCTTCAAGGCTATTCTCTTTACGGGCAGGGAGCAACTGCACCTTGATATAGCTAAGCCCAATCTTCATCATGCGTAAAAGGCCCAAATTGCGAATCGTATCGCCATTCAAGCTGATAGGGTAATTGAACAACTTACGCAAAAAGAGAATTCGCGAAAGGCGGCTGCGGCAAAGCATCACGTAATCGGTCTTCTCAGGATCAGGACCGCCTTCTGTCAGCGGAACGGAACGGCCAATCGCGATGTCGTCCTTACTTGCTACACCTTGGAGCGGCAAAATCCCTTGCCACCAATCCATTACAGTATCACTCTTGCTAAAGAAGCGGTGGCCGCCAATATCCATGCGGTTTCCGTTGTAGCGAGCCGTGCGCGAAATACCGCCAATCACATCTTCCGCTTCAAAAATAACAGGCTTCACATCTGTCGTGCGTAAAAGCTCAAGTGCCGCAGTAAGGCCCGCAGGACCAGCACCCGCAATCACAGCAATTTTCTTAAAGGCTTTCTCTGTAGTCATTTTATCCTTCCTATCACAAAATTCCTAAGCACTTTTCCGCTCCCGAAAAAGCATCAGCTTCCGGGCTCCAAAATTCCACATCAGCACCAAGGCCGCAGCCACAATCTTCGATACTTTTGCATTCCAGTCGAGATTCCCGACCATCAAGTACATGAGCAACTGGTTGATGCCGATGCCGGCAATCCCAACTATAGCGAAAATTCCAAACTCCGCCGTTTTCTTGTTTTCAAGAACGCGCTTGCATTCAGAGAACACCCAGACGACACTCATGATGTAATTGATTACAAGCCCCGCCACAAGCCCCACAAGATTTGCAAGCAAATAATGCCACCCAAAATTGTCATAACAAAGCACAAACAAGCCATAATCTACTGCGAAGGCTAGTCCACCTGTAACCAAGTAGCGTACAAATTGCCCCCTCAGCGAGCCTCGGGGCATTTTCCGCCTTAGCGTTTCAATAAAACTTTCTTTTTGCATGAATGTAATAATAATAAATCTTGACGTTAAAAAAAGCCTTACAAGCCAAAACAGGAATATTCTTTCATGACAAGCGTTACATATAACACATTATGTGTTTTATAATTAGTTATTAGTCATTGGTTATTGGTTGTTGGTCTTTTCATTATTCACTTTTCATTATTCACTTTTCATTTTCAAGTCTCAATTTAATGCTATTTTTGCGAAAATAAACCTCATCAACCGCCTATGAAGCCTAAAAGAATTGAATACATCGATGTAGCCAAGTTCCTAGCCATGATTCTCGTCGTGTTCACGCACGGAGTCAAGGAAAGCAACTTTGTCGCTTTTGCATTTGCATTCCACCTGCCTGTTTTCTTTGTACTGAACGGAATGACGCTGAAGGTCGAAAATCAAACGTTCGGTGATTTTTTGACCAAAAAACTCCAGCGCTACATCATCCCGATGTTCGGGCTTGGAATGATTTGCGTTCTCTTTGATTTATTCATCAAGTGGCTATTCAACAATCCCATCGCAGACCATTTCATTTTGATTGGAATTGCAAACGTCATCAACCAAGTCCGGCTATTCGCCATCTGGTTTTTGCCGGCATTGTTCTTTACAGATATTATTCTCTTTGGATTTCACCGGTTAGCAAAAGGGCGACTTTGGCTTATGGGAGTCTTGTCGCTTTTGCTTTTGGGTATCGGGATTATTTTCAACCAGTTCCACAATGTCGCTTTAGTTTGGAACTTCGATGCAGCTTTATTTGGGACGATTTTCACTTATATGGGATTCGCGTTTCACCACCCAAAACTTTCTGGAGTCTATACATTTCTTACAAAAGTAAGGTGGCGAGCAATCCTCATTGGAATTGCCTTGATGGTCGCAACTTACTTTATCAGCCAGTACAGTTACGAAGACTCCCGCCGCCATTTGGAAATGTTCTCGCGCTATTACCTTCCCTATTACCTTACATTGCCCAATGCGGTCATGGGTTCTCTCGGATTTATACTCATCTGTCGCGGAATCACGAATCCGATTTTAGCAAAGCCCGTCGAAATGAACTTGGCACTTTTGGCATTCCATCAAGTGCTCGCGTTCCCGTTATTCCGATTCAAGGTTTGCCCTGAATGGTGGGCCAAGGTATATCTGTTGCCGGTAAGCGATTTGCAATATATCCTTTTCAACGCAACAATGACTTTATTTTCAATCGCACTGATTACAGTAATTTATTTTATTATAAAATATTCTCCATTCAGTGGAATCGTGAACCAGCCATTGGCAGGGATTTATAGACATAATAGTGGTTAGTAAACAGTGATTAGTGGTTAGAAAAACGCATGGAGAACCGTATCTGCAATAAGTACTGCATGGATCCCCTCCCTGACGGTCGAGGATGACAGAGCTAAGGGCACGGTCGCCTTCGTTCTCCACAAAGTGGATAACTCTACTAAGACACTAAAGTGTCAAGTATCGTTTACCTCCGAGGTATGGGCACGGGCCTTACGGCCCTTTGAGCTATACCATTCCTAATTACGATAACCCCATACCTCATACCCCGAAGCACCCGTAAGGGTGCGTGCCCATTTCCCCTACAACCTAATCCCTAACGATAGAACGTCTGCAACAGCTTTATCATATCCGCGTGGTCGCTTGCGGCCATCATCTCGCGGATGCTGTGCATGCTGAGCATCGGCTCTCCGATATCGACCGTCGGGATTCCGAGATTTGCAGAAACCGTTGGGCCGACCGTCGAGCCGCATGGCATGTCGTTTCGCGTAATGAAAACTTGAAGCGGGACTTTCGCTTGTTCGCAAAGCAAGCGGAGCTTGGCAGAACTCATCAAGTCGCTCGCATATCGTTTCTGGGCGTTTGTCTTTAGCACAATTCCTTTACCCAAAAGCGGAGCATGATTCGGTTCGTGCTTTTCCGTATGGTTCGGGTGTTCGGCGTGAGCCATATCAATGGACAAAGCTATGGACTCCGCTAGGTATGAGGTATGGGGTCGCTCGCAGGCTCGCTTTGAGCTATGGGGCATTTTCGCAAAAACTTCATCCAAAACGCTTTGCAAAAAGTTGCCGGCGGCACCTTCACGGGTCGTGGAACCGACTTCTTCGTTGTTGAAGAAACAAGCGACAAGGCAATCCTTTTCGCACGATTCCGCCGAGGCAATCGCCTCAGCAATCGCATGGCAGCTGCTCAAGTTGTCGAGCCTTCCCGAATAAACCCATTCATCGTTCATACCGCCTTGATTTGCCGGCTGTGCATCAAAAAGCTGAGCATCAAAATCAACCAGCCGAGAACGCGCCGGGAGTTCCTTTTCAAGTGCAGTCACAAATAAATTCTTTTCATTTTCATGAACGCCACACCACAACGCATTGAAATCAATTTGCGGATTCACCTTAAGCCCGTCCTGGTTCACATTGCGGTTCAAGTGGACTGCCAACTGCGGAATCCTGAAAAATTTTTTACCGCGGAACAACTTCGTTTTAAGCGTCGTTCCATCCGCATCATCCACATAGGCAAGCGCTCCCGCATAGCCAAGGTCGCGGTCCAACCAGCTCGTATAAAGCGGAGAGCCATAGACCTCCGTATGAAGCGTGCATACGCCCGCCGAAAAAGAATCCGGATTCGGAGAAATCTTGAGCGTCGGAAAATCCGTATGCGCAAGGGCAATCCTGAACCGAGAGGACGCATCCCACGTTCGAGGAGTGCGGAACGCTATGAGCGAAGCTCCACGAGTCACGAAATAAGCTTTTCCAGGCTCAACATTTATCTCAAAATTTGCAAAAGAATTCGCTTCAAAATGTGATTTTAGACACTCCACCGTATGGTATGGAGTCACTGCGGTATTCAAAAACTCAAAAAAATCCATATTTCCTCAATTTTTTTCACTTTTTGACAATATAATCTATTTATATTTCACGCAAACAATGGCATTTCAAAAGATTAAACAGATTAACTGGATGGAAATGTCCGGCCTCCTGGTCGGCGTGTTCAGCACAGTTGCCGTCATGATTTTTTCGTTGGTTCTTTACCATTACCTTTTTGACACGGGCATCATCAAAGCGAAAGAGTACAAGCTCTACAGTAACTTTGAAAAGGCTTTGGGTCTTAGACCTGGCACTCGTGTTCAAATTAGCGGCGTGGATGTCGGACAAATAACGGACATGCAAATCAAGCCCGATGGCAACGGCGTCTTTATGGAATTTTCCATCCGGCAGGAATTCCAACCACTGGTTACCGACAGTGCAATCGTCTATGCCATCCGCGACCAGAACATGATTTCGGCCCGCGTCATCAATATTGACATCAAGAAAGGCAAAGGGCGAATATTGGAAGGTGGCGATACCCTTAAAGCAGGCAAGGCTCAAGATATTGAAACAGTTCTTGAAACGACCAACCTGCTCCTTGGCCGCGTGAATCATCTCATCGATGCCGCCGACGAACTTTTGGCGATGGCTTTAGACACGGGCACAACCGTTGGCGCGATGTTCGGCTCTCGCAAGCTTTACGACAACATAGACAAGCAACTTGGACGGCTCAACGAAATTACATACCTCGGCAAAAACGTACTCACAAAAACTTCGTTCTTGCTAGACACCATGAAAAACGAAGTCCCAACTCTCGTAAGCCGAGCAAACAGCGTAACACTCAACATGGGCAACTTGCTCGAAGACATGAAACCCATCTCAGGACAAATGTCTTCGCTCATCCATTCCATGGATTCCACAGTTGTCAAAGCCGACAATATACTTAACACTTTCGGCGTCGTGACATCTGGTTTGCAAGACTTCATGAACGCGACAGAAAACACAATGCAGAATGCGGATGACCTGATGAACGGCATGTCCAAGATGTGGCCCATCAGAAACAACGTTCCGAAAAACGATTCGGTGCCCTTTGTCGTGGAGACGTTATGGTAATGCGCAACGCTATAAAAATCGCACTCTGCTTTGCGCTTAGCGGTGTTGCTACAGCATTCGCGTCGGAATCGGGAACTCTTGCCGCACGTGCTCAAAAATCCTTGAAGGCAGGGAAATTTGCAAGAGCGTATTCGCAACTTGAACGCGCTCTGATTGCAAGCCGCAAAGAAGCCGACCTCCGTTCCGAGAACCGCATATTCATCACGATGGGGCAAGTCCGCACCATGAGTCTCGATTTTAACTTTGCCGACTCGCTTCTTAATTACATTAACAGCGATGAGGCCGATCGAACCACACGCATCATGCTGGTCAAGGCTAAAATGGGCCTTAAGAACGCAACTGAAAACTACTCCAACGCAGTTTCACTTTGCGAAAGCGTTAGCGAAGACGACCTGAAAGAAATCGACGACAACTTGCAGGGAGCGTTTTATTCGGAATGCGCCATAGCCTACGCAGGCAACCATAGCGAAGAAAAAGCAAATAAAGCCCTCAAGATGGTCGATAAACGCATCGACGACGATACAGGCATTTACTACTGGACTCAGGCACGCATGGCGGATTTGCAAGGCCAAGGCGATGCAGACCAACTTTATCGCAAAGCCGAAGAAAAGTTCGTCGAAGCCAATGTTCCCTACATGACCGCGAACATACTTTACCATAGAGCAAAGTATTTAAACAAGTCCAATTCTAAAGAATCGAAGAAATTGTTCGAGCGTTGCCAAACAGCATTTGAACTGATGGGGCTTCCGAACAACACGAAGCGCTGCGAGAAGTAAGGATTGAATTTTATTTAGCACCATAACAAACTAAAAGCCCCGCTCGTGTGGGGCTATTCTATTGCAAAATTTCATCAATCATTAAATCCGTTACCGTATAATTTTCTCAAAAATAACGGCACCACCACCTTGCGATAAACTTTTTTCGTTTTCTTATCATCATCAAAAAATGAACGCAAAGGCTTGCAATGCACTACACCACGGCATTCAAGCTTAAACCGCAAACTGAATAAATACACAAAAGACCGCCATGTTATACACAGCGGTTTTGCGTAAAATAAAAATCTAAGAAATTAGATTCCGAGTTCCTGAGCAACAGCCTGGATGCCAAGCTTGCTGATGGTACGAAGACCAGCGGCGCTCACGCGGAGTGTCACCCAACGATCTTCTTCAGGAATGTAGAAGCGCTTCTTCTGGAGATTCGGAAGCTGCTTCATCAACTTCTTACGATTAGAGTGGGAAACCATGTTGCCCACGAGACCGGCTTTGCCGGTGACTTCACAAATGCGGCTCATATTAAACTCCGTTGTTTTTACAGGCAGCAATTTTAGCTAAAAATTTTAAAATTGTCAAGGCTAAAGTTAATCTTGCAAAGCCTTTGGCAAGTTAAACTTCGTATTTTCCACTAATTTTACAAGATTTTTGACTTCAATCGGTGCAAATTTTTCTTTCAGCCAATCCACGACCCCCTGAACCAGCACCTCCGGTGCGCTTGCCCCGCTCGAAAGGCCGACCGTGTCAATGCCATCAAACCACTTCGGGTCAAGATCGTTGACATCTGCAATCAGATGACTTGGCAAGCCCTGTTCAAGGCCCAGCTCCATCAAACGAGATGAATTGGAGGAATTCTTCGCGCCCACGACTAGAAGCATATCGACCACGGAACAAAGTTCGAGAACGGCAGCTTGGCGGTTGCCCGTTGCATAGCAGAGGTCGCCCGCTTCTGGCCCGATGATATTCGGGAAACGGCGTTTGAGCGCATCGATAATCTTGCGTGTTTCCGCGACGGAAAGCGTCGTCTGCGTGATGTAGGCGAGTTCCTTGTCTTGCGGCACGACCACATTTTCCACATCCATCTCGTTACGGATGAGCGTGATAGCGCCTTCAGGGAGCTGCCCGAGCGTCCCTTCCACTTCGGCATGCCCCGCGTGCCCAATCAAGATGATATGGCGACCGGCATTGTAATGGCGCTTTGCGCTGAAATGAACCTTGAGCACTAGCGGGCAGCTCGCATCGAGCACCTGCAAATTACGGTTTTTCGCTTCTTCATAAATGCGTTCTGCGACACCGTGAGCTGAAAAAATCACGACGGAACCCTCTGGCACCTGGCTCAGTTCATCAACGAAGACGACTCCTTTGTCCTTAAGCGTATCCACGACAAATTTATTGTGCACGATTTCGTGGCGGACATATATCGGCGTCCCGAACTTTTCGACAGCCCTTTCAACCACATGGATAGCACGATCCACCCCGGCACAGAATCCGCGAGGTGTAGCCAAAATGAGTTTTTTCATAATTCACCTAATTTACTTTAGCAAGTTTTTCAAAAAATCAATTAATTGCTGGTACGAGTCGCTAATTTTAGCACTTTCGTGAGCGAGGAAGGATTGCACCAGACGGACATCGGGCGTATTACGTTTAGAAAATTCCGCCGTCGATTGCAACTGGGCGAGAACGCCCTCGCGGACAAGAGTCGCCACCGTTTCTTTTTGCCCTTCCGCATACGGCCCTACGCAAGTGGCAACGCCCTGTTCAAGCGGTTCCCAGAAATCATGGACTCCAAGGCCGCGGGCAAACGAACCGCCAATCACCGCCGTTTTAGAAACCGCAAACACATTCTTCGTCACGCCGAACTGCGACACCATCGAGACTGCGCCCTTCTGTACGAGCGGCCAATCGACTACGGCAATTTCTTGATCCAGCAGCGACCTGCGAAATTCCGCCACTTCGGAGAGGCGGCGGGGCACGAGCACCACCGATTCATCGCGTTTGATGCAGGAGGCAACCATGCGGCAAAGACTTGCCCATTCCTGGATGTGCATCGAGATAAACGCCGTATCGACCGTCGGATTTTCGGGAGCAGTAACGCATTTGCCCGAACGGACCCACGGCAAAAGCTTCCAGTCGCCGCCAATCACCATCCGCGATTTATTCGTCCGCGTCGCCACGCTGAAAAAACGGGAAAGGTCCGACCCCGTCTGCATG
>JAEEGF010714533.1_pt1 | contig 21869 bp, 17 predicted proteins | sample 9134171 | NCBI WGS metagenome assembly JAEEGF01 (sample SAMN16246542, study PRJNA631951) | gut metagenome | biome: gut microbiome; feature: rumen; material: AP-attached | host: Bos | place: Iran: Karaj | collected 2018-10 | reverse complement strand
TTGAAGAAAAGGAAGAGGTTGTCAGGGACACACTTATCCCCGCGCGCTCAACCAACAAAAAATATGTCAGCGAGAATTTTATATCCTGTACCGAAAGCGAAACAGGGCTTCTTGAAAAAATTGAGTTCAGAAATGAGGATAAGTTCAATTTCGCATTTGATATTGTTGATAAAATTGCCGAAAAGAATCCCGACAAGCTTGCAATGCTCCATATTTCAAAGGATAAAACCGAAAGGCATTTCACCTTTAACGATATGAAACGCGCGTCAAATCAGACAGCCAATTATTTCAAGTCGTTAGGTATTAAAAAGGGCGATAAGGTTATGCTTGTTTTAAAGCGCCATTATCAGTTCTGGTTCTCAATGCTCGCTCTTCATAAGCTCGGCGCGATTGCGATTCCCGCAACAAATCAGCTTCAGGAACACGATTTTGAATACAGATTCAAGGTCGGTGAGGTCAGCGCCATTGTCTGCACGGCGGACGGGGATGTTGCCCATCAGGTCGAGCTGGCAGAGGAGAAATGCCCGACAATTAAGACAAAGATTATTGTAGGCGGTCAGAGAGACGGCTGGCACGATTTCAACAGTGAGTATTCGCTTTACAGCACTCATTTCCACCGCTCGGAGGATACTCCCTGCGGAGACGACCCGATGGTTATGTTCTTCACATCCGGTACAACAGGCTATCCTAAGATGGCACTGCACTCTTACATGTACGCTATCGGTCACATCACCACAGCGAAATACTGGCAGAACGTTGACCCTAACGGCCTGCACTTCTCCATCTCCGACACGGGTTGGGGTAAGGCTCTGTGGGGTAAGCTCTACGGACAGTGGCTGTGTGAGGCTCCTGTCTTCACATTCGACTTTGACAGATTTAAGGCTGAAGAGATCCTTCCTATGTTCGCGAAGCACAACATCACAACATTCTGTGCTCCGCCTACGATGTTCAGATTCTTCATCAAGGAAGACCTTTCCAAGTACGATCTTTCTTCCCTCAAGTATGCAGTTACTGCAGGTGAGGCTTTGAACCCTGAGGTATTCAACCGCTTCATGGAAGCTACAGGCATCCGTCTCATGGAGGGCTTCGGTCAGACAGAGACAACACTCGTTATCGCTAACCTTGTAGGTTCCGGTATCAGACTCGGTTCCATGGGTAAGCCTAACCCGCTTTATGAAGTTAAGGTATTGGATCCTGACGGCAACGAGTGCAAGCCCGGTGAGACAGGCGAGATCTGCATCAACACACAGAAGTATCACCCGAAGGGACTGTTCCTCGAGTACTATCTGTCACCCGAGCTCACAAAGGATGCTTGGCACGACGGCTGGTATCACACAGGTGACACTGCTTGGATGGATGAGGACGGCTACATCTGGTATGTCGGAAGAACAGACGATGTTATCAAGTCTTCCGGTTACCGTATCGGACCTTTCGAGATCGAGAACGTTATCATGGAATTGCCTTATGTCCTCGAGTGTGCCGTTACAGGTGCACCTGACCCGAAGGGCGTAAGAGGAATCGTCGTTAAGGCTACAATGACTCTCGTTAAGGGCACTGAGCCTACAGAGGAGCTCAAGAAGGAGATTCAGGAATACGTTAAGGCAAAGACTGCTCCTTACAAGTATCCGAGAATCGTAGAGTTCGTTGATGAGCTTCCGAAGACAGTCTCCGGTAAGATCAGAAGAAGAGCTATCCGCGAGGACGACGACAAGAAGGCATAATCCGGATTGGATTGTGCACCAAATTCAATATCTCATTGATATGGTGCAAATTTGAAAGCTGATTTATGCACCAAATAAAGAATTAGAAGCTTAAGTGCAATATTATCGCAAATAGATGCACCAAATCTGCTCAACAGCGATTTGGTGCATTTTTTGCACCTTTTTCGTGCACCAAATTCTAATGATCGATAAAAGGTGCACAGAGCTATCCAAACTCACGCGATCCGCCAAAAGGGCGACAGGCTGTCCGCACCCTTGCCACCGATACGATGGCACTGAACCTCCAACCCGCCCGTCACATACGGCCAGAAAGTCTCATACACTTCATGCTCATTCTTAACGACAGGGATCGGAAGCCTGTGAATATCGAGCAGATCATCCTCGTTGCCGTTTCTCATAAGAAGCAGGCAGTGACGCTGATCGTAAGCTAAGATGTCATCGTATTCCGGATCGCTCAGTATCCGATTCTTGATAAGAGGAAGCACACAGTTACGAGGGTTAAGAGAGACAACTGATACACTCCCCTCCCTGCGCCAATCCATCGCCTGGATCAAAGTCTGCGACTCACGGTAAAGGTCCCGTATGGCCATCTGTATCCGGTGCATAGTCTCGTCATCATAGTCTTCGGATATACGGGCCCCGAATCTGATCGCGCGGCTCATAAGTTCATAGAGGTCAAGCTCCATCCTGGGCAGGCTCGTCAGGAAACAATCCGTCATCATCTGCTGAATCTCGGCAGAAGCACACTGTCCGATATACCGGTACAGTCTGTCCGCCTGTGCCACATTGGTCCGCACGAACAGATACCGGTCCTCGAACGGCTTCCCCTTCACCATAAACTCCGGCTTAATATCAAGCGGCCGGACCTTCATGGCGATGCATTTAAGATATACCGACAGGAGCCCTTCTATCGTCCCGTCGTATGTAAAGTCATGTATCATGTGCGGCATAGGTTATTTCATCTTAAGCACGGGGTGACTTAGCAAACCCTTTATCATCTCTTTGTAGACGTTCGTCTCTTTCAACTCGGTGATGGTCGTTACTTTTCCACCGGCACTATTACTGCTCGTTCCGCAATGGTAGATCTTCATATCCCTCGTACCGTAATCCAGCACTATGTAACGATCATGGATCTTGTTCTGAGCTCTTATGAAACGTATCTTTATCCTCGGATACTCTGTCTGAAAATCATTGTATTCAGAACGTCTTAGAGGCTTGAATCCCTTGTTATCACTAATGATCGTAATATCCGTATTCTCTTTGGCATGCACTAAGTGCTGCAGGGTCTTTACTCCCAAATAATTATCAATCGTAATGATATTCTTCTTTGCTTTCTTATATATCTTCTGGTAAGCGAGATCTGCTTTGAACGGTTCTCCGTTCAGTATAAGTGTCTCCTCGGATCTGATCCCTGCATCAAACAATTTCATCAGAGCAGAAAGATCATCACGGGTAATCATATTATCTTCAATATTCTGTACTCTGTCCGCCAATCGGTAATGCTTAAGTTCAAACGCTTCAAGTCCTTCCGAAGTCAAAAGCTGACGGTTCTCCTTCAAATAATGAGACATCTCAACAAAAGCCTCTATTATCTGAATACTGGCACATATTGCTCGCTCCGTATGCAAAACCGACGTAAGCATTGCAACACCCTGTTCAGTATAGACTGTAGGGTTATTGCTTCTGCCACCTTTAACACCTTGCGTCTGTATCGCTATTCCAGATTGGAATAGCGATACTTCTTGATCCGTAAGGACGAAGCTGAAATTATCCGGAAATCTATTAATATTCCTGTTTTTTGCTTTATTGAGATTCCCCGTCGTTACTCCGAAGTAATTCGCGATATCGCTGTCGAGCATGACCCGGAAGCCTCTTATCTCGAATATGCGTGCCTTAACATCTTCCCTATTAATCGGTTCATATACTTTGATCTCATTGTCCGCCATGTTATATACCCCCTTATTGGCTTCATTCTAACAGGCGAACATTCGTTTGTAAATATAGTGAGTGGGAAATTAAAAGGACCATTCTTGCGAATGGTCCTCATCAATACTAATTAATCAAATCCGATCAGGGACGGGGGAGTCCGAGAGCACGAAGGATAGTATTAACATCATCTCTTGTATCGTTATCGTCTTCAACAGTAAGGATTGCAAAAGCCTCATCCTCTACGAAGTAGATACCGCCGTACATATAGCTTCTTCCAGTGTAGAAGTCTCTGTCATCGCACTCGCCGTTAAGGAGGATGTATCCGTAAGTATCACGGTTTACAAGTCTTGCTCTTCCGTCGAAGTCCTTGTCATCCATCATATCTTCGAATGAATCGACCATGTCTTCCCAAGCGTCCTCAGCTTCGTCTTCATCATCGAACTGAGTGAATACGATAGCATAGTCGTCATCCATTACAGCGATCATATCGCCGTAAGAGGTGTAATCGTCATCATCGAATACCTCTTCGATAGCGTCCTTGAACTCACCTGCTCTGATGTGCTCGATCTTCTTAGCACAGCCTGCGAGGGGCAGCAGCATGGCGCCAACGAGTGTCACTGCAATGATCTTCTTGATATTCTTCATGTGTAGGCTCCTTTTCTTATAGAAAGGACCGCTTGATAATAAGCGGTCCTCATTTAAATTCATTCTAACGATTCAATCAGGGATGAGGATAACCGATAGCTCTGAGGAACTCATTAACTGTATCGATATCTCTGTCACTGTCACTTCTTACGAGAACGATAACTACAACGTCTTCCTTGCAGAAGATACCGCCGTAGAGGTCATCATCATAGAAATCGTCGCTGTGGCTCTCACCGTTCAGGAGGATGTAACCTTCAGAATCTGTGAGTCTGCTGGATGTTCTTCCGTCGAAGTCCTTGTCATCCATCATATCCTGGTAATCATCGTAGAAATAATCCTCGAAGAAATCCATAGCGTGAGATTCGCTGTCGAACTGGATCCACTCATAGTGGAAGTCACCGTCGTAGCAATCGATGTCGTGCTCGGAGTGTGAATAGTATGTTGTGTAGTCATACCAATCATCCTCATCAAGATCACATACATCCTCAAGAGCGTTTGTGAAGTCCTTCTTGGAAACTACCTGATAGTTCTTACCGCAGCCGGCAATAGAAAAAGCCATTGCGCCGAGAAGAGCTACCGAGATAACCTTCTTCATCGTCTTCATAGTTCTATACCTTCCTTTAAGAATTTGGTGTCAAACAATCCTGTTTAACATACAGACCTAATAATAATATCACATTTATCAAACTATTTTAAGCCTGTGGTAAACTTTTTTACCTTTACGTGCGATAGCCTCGCCGTCTGCATCAAAATCTTTCTCTGTAAGCTTATAGAACTTATCACCGACAACAACGTCGTTAAGGTAAACACCCTTCTGATCGATCATTCTTCTGCACTCGCCGTTAGACTTGAATACACCTGCATCAACGAGCACCTGCGCAAGGTCGATACCCTCAGCCAAAGAAGCAGCCGCAATCTCCGTTGTCTTCATGTCCTCGGACTTGCCGCCCTTATTCTCGAAAAGGTCCTCTGCAGTCTTCTTCGCGATGTCAGCCTGCTCCTTACCGTGGATGATAGCTGTAACTTCATAAGCAAGTCTCTTCTTTGCCTCGTTGATAGCGGAGTCAGTAAGCTTAGCGTACTCGTTGATCTCGTCCATGGGCAGGAAAGTCAGAAGCTTCATGCACTTAATGACATCAGCGTCATCAACGTTTCTCCAATACTGGTAGAAATCGTAAACGGGAGTCTTGTTGGCATCGAGCCATACAGCACCCTTAGCTGTCTTACCCATCTTCTTACCTTCGCTGTTAGTAAGGAGAGTAAATGTGAGGCCGTAAACGGAATCACCCTTCTTTCTTCTTACGAGCTCCATACCAGCGAGGATGTTGGACCACTGGTCGTCACCGCCGAACTCGAGGTTACAGCCGTACTTCTCGTGGAGATAGTAGAAGTCGTAGCCCTGCATGAGCATGTAGTTGAACTCGAGGAAAGACAGACCCTTCTCGAGACGCGCCTTGTAGCACTCAGCAGTAAGCATCTTATTAACGGAGAAGTGTGTTCCGATCTCTCTTAAGAACTCGATGTAGTTGAGGTTTCTAAGCCAGTCAGCGTTGTTAACGATGAGAGCCTTGCCGTCAGTAAAGTCAACGACTGTTCCCATCTGCTTCTTGAAGCACTCTACATTGTGGTCGATAGTCTCGACTGTCATCATCTGACGCATATCGGATCTTCCGGAAGGATCGCCGATCATGGCTGTACCGCCGCCCATGAGAGCGATAGGACGGTGTCCTGCCTGCTGCATGTGGCTCATTACCATCATCTGTACGAAGTGTCCTACATGAAGTGAATCCGCAGTCGGGTCGAAGCCGATATAGAAGCTGACACCGGGCTTGCTCAACAAGTCATAGATCTCTTCCTTATGTGTAGCCTGTGAGAAATAACCTCTCTCTTCAAGCGTATCAAAAACATTCTTATACATCGCTTCTTACCCTCCGCGCTAAGAATTCTTATTAAAAGACAACAGATTTTACCATCTTAAACGTTCCGGCTCAACCTTGAGGCAGCTATAGCTGCGGTCGCGCCGTCAGCGGCAGCGGTAACCAGCTGTCGAACTTCCTTAGTGCGGCAATCTCCCGCCGCGAACACACCGGGAGCCGACGTCTCACACGACTCGTCCGCGATTATGTAGCCCGAGTCGTCAAGCTCGACCAGATCACGGAAAGCACCGTTCTCCGGGATAAGTCCGATCGCGACAAACAAAGCATCCGTCTCGAGCAGCTCATCGTGACCGTCGACCGAAGTCAGCGTCACGCCTGTAAGCTTGGCATCACCATGTATCGCGGACACTGTAAAAGACAACTTCGTCTCGACATTGTCGTGCTCGAGCATCTCTTCCACCAAAGCCCTGTCCGCCCTGAACTCATTACGCCTGTGGATTATGTAGACCTTCTTGCAGATCTTAGCCAGGTACGTCGCATCCTCGACGGCCGTATTGCCGCCTCCGAACACCGCCACGGTCTTGCCCTTGAAGAAAGCTCCGTCACAGGTCGCGCAGTACGATATTCCACGCCCTGCATACTCCTGCTCACCTGCAAGTCCCATCTCGCGGCGCTTGACTCCGCTGCCGATAATGACAGTCTTCGCCTCGCACTCCGTTCCGTACTCACACATCAGCTTAAATCCGCTGTTAACATCGCCCGTAACCTTCTTCACGGTATCGAAAACAAACTCTGCACCCAAAGCCTGTGCCTGCTCATAAAGCTTGTTGGCATACTCGAATCCGGACACACCCGGAAGCGCCGGGAAATTAGCGATCTCCGGCGTATTGATTATCTGTCCGCCCGGCGCCTCGCCTTCGAATATGGCCACCGAAGCGCCCGCACGTCTTGCGTATATCGCAGCCGTAAGGCCTGCTGTTCCCGCACCTATAATCGCTACATCAATCATGCTTCTTCCTCCAGGTATTCACGGATCTTGGCATCCATCTCGGGGTAGTCTTTTGCCACAGACACTATCTTTCCCTCAGAAGAAACGAAGCAGTGCTCGCTCTGTCCTGTGCAGCGTACCGCGCCCGTAGCCTTGTCCGTAACCACATACTCTATGTAGAGACGCACTCCCGTGTATTTCGAGAAGCGGATATTAACTACAACCGTGTCGTAGAACTCCGCGCTCGTCTTGTACCGCGCACTGACGGCCGTGACAGGGCTCATTACTCCCTGCTGCTCACACTCCTTGTAGCCAAGCCCGATCTGCTCGAAGAAGTCGACTCTCGCCTCCTCGAACCAGCGTATGTAATTACTGTGGTGTGCGACCTTCATCTGGTCTGTCTCGTAGTACTGAACTATGTGCTCGTATGGTTTTATCTCAATCATTTACTGCTCCTTGAAAGAAATTACTTATGTCGCGGAAGTAATCGAATCTGACGCTCTCGTTCTGAATCTCGTGGCGGAAGTGCCCGTAGTTGCGTTCAGTAACTTTAACGCCCTTCGATCTTAATATCTCTATAACCTGACGCACGCCCTTGCCGTAATCGCCGACAGGATCGTCCTCGCCGTATGTAAGCATGACAGGTTTATCGAGAGGGACGTGATCATAAGCATCCTTCTTCTGCATGCGGATAACGAGTGTAAAAAGATCTGCGAAGCCCTTGTTCGTAAACAGGAATCCTGCGAGATCGTCCTGCATGTATTTTTGCACCTCAGCCTCGTCGGAAGTAACCCAGTCGTAGTCCGTCTTGGGGTTCTGGATCTTCTTGTTATAAGTTCCGAACGCGATCTTATTTACGAACTTGCCGGGAGCCCTTTTACGTCCGAAGACCTTCATCATATTGGTAAGCGCAAGGCCTGCGCCGGCAGCCGGGTTCGGTCCCATTGTGGACGCGAAGATGAACGCTTCGAACTCTTTGCTGTACTCAGGCGTGATGTAAAGATTACGCGCCACGAACGAGCCCATGCTGTGCCCGTAAAGAAAGTACGGCAAAGACTCACCGAATCTTTCCTTGGTAAGTCTGTGGAACTCCATCTCGTCCTTTAAGATGCACATCGCAGAATCAGGCGCGTCGCCGAAGTAACCCTTGGGCATCTCGCGCTCAGCATTAAGCTGGAAAGTCGCGCCATGGCCCATCATGTCCATGCCGCCGACGATAAATCCCTGCTCTGTCAGGTACTGTGCCATCTGCAGATATCTTGAGAAGTGATCCGCCATGCCGTGACAGATCTGAATCACTCCCTTTATCGCAGTTGTATCCAAGTTATCCGGCTTGCACCAGCAGTAAGCTATCTCGTTACCGCCGCCGCAGGAAGCCTTAAAGATTCCGTCTTCTCTGTTCACTTAAGCGTAACCCTGATTTCCTTTCCTATCTTGTCCTTAGGAAGCACATTCGTGCCCTCGGAAACTACAGCACCGTCGACCTCGATCTTAGCGACAGTATCGCAGCCGCCGTCCATGACATAAGTTACGTCAACAGGGACTCCGTTAAACTCGAACGATACACCTGCCTCGCCGTTCTCATCGAACTGTGAAGGCAGAAGTCCCGGCTCGAACTTCATGTCGCCAAACTCGCCCTTGATACCGAGCATCTCGTTCAACACAGTAAGGATCAGCCATGAAGCAGCACCCGTCAGGTAGTGGTAAACACCTCTTCCCTTCGGATCGAAATACTCCGGCACACCGGGATAGATCTTGGAAGACTCGAAGTCAGCAGCATGTCTGTACAAAGAACCGATAACCTTCCAGCCTGCTTCCTTGCAGCCTCTTGTGTAGAGGGCGTTACCGTACATAACAGCCATGTGTGAGAACACAGCTCCGTTCTCCTTCTGACCGTAAGCAAAGCCGAACATTCTTCCCATGTTTGTCTTGATCTCGTGGAAGTCTGTATTCAGTCTGTAGCCGCCGGCACTCTCGTCGTAGAGATACTTGTCGGCAGAATCGATGATAGCCTTAACCTGATCGTCAGAAGCGACGCCGCTCATTACCGTGAATACCTGACCTGTGATCATCATGGCAGGGTTGCCGGCCTTATCGCCGTTCGCCTCGAGAGGATTACCGTCGTTATCGTAATAGCTGTTAAATCTCGACAGACCGAGCTCGTCCGTGAACCACTCGTTCTTTCTGATGTGCTCGGCAAGAGCATCAGCCTTGGCCTCGAGGTCACGTGCGATGTCGTTCAAAGAGAACTCCTTCTTGTCGCCGGAGAAACCGTTCTTAACGCCGTCACAATACTTCATGAGAGTATCTCTTCCGCCGGCTGTGCCAAGGAGCGACTCAAGTTCAGAAGCAAGACTTACCTTATCGCCATTTGTAGAAGCGAACTTATCGAGGATCTGTGCGAGCTTTCTGTAGTTGCCTGCATAAGCTGCGGTGAAAGCTACCGACTCACCCTTGTCTTTCGCCATGTCGAGAGCGTCGTTCCAGTCAGCGCCTCTAAGCTTCATGGAGCCGTGCTCACCAACATCGAAGAAAGCTGCGAGGTTCTGAAGGAGCAGGTGCTCGAGGACTGTACCCTCACACTTAACGCCGGGGTCATTCTCGAGAAGCTGCTCGCCTCTTAATGCCTGTCTGTCGATGAAGTAAGGAGCGGTCTCGTTAAGGATACCAATATCGCCGCTTTGCTTGATATAAAGATCCATCGTCATGAACGGCCACATAGCGTGATCCATCCATACTCTCGTGATGCCGTTACGGTCAGCAATGAACTCGCCGCTTCCCGTGCCGATGATGGTCGCGTTAGTACCGTCCGTACGCACGCCTCCGAAGTTATCTACGAGCATGCCTCTTACATCCGCGGGATCCATTATGATCAGCGCGAGGCAGTCCTGCCAGAGGTCTCTCCAGCCTCTTCCGCCCTTACCGTAGTCGTGGTGAGGCAGGAAGGAACAGCCGTAGATTCTTCTTAAGATCGGCTGTATGCCAACCCAGTACATCCAGTTATCAAAGTTCTTATCGCCTGTGTGAAGTCTTACGTTAACCTTCTGCTTCCAGTAAGTCTTGTTCTGGAAAAGCTGTGCGTCGAAGACCTTCGCGGACAAATATCTTAAAGCTACATCGTCCGTCTTTCCTCGCTCGCCGATAACAAGTGCCATGACAAACTCGACACTGTTGCCGGGAGCCAGAGTCTTCTTCTCGAACATGCATGCACCCATAGCCTCGAAGCCGTCAATCCTGTCGCCGATCTGATACTTGGGAGCGCCTACAACAGGGAATCTCGGATTATCTAGAGTGCCGCCCTCGCCGATGAAGTCCTCAAGCAGCGGGCAGAAGCAAGAAGGTGCGATACCCTCTTCTTCGCATGCATAGAAGCCATACTCAACTTCGTTCTTTCTGTGTCCTCTCTCGTCGAAAGTGAGGGTAGGATCGTTTACAACACCGTACTTACTCGTATGGATACGGTTAAGCATGGAAGTAACGTTACGGTGGTCTCTGATGTTATCAGCAGATCTTCCGTAGATCGGCACAGCTGCAGTAGGAGTGAACGTGATAGGCTCCGGTGAAGCATTCGTGATCTTAACCTTCGTAAGCTCGATCTTATCGTCTGTATCTACAGGAACGAATGTCGTAACTTCTGTCTTAAGGCCGGACTTGCCGATCGTTCTTTCAACCCTCTGATAGAGCATTCCAGCGAAGAGAGTTGCCTCGTCTGCACTGGGTGAACCCTTGCGCGCATGCTGTCTCGCAGAAGCGCCCATCGCAGAGAAAAGAGGACCGTTCTCGATAGAGATCCAGAAGTTTCTCGTGGAGCGGTTATTGTGAAGATTATCAGAGCTTACAGGCTCCAGGATAAATGTGTTCTGGCTTGTCTTAAGGTCACCTCCGAACTCGGGTGTGACCGTACCCATCATGCCGGAGGCCGCTCCGTCCGGGAAATACAGATAACTCCAATTGTCGGGACTTCCTAACTTAAACTCTCCGTCCTTACCAATGTACTCGTAGCCCATGTGCGATACCTCCGTTTATGTGTGTATGTTTTCTCGAGAATGTGTCAGCGTCTTCTGCCGCGGCCGCCGCGAAGTGCGAGGAGCCTGATAAGTGTGATGGCTGAAGATGCGAGTGCGACTGCGTATGTGTCACCTGCTGCGCGAAGTGCCTTGTGTGCGAACGACAACTGGTCGTCAGATACCCAGTGGAATTCCTTCATGTCCTTGTAAGCACGTGTGCTCGCATTACGCTCTACGGGGAGCATAACGAGGTAGAACAGGAATGCAATGAAGTAAACAACAATGCCGATGGTGCTTATTGTGTAGCCGATGCCGCCGTTGCTGTTACGCTCTGCATATGCAGAAAGAAGGATACCTGCGATAACGATATAAGGTCCGATCCTTGAAGCGATTCCTGCAACGGGAGCGAGAAGCTGTCTGAACTCATAAAGCATCATGTTCTCATGATCCTGAACGGCATGTCCTGCCTCGTGTGCAGCAACTGCGATCGCAGTTACAGTGTCGCGCCCGTATGTGGAGTCTGAAAGATAGATCTTACCTTCCTTGGGTGAATAACAGTCTGTAAGATTACCGGGCTTATGCTCGATAAGAATTCCTGTTACGCCGTGTGCGTGAAGCATCTCCTCAACGACCTCGTTAGCCGTCTTACCGGAACCGGCACGCATCTGACTTCCCTTATTCATCTTGTTCTTGAGATTAGTCTGAACGATCATCGACCAGACAAACACAATGCCCGCGCCGACAATGTAAATAATAAAACTGTAGTCCATCTTGTGACTCTCCCTTATTATTCTTACTTCGTTTATTTTAGCATGAGCGCGCGTATTAACGCGTGAATTTTATTGAAACAGTAAACAAAAACCGCCTGCCCCAAAGGACAGGCGGTTAAGATAATCAATATAACCAACTAATCAGCCGGCATTAACGATTACGGAGAAGTCCTCAGCCTTGAGGGAAGCACCACCGACGAGACCGCCGTTGATGTCAGCCTGAGCGAAGAGGCCAGCGCAGTTCTTAGCGTTGCAGGAACCGCCGTACTGGATTGTCATAGCCTCAGCGCACTTGTCGCAGTAGAGCTCAGCGATTACGCCACGGATGAACTTGCAGACTTCCTCAGCCTGCTCATCAGTAGCTGTCTTACCTGTGCCGATAGCCCAGATAGGCTCATAAGCGATAGTGATCTGGCAGAGCTTTGAAGCAGGGATATCCTTGAAAGCGCCAACGATCTGGCCCTTGATCCAGTCGAATGTCTCGCCTGCTTCTCTCTGAGCAAGAGACTCACCGCAGCAGATGATAGGTCTTACACCGTACTTGAGGAGTGCAAGAGCCTTCTTGTTAACTGTCTCGTCTGTCTCAGCGTTGTACTCTCTTCTCTCGGAGTGACCGATGATGCAGTAGTTAACGCCCATCTTAGCGAGCCACAGAGGTGAGATCTCGCCTGTGAATGCACCCTTCTCCTCGAAGTGGCAGTTCTGAGCAGCGATCTTGATGTTGGAGTAAGCAGCAGCCTCAACAGCAGCAGCGAGTGCTGTAGCAGGAACACCGAGAGCAACACGTGACTTAGCGTCCTTGATGAGGGGCTTGAGCTCGTTGATGAGCTTAACAGCGTCTGCAGGGATACCGCAGTTCATCTTCCAGTTACCAGCTGCGAAGATTCTTCCGTTCTCCTTGTCGTTCAGGCAATCGATACCGGGGAGAACCTTACCCTCGATGTACTCGAGAGAAGCGCCGCCGCCTGTGGAGATGTGTGTAACCTGATCAGCGAAGCCGAGCTTCTGGATAGCTGCAGCGGAGTCACCACCACCGATGATGGAGATTGCATCAGACTCAGCGATAGCCTTAGCAAGAGCCTTTGTACCAACAGCGAACTTATCGAACTCGAATACGCCTGCAGGACCGTTCCAGATAACTGTCTTAGCCTCTGCGATAGCAGCGGAGAACTTCTCGATTGTCTTAGGTCCGATATCGAGACCCTCCCAACCATCGGGGATCTCCATGGAAGGAACTACCTTGGACTCAGCGTCTGCTGCGAACTCTGTAGCAACAACTGTATCCTCAGGAAGGAGGAGCTTAACGCCCTTCTCCTCAGCCTTAGCCATGAGCTCCTTAGCGAGGTCAACCTTGTCAGCCTCGAACAGGGAGTTACCTACTGTACCACCCATAGCGCCGATGAATGTGTAAGCCATACCACCGCCGATGATGATTGTATCAGCCTTGTCGAGGAGGTTTGTGATAACACCGATCTTATCGGAAACCTTAGCACCACCGAGGATAGCAACGAAAGGTCTCTGAGGATTATCAAGAGCACCACCGATAACGTCGATCTCCTTCTGGATGAGATAACCGCAAGCGGAAGGAAGGAAATTAGCAAGACCAGCTGTGGAAGCGTGTGCTCTGTGAGCTGTACCGAAAGCGTCGTTTACATACAGATCAGCCATGGAAGCGAGCTCAGCAGCGAACTTAGGATCGTTCTTTGTCTCTTCCTTGTGGAATCTTACGTTCTCGAGCATGAGGATCTCGCCATCCTTGAGTGCAGCAGCCTTAGCCTTTGCATCTTCGCCGATAACGTCAGCTGCGAGTGTAACAGGCTTGCCGATGAGCTCAGCAAGTCTCTCAGCTGCGGGCTTCATGGAGAACTTAGCCTCAGGACCGTTCTTCGGACGACCGAGGTGTGATACGAGGATAACCTTCGCGTTATTGTCTACGAGATACTTAATTGTAGGGAGAGCTGCAGTGATACGCTTATCGTCTGTGATAGCTCCTGTCTCCTTGTCGAGCGGTACGTTGAAGTCAACTCTTACGATGACTCTCTTGCCGCTGACATCCAAATCTTCAACATTCTTCTTAAGATACTGTGCCATGATGCCACACTCCTATTATTTATTTGTAGCGTTAACCGCTTCATTACCGCGTAATATTATATATGCTTTTGGGGCGATTATAAAGCTTATTGTCCCCATTTTTTGTTCCAGAGGGCGATAATTTCCTCGTCATGCTTCTTATTCATAAGGAAAAGAGCAATAACGACACCCACGCCGGAAGCTGCTATCGTTATCCAGTCACCAACACCCAAGCCGACCATAACTCCGCCGCTCACATCGAGGTCGCCTCTTAAGAACTCCATGCAGTCAACGCTCGCATGAGCGATCATCATGGGCCAGAGGTTACCTGTACGAAGGTAAACTGCGCAGAATACCATTCCTACGCCGATAGCGTAGACAGACTGGATTATGCACGACAATACGTCTCCGCCTGCAGTGATATTCATAAGATGTACAAGACCGAATACTATGGATGAGAGCCAGAAAATCAACTTTATGCTCTTGCCGTCCTTCACGCCTCTCATGAAGTTCGCGACCGCGAGGCCTCTGAAAGACATCTCTTCTCCGAATCCGGGAGTAAGTGCAGAAAGGATTGCGATCAAAACCTTGCCCGAGAAACCAAACTCACTCCAGCTTACGATACTTCCCGCATAATGCACTGCGAGGAAAGGAGCCAGCATAAGGAAAGCCCAGCCGAACTTGTGTCCCTTAAGGATTCCCTTGTACCCTTCCCTCTTGAAATACAGCCAGAAAATGACCGCCATCGCCACAGAGGCCAACGCAGAAGCTATACCCCCTGTCGCGCCCGTATCAAACGAAGGAAAGATCAGTTTTCCTATGATCGATCCGATCAGGCTTCCTATGGAAACTGCCATCAGTGTGCAGAATGCGATCAGGAAATAACTGATGATCTTATGATCAAATACCGGATGATCTATCTTCTTACTCATGCCTTATCTCCTTCACGGTGCTTGCCAAGAAGCTCTACCACCTGGTGCACCTTATAAACCTTCTGGCCGTCCACATAGAATCTGAACAGCTCGCCGTCCTTGCTGTAGATCTCGAAGCACTTGCCGTATTTCGCGACGAGGCCTCTCATGGTAGCAATCTCGAAGACCTGCTTTACGGGCTTCGCGACACCGTCAAGAGTGCGGTTTCTGTACTTCTTCATAGGCTTGCCCTTCTTATACGGGATGCCGTCGGAAGCGTCGCAGTCAGTACCATCGTAAGTAATCTCCGTGGAAGTGATCGTAACCTTGCCGCTGCCCGTCTTCGCCCATGTCAGAGGGTCGAACATCTTGTGAAGATCCGCCTCGAGCTCCATGCGAAAATCTCCTTTCGCAAGCTCCTGCTCGACCTGGTCCTTCTCCCACAGCGTCCACTTGTGAAGGTCGTCAAAGCTCTTGTCCTCGCCGGAAGCTCCTTCAAGAAGTCCCGTAGGCAGGTAACGCACCTTGTTGCCGCAGGAAGAGCAGACAACGCAGTCGCTCTCCTTCTTTCCTGCCCACTGCACGGTAAACTCCTGTGCGCACTTGGGGCAGATATAAGCTACATTCTGAAGGCCGCACGCAAGGTTCTTTCCCTTATAGACGAGCTTGGTCTCACGAGCATAATCGTTCTCGTCGTACTTCATACCGTCGAGGATGTACTGCTGGATCTCCTCCGCACTCATCTCCTTGACCTTCGCACCAGGAAGCTTATGGGTAAACTCAGCCGTGATCTTGCCCTTGCGAATGCTTAAGCCCTTACCCCAGCGGGGCATTGTCAGGTACGCGCCGTGAATGTGCGCGATGTAGATCGCAGCTCCGGCCTTCTTCGCCATCTTCGCCACGCCGTCGTCAAAGGTTATCGTAGAGCCGTCAACGGAACGTGTAGCCTCAGGGTAGATAAAGAGCACACCCTTGCGCTTCATGACCTTCATCATGGCCTTAACTGCGACGGTATCTACTACGAACTGCTTCTTGGGGATAGCGCCGCCCAAGCGGAACCAGTGACCCCAAGGGTTCTTTCTGAAAACGAACTCACCCGTAACGAAATTTCCCGGGCGGCCTCTTGTAAGCTTACTTGTTACCATCGGGTCAAGGTAAGACTCGTGGTTCGAGATAACTATGATCGGACCCTCCTCATTGAGGTAGTCCTGATCGGGCTTTACCTTAATGCCGGTAAATAATGCGATCAAAGATACAAGGATGTTCTCGCCGATACAGTGATACCACCAATTGCTCGGCACGCATCCGATGTCGTATTCAACAGGCTTTTTTGCCATCCATAGGCCTCCGTTAACAATAAGTTTTCATTATTATAGCAAAGCATTTGTTGCATTTCCGTTTGAAGTGCCCGTATTATAATATATGTAAATTTATTTTGTTAAATACTTTTGGGGGTATCCTATGTCTGATACAGCGACCGCGGCAAGTATTGCCACCAACGGAATCGAGAGTATTGTTCTATTTGTAATTTCAGGTCTATGCTACATTCCATTCTTTAAGAAATGTGGTCTTGAGTGGTGGAAGTCATTCATTCCAGGTTTCCGCATGTATTACCGGGGCCTTTGTGCCAGAAGAGAGCAAGAGGGTCGTATACTCGCATTTCTCGAGGTAATGACCTCTCTTTTAGCCCTAACGATGCTCATCGACGGCATTCCCGGCGCTTTACTGCTCATCTTGAGCCTGGTGCAGGTTATCTGCCTCATAATCAACTTCGTTCAGGCAATCAAGCTTAACATCGGTACGTGCGATATTTTCAATCGCAGAAGAACATGGGTACTCCTCTGGATGCTCTTCGCAGACATTGTTGCACTGCACTGGGGTTTATCAAAGAAGTTCCAGCCTTCAAGGCTCGCAACGGATAAGGACGAGGGCGCTGAAGAATCAGGCATCACCGCAGACGAGGAAGCTGAAGGCCTGTCCGTCAACATCGCCGCAAGAACTGCCCGCAGCGCATTCCAGACAGTTACTCTCCTCAAGGATATTCACATGGTCATTCCTAAGGGTCACATGGTTCTCCTTCTTGGAGGTTCCGGTGCCGGCAAGACTACTTTCCTCAACGCCGTAACAGGCTACGAGAAGGCTGATGCCGCCATTACGATCAACGACATCAATGTCTACAACAACTACGAGCAGGTAAAATACAACTTGGGCTTCGTTCCCCAGCAGGAGCTGATGCGCGGCAACGACACTGTACTTAAGACACTCGAAGACGCCGCCAACATTCGTCTCCCCAAAGAAATGTCCGTCAAGGACAAGAAGCAGCATGTGCAGGATATGCTCGAGTCTTTCGGTCTGTCCATGCTTCAGAACACCATGGTAGAGAAGCTCTCGGGAGGCCAGAAGAAGCGTCTTTCCATCGCGATCGAGTTTATCTCTGACCCTGACCTGTTTATCCTCGATGAGCCTGACTCAGGTCTCGACGGCGTAGTCGCGAGGGGACTGTTCGAGAAGCTCCGTGACATCGCGGACCAGGGCAAGATCGTTATTGTTATCACGCACACTCCAGACAGAGTCATCGACCTTTTCGACGACGTTATCGTTCTTGCCAAGGACACGACCCGTACGGGAAGGCTTGCTTTCTACGGTCCTGTAAGCACCGCGAAAAGGTTTTTCGCAAGAGGCACCATGGAAGCCATTCTGCGTACCATCAACCAGAAGGAAGAGGGCGGCGAGGGCCGTGCCGACGAGTTCATTGCGATGTACTCACAAATAGCCCGTCTCGTAGGAGAGGGCAAGACGTGTGAAGAGGCCGCGGACACAGTTATCGTCGAGAAGTACAAGGGGGCAACAGCATGAACAAAGAGATAAAAGATGCCAAGCATCAGGGACGTGTATATCAGACCGGAATCTACCTCGGCAAATTCTTCAGAATGTTCATCTACCAGAATGACTGGAAGACCATGCCTATCGCAGCACTCATAGCAGGTCTCGTCGGACTTGTAATGAAGAACGGACTTTTCAATAACATGGAAGGAACGCTTCTCGGTTCCTTCGCGATCGCGTGTATCTGTGTGTGGAACGGATTCTTTAACTCCATCCAGAATGTCTGCCGCGAGCGTCCTATCGTTAAGCGAGAGCACAGAAGCGGTGTTCACATCAGCTCTTACATCACGGCGCACACGATCTATCAGGCTTTCATGTGCCTGCTTCAGACCATCATTACAATCTTTGTTCTGCAGAAGATGGGAGTCAAGTTCCCGCAGGACCCCGTAGGACTCGTTACAGGAAATATGGTCCTCGACCTCGGCATCACGATCTTCCTGACCACATTCGCAGCGGACATGATGAGCTTGCTGGTATCATCACTTGTTCATAACACGACGACAGCCATGACGGTTATGCCGTTCCTTCTTATCTTCCAGCTCATATTCTCAGGCGGATTCTTCGCCCTGCCCGACAGTGTTACATTCCTTACGGATTTCACGATCACCAAGTGGGGTCTTACAGCTGCATGTGCACAGGGTCAGTACAACAATCTGCCTATGACAGCACTTTGGAAGAGCATGAAGAAGATGCGTAACGGATCCATCACAGCCGGCCAGCTCAAGGAGTTCATGCTCGCATCTCCCGACTTCTCTGAAGACCCTGAGATGGTCATTCTTCTGAACTCTATTCCTGACGATAAGGAGATCATGTTCGACGACTTTATCACTGTCATTGAAAGCCAGAACGGCGGTGTTGCCATCGAGAAGAAATCCGGCGAACTTAATCAGGATTACAGGTATGCATCCGACCCTGCAGTCATCTCGAAGTGCTGGCAGATGCTCGCCATCCATATACTCATCTACATCGGAGTCGCGACAGCCGCACTCGAGTTCATCGACAAGGACAAGCGATAATCGTTAGAAAACAGTAACACTCCTGTTAATTGCAAATCACGAATAAATTATATATTATTACGTGATTGCAATTTAAAGGAGGCTCCTTATGGGCGAAAACAAATGGATACGTGCCGCTATCCCTGCGCTGCTCTTGCACTGCAGTATCGGTACAGTTTACTGCTGGGGTACATTCTCGAAGGAGATTGCCAATTATATCGGCGCTGAGAACGGAGACGATGTTCAGTGGGCATTCTCACTTGCTATCTTCTTCCTCGGTATGTCTGCCGCTTTCCTTGGCGACGTAGTTGAGAAGGACATCAAGAAGTCATCCCTGATCGCTACCATCTGCTTCACAGTAGGTATGGTCGGAACAGGTGCAGCTATTCTTCTTAAGTCACTTCCCCTCATCTTCCTTTTCTACGGATGCATAATGGGTATCGGACTTGGTACCGGATATCTTTCACCCGTAAAGACTCTTATGCTGTGGTTCAAGGACCGTAAGGGTCTTGCTACAGGACTTGCAGTTGCAGGCTTCGGTCTTGCAAAGGCGATCGCAACACCTGTAATGCAGAAGCTCCTTAACATATTCAACAACAACCCTGCTTACATGTTCTTCATCATGGGCGGTGTCTACTGCGTAATGATGTTCATAGGACACATGCTTCTCAAGAAGCCTGAGGGCTGGGTCGAGTCTCATGAGAAGGGCGGCATCAAGGAGTTCTTCGCGACACTCGGAAAGAACTTCAAGTATTCTTTCTCCAACAAGACATTCATCGGAATCTGGATCATGTTCTACATCAACATCCACTGCGGTCTCGCTCTTATCTCTCAGGAGAAGGCGATCTTCACTTCAGTCGGACTCACAGCCGGTGTAGCTGCCACATTGGGTTCCGTTACAGCTATCGCAAACGCAGCAGGCCGTCTGGGCTTCTCAGCGTGGGCTGACACATTCAAGGACAGAAACACTATCTATAAGATGATCTTCATTCTCTCGATCGGACTTACAGCCGCTACGATCCTCACACACGGAATCGAGAACAAGATCGTTGTTCTGTGCGTAGCACTTCTCATCATGGTAAACGCAGGATACGGCGGAGGCTTCTCCAACGTACCTACACTTCTCTCCGACCACTTCGGAATGAAGTCCATCTCCGCAGTTCACGGCATGTGCCTCTCTGCATGGGCTATCGCAGGACTCACAGGCAACCAGATGGCTACAAAGATCCTCTCCATGTCAGGCGAGAAGGATGCCGTTACAGGTTACTATCCTGCTGAGTGCTATCAGAATGTTTTATACGCTACCTGCGCTCTTTACATCATTGCTCTTATCGTCTGCTTCGTGCTTGTAAAGGCTCCTAAGAAGGAAGAAGCAAAGGCCTGATAACAACAGTCCTGCAGCAACATCCACCACGGAGTGCTGCTTAACAAAAACAGTAGAAATACAAATAAGACCCGCCATCGTGTAAGAAGCGATGGCGGATTTTTTATGCTTTTCGCGCCACAGCACACGGCCGAAAGAGATGCCGCATGCGAGCGAATTAAATACATGGATAGAAGGTATAACGTTTGTTGAAGTGTCGATCGAGTAAAGATATTTCACGAGGTCCGTGCAGATGTTGTCGCGCGGAAACTCTGTGGGGCGAAGCTGCAGTCCGTTCGGGAACACGAAGCTTATCACGATGAACAGAGACATACCGATAATGAGGTGCCAGCACATAGCGAAGAACTCCTTCTTATCCTTGAAGAAGACGTATGTGATAGCGAGCGCCATAAAGGGAAACCACAATAAGTAAGGTATGATAAACCCCTCGACGAAAGGGATACAGTCGTCGAGGGGTATGTTTATGTATGTTACGTCGTGCGTCATCTTCTCAGCGAGGAAGAAGAACGGCATGTATATCGGTACGTACAGTACGAACTGCCAGTACTTCAGCTTCTCCTTAAGCGTTTGCTCCATCGGTCTTAGCAACTTCTACTTTCACTTCTTCTATCGGGCCGGCGTCCGAGATTCTGATCTCGTCACCCTCGGCGTCAACGAGTGCTATTCTACCCGATTTAATTACTCCGTCAAGAAGTGCTTCAGAGAAATTGTCTTCGATCATGGACTGCATAACTCTCTTCAGAGGTCTTGCACCGTACTGCGGATCGTAGCCCTTCTTAGCAAGAAGCTCCTTAGCAGCATCGGTAAGTCTGATCTCGATTCCGATGTCGGAGATCCTCTTTGCAACCTGTGCTGTGAGAATGTCGACGATCTTGATGAGAGCCTCCTTGCCGAGCATTCTGAAGAAGATGATCTCGTCCACACGGTTGATGAACTCAGGTGAGAACGCCTTCTTGAGCTCGTCGAGAACCGTAGTCTTCGCATCGTCGTAGGACTTACCGCCATACAGCCTCTCTCTACTTGCCTCGTCCTGATCCTTGTCGTCCGCCGCCATATCGAAACCGATCTTTCTTCCGGCAGCACTCGTAAGCATTCTTGCTCCGATGTTACTCGTCATGATTATGATCGTGTTCTTGAAGTCTACGACTCTGCCCTTACCGTCCGTGAGTCTTCCGTCATCGAGCACCTGGAGCATGGAATTAAACACCTCGGGGTGCGCCTTCTCGATCTCATCGAAAAGTACAACAGAGTACGGGTGACGTCTTACTTTCTCTGTAAGCTGTCCGCCCTCGTCGTAGCCTACGTATCCCGGAGGAGAACCGATGAGCTTAGACACATCGTGCTTCTCCATGTACTCTGACATGTCGATACGTACGAGCGCATTCTCGTTGCCGAACATGACTTCAGCAAGTGCCTTGGCAAGCTCCGTCTTACCTACACCGGTAGTACCCAGGAAGATGAACGAGCCTGACGGCTTCGTTGGATCCTTAAGGCCGAGACGTGATCTTCTGATTGCTTTCGCGACGGCTGTGACAGCCTCGTCCTGGCCGATGACTCTCTTCTTGAGCTCTTCCTCGAGGGTACGAAGCTTCTCCGCGTCTGTCTCTGTGATTTTCGAGACGGGGATGCCGGACCACTGAGACAGAACGTCAGCGATGTCGTCTACCGTAAGTGTGCCTGTGAAGCCCT
>JAEEGF012092145.1_pt1 | contig 21871 bp, 18 predicted proteins | sample 9134171 | NCBI WGS metagenome assembly JAEEGF01 (sample SAMN16246542, study PRJNA631951) | gut metagenome | biome: gut microbiome; feature: rumen; material: AP-attached | host: Bos | place: Iran: Karaj | collected 2018-10 | reverse complement strand
TTGCCCATTCTTTCAAAGCCTCTGTCAGTTGTTTCTCATGTTTTGAGGGATGGGGAACAGAGCAAATGTTGCTGAAGATTTCCCATAACTGTTTGGGATACAATTTTTTAATTTCTTCGTTCATAACTTTTATTTTTAATTAGAATATCAGATAATTATCATTTTGAAATTTGTCCGTCACGCAATTCTATGCAGCGGTCGGACAATTTTGCCAATTCCTCATTATGAGTCACAATAATAAAAGTTTGATGAAAGCGGTCACGCAATTCAAAAAAGAGCTGGTGCAGTTTCTGGGCATTCTCGGTATCAAGATTTCCTGACGGCTCATCCGCCAGTATCAGGTCAGGGTTATTGGCCAGCGCGCGGGCCACCGCCACACGTTGCTGCTCACCCCCCGACAATTCCGAAGGTTTGTGCCCCACTCTATCGCTCAACTTCAGGAAGTCCAACAGCTCCGCCGCCCGTTGTTGGGCCGACTGTTTAGACTGGCCGGCAATCAGCATCGGCAACATCACATTCTCCATGGCGGTAAATTCCGGCAGGAGGTGATGGAACTGAAAAACAAAACCGATATGTGAGCTACGGAAATCCGACAGTTGGTCATCATTCAGACCATGTACTTTGACGTCATCAATAATGATTTCCCCTTTGTCGGGCCTATCCAAAGTGCCTATCAAATGCAGGAGTGTGGATTTACCTGCCCCAGAGGGGCCCACAATGGTCACCACTTGGGAAGACTGAACCTCTAAGGATATATCCTTCAGTACTTTCAGTGAGCCATAGTTTTTTTCCACATGATTGACCTGTATCATCGGAACACATTGATTTGAACTTGCAAATATACAAATTTTTTAAATGTGCGGATGAAATAATGTGCCATTAGGCTAATTTTAATTAGCAAATTAATACTACCCCGGCCTTCGGCCACCCCTTCTAAAAGAAGGGGAATTATTATGCTCTCGCTCCTTCGTTAAATCCAATAGAAGAGGAATTGAATTTCTGAATTAATTGAAGAACTGCTTTACCCTGCTGAAAAAACCTTGGTCGCTCTTACCCGGCTTGGGTTTGAAGTTCTCGGCATCCATCAACTTCTCGATGACGGCTTTTTCATCTTTAGTCAAGGTTTTCGGCGTCCATACATTAATGTTGACAATCAAGTCACCTATAATGCGGCTATTCAGTTCTGGCAAGCCTTTTCCTTGCAGTCGCAGAATTTGACCGCTCTGTGTGCCTGCGGCAATCTTGATACGGGCTTTGCCGGTCAATGTAGGCACCTCCACCGTTGCACCCAAAGCCGCTTGCGGGAAAGAGATATAGTAGTTCAGGTAGATATTGTTGCCATTACGCTCGAACAGTTCGTGTTCTTGTTCCTCTATCAACACCAGCAAATCTCCATTCACACCGCCATTGGGAGCAGCATTGCCCTTGCCGCGCATGGTCAGCTGCATACCTTCTGCCACACCTGCCGGGATATTGACAGTCACCACTTCCTCGCCTTTCACAACGCCATTGCCGCCACAGTGAGGACATTTGTCCTTGATAACCTCGCCTGTACCGCCACAAGTACCACATACTGTCACTTGCTGCATTACACCAAACATGGTACGTTGCTGCGACACCACCTGACCGCTACCCTTGCATGTGGGGCATGTTGTCACACCATTTTTATCTTTGGCGCCAGTGCCGCCGCAATGCTCACAAGGCACATACTTCTGGATTTTAATCTTTTTCTCGACACCCGTATTGATTTCCTCCAAAGTAAGTTTCACCTTGATACGGATATTGGTACCACGACGCACACGCTTGGCCTGGCCGCGTCCGCCGCCGCCAAAACCGCTGAAGCCAGAAAAGCCGCCTCCTGAAAAACCCGAGAAACCACCCCCGAACAAATCACCGAAACGTTCAAAGATGGTATTCAAGTCAAAATCGACATTATAGCCGCCACCGGCCCCGCTCATACCCGCATGGCCGAACTGGTCGTAACGGGCTTTCTTGTCCGGATTGCTCAGCACATCGTAGGCTTCCGCCGCCTCTTTGAACTTCTCTTCCGCCTCCTTGTCACCCGGGTTTCGGTCGGGATGGTACTGCATGGCTTTCTTACGATAAGCCTTTTTTATCTCGTCAGCTGTGGCCGTTTTCTCGACCCCCAGCACTTCATAATAATCTCTTTTTTCCATACTTTCAATCAGTTTTCTATCACCCTTCGCTATTTTCTTTCACTAATTGTCATTATTCAAGTTTCGTCACCAAAAAGTTCTAATTAATTAGCCACTACCACTTTGGAATAACGAATCACCTTGTCTTTAATCTTGTATCCTTTTTCCGTCACATCAATCACTTTGCCCTTGTCTTCCTCTTTTTGTGCCGGAAAATGAGTTACCGCCTCATGGAAATCCGTGTTAAACTCCTCTCCTTTCGCACTGATTTCTTCCACATCAAAACGTTTCAAAAGCTGCAACAACTTATTATATATCAACACAAAACCTTCCTTGATAGCCGTCACATCCTCCGCTTTTTCGTTAGCCGCTATAGCTCTTTCGAAATCATCAATCACAGGAAGCAGACCCACAATAACTTTTTCAGAAGCTGTGGAGAGTAAATCCAATTTTTCCTTATTGGTACGTTTTTTATAATTATCAAATTCTGAATAAAGGCGTAAAAACCTATCATTCAATTCTTTATACTTAACATCCAACTCTTCCAAATCCTTTTTCAGCTTTTCTTCCTCCTCAGATTTTTTTCTGCCAAAGAAAGACTTTCCCTTCTTCTTCTCTTCTGTCTTCTCTGAAGAATTCTCCATTTTTTTCTGGTTTTCGTCCACTTTCTCTTCAGAATCTACATTTTCGGTCTTGTTTTTGTCAGTTTCGCCCGACAAATTGTCATGTTCCCGCTGACATTCCTGTTCAACATTCACATCATCTTTAGGCTCAGCATTTTCTACTTCTTTCATAATATATTGATTTTTAATTTATTAGCAAGTAAAATAAAATATACATTGTGTTTATGAGCAATATCCGTGCCAAAATAGGGGTTAGGGGTTAGGGGTTAATAGTTAATGGTTAATAGTTAATAGTTAATAGTTAATAGTTGATAGTTGACAGTTGATAATTGATAATTGATAATTGATAATTGATAATTGATAATTGATAATTGATAATTGACAGTTGATAATTGGTGATTAATTCAAATCTTTTGCAACTGCGAGATGCTGTTGCCAACATTACCACTGACACCTAACACCTAACACCTAACACCTAACACCTGACACCTGACCACTGACCACTGACCACTAACCACTAACCACTAACACCTGACCACTAACACCTGACCACTAACCACTGACCACTAACCACTAACACCTGACCAATAACACCTGACCACTGACCACTGACCACTAACCACTAACCACTAACACCTGACCACTAACACCTGACCACTAACACCTGACCACTAACACCTGACCACTGACCACTGACCACTGACCACTGACCACTGACCACTAACCACTAACCACTAACCACTGACACCTAACACCTAACACCTAACACCTGACCACTGACCACTAATTACTACTACCTAAAAACTTGCACTTCGTACTGAGGCATTCGCCGCAATGGATGCAGGTATGATCAACTTTATCGTCATGAATGGCCGACATAGGGCATTTTTTCTCGCAGCGTTTGCAATGCTTGCACGAATCTTTGTCTATCCTGATACGACGCGCGCCAGGTATCAAAGAAACCAGATTCTGCATCAGTCCCGCAGGACAAAAAGCCTTACAGAAAGGTCTGTATATCAATAACGAAGATACTACCAACACGATGACAAGTATACACATCAGCACACCACTTCCCAAAAATTGGGCCAATCCTTCATTCCAAAACAAACGGAAAACAGGCTTAAACGGGTCAATACGACAATATAGCGGCATCTGCTTCACAACCAGCACTACCATCAAGGCGATGAACGCCACGATCTGAATTCCTCGCATCACCAGCTGTGCGATTCGGGTTCTGAACATTTTGAAGAGTTTGCTATCCTTTAATTTCGGCCAACGGCCCAGAAAAATCAAATCCTGCAAAGCGCCCAATGGGCACAGCCAACCACACCATACTTTGCCATATATATAGGTCAACACCAATAATACCATAAATGGAATAAAAAAAGCGATCATCACCTTCTTGCCCAGCAAGAAAAGTACGGCATTTTGGAAATAAGAAACCACACAAGGGCAGCCGCCACGCACAAAGCCAAGATACACCACCGAAGCCGCTAACAACACATAACGGGCTATCCGCATACCTTTGCTGCCAGCCCAGCGGGACGACATCAACAGGCTGATGACAGCCAGCAAGACAAAAAGAATATTGATGCCCACAGTAAATGGGAACATACGCATCCACCATGCCTCCGCAAAACTCTCAGGAGATACACTGTGTTCCACCAATAAAAAGACCAAGCTGCCAATCAATAAAGCCAAGGTCACAAATTGCAATAGATTCCGATTATTTTTCATTTTGAATATTATTTTTTCATTGCTTCGGCTGCCACAATGTGACAGCCCTACATTCTGCGGACGCACGCGGTGCGTCCCTACCCCCTCAAAAAATATTAATTATTAATTGTAAATTATTAATTGTCAAACATTTCCTTCTTAAAATTAATAAGGTACACCTTTTCTGTGGCACGTGTGACAGCAGTGTATAGCCAACGCAGGAACTCCTTGTCCAAAGCGTCGTCGGGCAAATAGCCCTGGTCCACCAGCACAATCTTCCACTGGCCGCCCTGGGTTTTGTGGCAAGTGAGCGAATAGGCAAATTTCACCTGCACCGCATTCAGGAAAGGATCATTTTTGATTTTCAGATAACGCAAACGCTTATTGGCGATATCCTGATAATCCATTGACACCTCCTGGTATAAACGATTGGCATCCTCCTGGGACAACGAAGCCGACTCACAATCCAAGCTTTCCAAAATCAATTTTATATCTATATTTGGATATTGGGGATAATCGCACAAGCGTACCGTCACATCCGCGAAATGGAAACCATACATCTCCTGTATCTTGTTGATAGCCAATATTTCCATAATATCACCATTGGCAATAAAGCCCACCTCAGAGCCTTCGTCCACCCAATAATAATTGTTCTTCACCGCCATCAGGTAATCACCTGCCGCGATCTGGCTTTCACGGAATAAAATACGGTTCCTGATTTCGCTATTGAACATGAAAGCCCTTTTGTTGGAACGTGTGATGGTCACAATCTCATCATGGTCGTGGCGACCGTAGAGGGTGTTCAGTTCCTCCTCCAAATCGCCACCTGCGATACGCTGGAAATCAGGAAATTCTTCCGCACTGAAATAGGGAAAACCATAATCCCCGGCTTTAAGTTTTCCACGCAACTGATTGGCATTGTACAAAATACCCGAGTCCAAGGCCTGGCGTACCACATCGGTCAGCTGACAGGATGTCAACGACAGATTGAAAGAATGTTTCAGATACTCTATTTGCAAGGCGGGACTTTCATCCGAATGAACAGGGGGGAGCTGGGCGTCATCACCGATAAAGAGCAACTTGTTTTGTTCACCTTCAAACACATAATTAATCAGATCCTCCAGTACGCTACGGGAAGAGAACAAATCTGAACGTTGTTGTGAATCAGAAATCATGGACACTTCATCCACGATGAACAAAGTACGGTTTAATTTATTGTCTTTCCTGCTGAAATGTAGCATACCCTCTTGCATCTGCACCCTATAGATATGCTTATGGATGGTAAAAGCCTTATTGCCGGAATATACAGAAAAGACCTTGGCCGCACGGCCTGTCGGGGCCAGCAGCACCACCCGCTGGCTCAGTATATTCAATGTTCTAACCAATGCGCTCACCAGAGTGGTCTTACCCGTTCCGGCATAACCTTTCAGCACAAACAAGCCATTATGTTGCGGTGTGGTCACAAACTCAGACAACATATCGATAGCCGTTTCCTGGCCAGCAGTAGGCTCAAAAGGAATCTGTTGACGGAAAAGTGACTGAAAACCCTGTTTAGAAAGCATGACCGATAGCGAATTTAAAACCCTGAGCCCAGTACCACAATTTATCAATCTTGTTTTTCCCTTCCGTCCATTTTTTATTAATCCATGGTCCTCCGGCAAATTCCAGACGAGGATCGTAGAAGGGCACCGCATAATCGAGGCGGATAATAAAGAAGTTGAAATCCAGGCGGATACCCACACCGGCACACAGGGCCAATTCTTTATAGAAACGCTTGAAGTTAAACTCAGCGTTCTCCATTCCTTCATATTTATGAGACATCCACACATTACCGGCATCTATAAAAATGCCATACTTGAAGGCCTTGTATATCGTACCCCTATATTCCAGATTCAACTCAAACTTGATATCACCGGTATATTCCACTCTTCGACCTCCATAATAAGCGCCGGGGCCTATTCTTCTGTAGGGGAAGCCACGCATACTGTTACTCCCGCCCAAGTAGTAGCCCAATTCATACGGGATGGTGCTTTCCGAGCCGATAGGCAACTTGAAGCCGGCATCCAAACGCATGGCGAAAGAGTTATTCTCGTTAATTGTTCTGATATACTTGAAAATGAATTCCAGGCTCTCGTAGCATACATACCTATATTTGCCCATCATCCATCGCTCATTGGGCGAAAACAAAGCATTCAAACCCGTCAGCAGCAAGCCACTGGACTCAAACAACAAGGTAAAACGCATGCTGTTTTTCTGCTTATACTTTTTGAAAGGCACCACATAATTGAAAGAATATTTGAGAGAAAGCAAGAAAAACTGGTCGAAACGCGACAAATATTCATCGGTATAATGCTCCAGAAACAGCAGGCTTCGCGAACCGTCATTATTGACGGTCCTGAATTCAACAGGAGTGACTTCATGAGTGATATAACTATTCGGACGAAGCGTGTAGAAATAACCAATATTAAACATCCACCTTTCGTACAAACCCGAATAAGTGGTTCCCAACATCAATGAAGTGGAATATTTCAATGCCTTAGGGTTCTCAAAATGCTTGAACAAAAACAAGCGCGGGAAATCTATTTTCACATTGGCGCCAAATTCAGGATACTGGTATTCTTTAGAGTAATAGAAATAACTGCCATAAATGTTGAAAGTGAAATTCTCAGCGCCTTTGAACAAATTCTTATTTCCGTATGTGAACGACAGACCACTCTTGTCTGATCGCACATCCACCTGGCCGCCTATACTATGAACCTTTCTCCTGACCAAACGATATTCAGAATTCAGATAGCCCGTTTTGGTCACCGAATCACGTTTTGACAAGTCCTCTGTGAAAATAATCTCTATGTTGTTGAAATTATTCAAATCCGACAGGCCTTTTTTCGAGCGTGAATACAGGTCTTCGGAGTATCTGGTGCCTTTTTTGCTGTATATCTTGTCCGTTAAAGTTCTATACTTGAAATCTTTCTTCAATTTACCATTTTTATGATACCTGTTTTTCAATTTTGGAGTGATGAAGGCATAATTGGTGGAATCGCCTTTCAATCGATAGGAAAAGAACATTGTGGTATCATATTCCGCATTTTCCGGATAAGAAGGGTTATAATTAGGATGAATATTCACATTTTCGAAGTAGTAACGGTACTTGCTTTTCTCCACGGCCTGCACATCCGTAGTATCCATCACAAAAGTGAGTATCAATGTTTTATAACCTTTTTCATTCAGAAAATCCGCCGCATTGATGGTATCCACCTCGCAATAAAACAAGGAGGAATTCGCATAATAATATCCTTCATTTCTCAGCAATTTCACCATCCTGTCTATTTCCTGAGTGATCAGATCCTCATCATAGCGGTCGCCACGCTTAATGGTGGTTTCCTTCATGTTGAGCACAAAAATCTTTCTGAACTCATAGACGGGGACGTTCATAGCGACCTTCCGCACATAATACGGGTCATTGGCTTTCACGAAATAATTCACCTGGGCTTTTTTCTTTTTGGGGAACACCACTTCGGAGCTCACCTCCGCATGGAAAAAGCCTTTTTGTTTCATCACTGTCTTGAGTCGCTGTTCAGATTTGGCAATCTGCATGGAATCAAGTAATACAGGTGGTTCTCCCACACTTTCACGAAGCCATCTTCTTGCCTTGCTATCTTTCATCTCGCCCGTCTTCTTGTCCGGTTTAGGCTGGGCGGAAGCATATAACGAGGTTTTCAGATTAAAAATGCCCATAAACTTGCTGTTGGGCAACGGCTGCACATAATTGACCATACCAGAGAACTCATCCCCTTTCACATCCTTCATCGTCACCGTATTCTTGACAAGCATATATTCATTGTCCTTCAGCACTTTGGTAGAGCTGCAAGCGGACAAGAACAATGCGAGGGTGAGGATGATTAAGGGGGTGTGTTTCATTCAGGGGTCAGGATTCAGGGGTCAGGATTCAGGGGTCAGGGGTCAGGGGTCAGGGGTCAGGGGTCAGGGGTCAGGATTCAAAGGTTTGGAGGGTTAGGAGGGTTAGAAGATTAATTATTAATTATTAATTATTAATTGTTAACTATCAACTATCTCATGTCATTGACGTCAACGTCTGGGTGTTTGGTCAGGTCGAAGACGAAAGAGGAGTCTTCCATGGGAGTGTTAGCCATAAATTTATCAATGTGATAGCTATAAATAGTGTTGTCTTTTTCGAAAGCCGAGATGCTCATAATTTCCTGTTTCGCCTTGTCGATAACCAGGCGGATTTTGTAGAAGGAGCTTGACTGTATCGGCATCAGGTCGATAATCTGGACAGTTTTGCCGTTTTCTGTATCTTCACGGATAAATTTCGCACGATATTCCTTATCCCATTCACTGAGAATTTTAGCAGGATTCAGCAGGTTGTCTTCTTCTTCAACATATTCAAAAATAGAAACCTCATTCACATCCTTTTGGTAGTTCCACAGTGTCTTGCCATCGCAGAAGCTGGTTTGGTTGCCGAAGACGAAAGTGTATTTATCACCTTTAATGGTCATCATTCCCGACTTGCTGTCCAGCACTTTGCCATTTTTTTCGCACTTGTAAGTATAGTCAATTTTCATGGTCGTATAAGCCGCATACTTGGAAGCAAGCTTTTTCAAGATGGGCGTAGCCCCTCCGTCAACACTTTGTGCGCCAAGGCCGAATGTTGCCAAGACGATCGCGATTATCAGGCTTATTCTTTTCATTGCTGTTGAGTTTTTACAGGGTTAATTCAGATTTCTAAAAATTGCTGCAAATATACAATATATTTTACCTTAAGATAAAAGAAAATACAGCAAGTTTAAAGAATTCCCATTCGCTGAAGTATAACTTTCAGTTCCTCAGAAGTTTTCACTTTCACCTCACGAGGCTTACCGCTGCGTTCCGCAGGACCGACAATGCCAAATTCCTCCAGCTGGTCCATGATACGCCCTGCCCTATTATACCCCAATTTCATTTTTCGCTGAATGCTTGAGGTTGAGCCCTGCTGGGTTTGCACCACCAAGGTAGCTGCATCCATGAAAAGCGGATCAATCTCATCCGAGTCGAAATCGTCACCACCGTCAGAGCCGCGGTCATCTGATGCTTCTTCCGCCACTTCAGGCAAGAGGAAGGGTTCGGGATAAGCCTGTTGTTCCTCTATAAAATTAACTACACGTTCCACTTCGGGGGTATCGACAAACGCGCATTGCAGACGAATAAGGTCGCTACCTGTGGAAATCAGCATATCACCCTTACCTATCAGCTGGTTGGCACCGCTACCATCAAGAATAGTACGGGAATCGACGACAGAGGTGACACGGAAAGCGATACGGGCCGGGAAGTTGGCCTTGATGATACCAGTGATGATATTGACAGACGGACGCTGGGTAGCGATGACCAAGTGGATACCGATAGCACGTGCCAGCTGGGCCAGACGGGCAATAGGCATTTCCACCTCACGGCCTGCCGTCATGATCAGATCACCGAACTCATCTATAATCAACACGATATAAGGCAGATAGCGGTGGCCGAATGCGGGAGAAAGCTTGCGTGCGCAGAATTTCGCGTTGTATTCTTTGATATTTCTTGTTTTTGCGATTTTCAGCAGGTCGTAACGCTGGTCCATCTCCGCACAGAGCGAGTTGAGTGTACGCACCACCTTTTTGGTATCGGTGATGATGGCCTCTTCCACATCGGGAAGTTTGGCCAGATAATGATTCTCTATGGCTGAATAAAGGGTAAACTCCACTTTTTTGGGGTCAACCAGCACAAACTTCAATTCTGAAGGATGCTTGGTATAGAGCAAAGAAGTGATAATAGCATTCAGACCCACAGACTTACCCTGACCGGTGGCACCGGCCATCAACACATGCGGCATTTTGGCCAAATCCACCACAAACGGCTCATCGCTGATGGTCTTACCCAAGGCAATGGGCAGCTCATACTTGTTGTTCTTGAACTTGTCGGAGGCCAGCACATCCTTCATGGACACAATATTCGGCGACTTGTTCGGCACTTCGATACCGATAGTACCACGACCCGGGATAGGAGCGATAATACGAATACCCAAAGCGGCAAGGCTAAGGGCGATATCATCTTCCAGATTCTTGATTTTGCTGATACGCACACCCTCTGCAGGAACAATTTCATACAAAGTCACTGTCGGTCCCACCGTAGCGGTAATATTCTTGATGCTGATACCGAAATTGTTAAGTGTCTGCTCGATACGTACTTTTTTCTCCGTCAACTCCCTACGCATCTGTTCCTCATTGGCTTCCTTAGCAGGATAATCATTCAACAGATCCAGGGTCGGGAATTGGTAGAACGACAAATCCTTTCTGGGATCATAGTCTTCCAGAGGTTCCTCAGGAACGCCTGTGATGGCATTTTCCGCATTCTCAGCAGTATCGGTTTCATTATCAACAGGTTCAACCGAATCCTCTTCTCCTGGGAAGAGCTCGTCCGCCGACTTGTCACCACCACCAATCTTAACTTCGAAAGGCACCTCTTCGTACTTCTTGGATTCTTTCTTATGCGACAACAATTCAGCGAAACCGTCATCCTGTTTTGTTTCGTTTAATTCATCAGCAGCCTCATCTGTCTGAGCACCAACTTTTTCTGTTTTTTCAGGTCCGAAATGATATACATTCCCACGATATTCATCGCTCAGTTCATTTTTGTTAGTGATATACAAATCCGACAACTTGGTATCCTCGGTCTGAGGCTCGAACTTGACATCTTCCTCATCATCCTTGTCGCGTCCAAACCATCTTCTTCTTTTTCTTCTATTCTGATTATCAACCATTTCTCCCGAATCATCACATTCCGAATGTTCCCTTTTGGGCAAACGGAGCTTCAAGAAATAGTTCATGGAGAAATTATAGCAAAGTATGAGCAGTATCAGCAGTAAGGCAATCAGTATGAGGATTGCCACCCAGCGACCTGTGGCAGAAATCAGCAGATTAGAGAAATAAGTGCCGAAATTGCCTGCGAGAAATTCCTTGTCCGAGCTATAGACAAACACGCCCAAAGTCAATGACAGCCATGCCATGGTCAGTAGTGTAGCCACTGTGGTGCGGAACAACGGAAGTGGAGTTTTGGAGAAAGTGAGCCGGATACCATAGAGGAGAAACAGGAAGGCAAAGCCGACAGAAAAGATGCCCATGCAACAATCTACAAAGAAATAGGCCAAGTGGGCGCCCAAAGTACCTGCCACATTACCGGGGGATATATGTCCAGACACATGCGAGAGGTCGGCCTCATGATGGAATAAATAAGAGACAAGAGACACCAGCAACAGCACGGCGAAAAGCATCAGCAAGACACCGTACACCTGCATGGCACGAGGTCCAAAAATGCCGCCTCCGGATGATGTTGAGGAGGATTTTTCTTTACTTTTTTTTGTAGTTTTCTTCTCTTTTTTACCTTTGCCTGAGGACTTTCGGGAAACAAGTTTGGACGTCTTCACCTTGTTCACCACCGGCTTCTGCTTTTTGTTAGCGTTATACATAAATCACAATTCTTCTAAAGTAAATAAATATCATACAAAAATACTTCATTTTATCATGGCAAAATATTTTGGCAAAAAGAGAATATTAACAATAATATGTTGGAAATTTCGTTATCCAATACAAAAGAAATTAGTGGAGTAATCGTATTTTTGTCAAAATTTTCACGACTATGAGTTATCTAACTTTATTACAAGCAGAAATTCCTGTCACCGAGGCTGTGGCAGAGGCAACAGAACACCAACTCAGCATCTTCGAATTGGTATTTGATGTACACAGTTTATGGATTATGATACCTCTTATCATCATGCTGTGTTTGGCAATTTATATTTTTGTGGAGAGACTGTTAGCCATCAATAAGGCCAGTCAGGAAGACCGTAATTTCATGAACAACATCCGTGATTTTATCCATGACGGTAAGATCGAGTCTGCTGTGGCTTTATGCAAAGGCAACGACACCCCCTTGGCCCGCATGATTGAGAAAGGCCTGTCACGTTTGGGCAAACCTCTCAACGACATTGCCACCGCCATTGAAAACACCGGCAAATTGGAAATCCAACGTCTGGAGAAGCGTGTATCCATTGTGGGCACCATTTCCGGTGCTGGTCCCATGTTGGGATTCTTGGGTACAGTTGTAGGTATGGTTATCGCCTTCCACAACATGGCTGCCAATCCCAACAATTTGGACGTAAGCACATTGTCTTCAGGTATTTACACTGCAATGATCACCACTGTAGGCGGTTTGATTGTAGGTATTATCGCATACTTCTTCTACAACATTCTGGTAAACAGAATTTCCAACGTTGTATATATGTTGGAGGCCAAATCAACAGAGTTCATGGATCTGTTGCACGAGCCCATGTAATCAATGTGCAAATTAGCAAATTAGTCAATTAGTTAATTATATAAAACACTGATTACCAATTTGCTAATTTACCAATTTGCTAATTTACTAATTTTATTAAGATGAATATTCAATTGCAAAATAAACAGAACGTACAGTTCAATTCGGCCTCCATGTCGGACTTGGTGTTCCTGTTGCTGATATTCTTCATGATCACCTCGACGCTGGTGGCTCCGAATGCCATCAACTTGTTGCTGCCTCGAAGCAATTCGGGCAAGCAACTGGCTTCACGCAATATCGAGGTGTATATTGATGCCGACAAAAACTATTATGTGAATCCACAAAGTCATCAGTCGGCCCCAATCGCATACGAAGAGTTGTTGCCCGCCTTGCAAGATGCCGCTGCCAACGACAAATCGGAGAACAAATCCATCGTATTGCGCGCCGACAAGACCGTTCCTATTGAGAATGTGGTAGCCTTGATGGACGTGCTGAACCAGCTCAATGACGAATTTGAGGAAGCGGACAGGTATAAGATTGTGTTGGCCACGGAGGCGAAATAGTGGTTAGGGGTCAGTAATTAGGGGTCAGTAATTAGGGGTCAGTGATTAGGTGGGAGGTGGAAGGTGGGAGTGATTAGGATTTAGGGATTGGTGATTAGGGATCAGGAGACAGTAGTCAGTGGACAGTAGGAATGCGATTTATCGCGGCCGTCAAACGGATGAACAATAAGATTCTCCTATGGAGGAGAACATAGAAATAACAAGAATGGATAACGAGAAAAAAAATAAAATCATATCGGCAGGGGTGACCGCAGGAGTCATGGCATTGCTGATGATATTCATGTGGAGTTGCGGTTTCACGGAGATCATTCCGCCGCCGCCCGCCAAGAAAGCCATCATGATTGAGCTGACCTCCGGAGGTGGTGGAGGTGGCGGAGTACAAGCCACACAGCAGAAGACACAACCCTCCAGTTCTTCTGTGCCTGTTGCTACCCAAAACGCCGAAGAAGCCCCTGTGATTTCCGGCACACACAAACCCAAAACCACCGCAGACAAAACTCCCGTGGTGGAGGAGCCCAAACCCGATGTAAATGCGGCCTACAGACCTGGTCGTGGTGGCGGTAGCGGCGGAGGCAGCGGCACAGGAAGCGGAAGTGGAACCGGCAGTGGTCTCGGTCCCGGGGAAGGAAGTGGCTATGGCGGAGGCATAGGCTATGGCACCGGCAACCGTGGTTATACCTACATGCCAGATTTGACCGTCTCGGAAACCGGACAAGTATATGTGGAAGTGCATGTTGACACAGAAGGAAATGTGATAGAAGCCCGTGTCATCAACAACAGCAAATACCCAACAACCATCACAAACAGCCGCATTCAGGCCGACTGCGTGGCCAAGGCCAAAACCGCCAAATATCGCAAAGGCAAGGAAGAATTGCGTATCATCGTTTTCAAGTAATCCGAAAAAATTTCTCAACACATAAAAGAACACCTAATTCATCTAAAGCAAGAGGAACTGGGTGTTTTTGTTTTCAAACAAAACTACTTTCATCATGTACAAATCACTGTTGGATAAGATTTTCCAAGCCTATCCAATGTATCATAAAATCGGCAGTGCCGCCTATAAGGAAGGGCTGGAAAACATTGAGGCCCTGATGGACATCACCGACCATCCCGAACGCAAATTCAAAGCTGTACACATTGCCGGCACCAATGGCAAAGGCTCTGTCGCCCACCTACTGGCTTCCTATTTCCAGGAACGCGGCTGCAAAACAGGTTTGTTCACCTCGCCACACCTGGTGGATTTCCGTGAGCGCATCCGACTGAACGGAGAAATGATAAGTGAGGAGGCCGTAATGGCTTTTTTCAACAAATTCCAAGCTCAGTTTGACCAGCTTGAGCCGTCATTTTTCGAGATGACCACTGCCCTGGCTTTCCACTATTTTGCGGAACAGAAGGTGGATATAGCCGTGATTGAAGTGGGTCTCGGCGGCCGACTGGACTCCACCAACGTGCTCTCTCCCCTACTCTCTGTCATCACCAACATTTCATTGGAACACACCCATATGTTGGGCGACACCATCGCCAAAATCGCCAAAGAGAAAGCGGGCATCATCAAACCCAAAACTCCTGTGGTCATTGGCGAATTCCATCCTGAGAGTTTTCCTGTTTTCGAGGACATTGCCAACCAAAAAGACGCTCCCCTATTTTTAGCGGAGAACAATTACAGCTTCAGCGGTCCATTTGACGACCTTACCATCAAAGATGTGTTGGGGAGAACCCTTTATGAGCACATCCAGCTTCCGCTGACAGGTGAATACCAGCTCAAGAACCTCAAGACCTTTTTGCAGGCCACAGAAGTCATTGAAGAGCTATGGCCTGCAGAGAAAGATGTGGTGCCGCAAGCTATCCGCAACATGGTCAGCAACACCGGTTTTCAGGGCCGCTGGCAGATTTTGCGCCGCGAGCCGCTGACCATCTGCGATGTTGGCCACAACCCTGGAGGCTTGAGGCTTACCATGCAGCAACTGAAACAATACACTTGCCGCCAGCTAAGAATGGTCTTCGGCATGGTGAAAGACAAAGATGTGGAACAAGTTATCGGCATGTTGCCTCAAGATGCCGAATATTATGTGTGTCAGGCACAGATTGAGCGCGCCATTCCCGCAGAAGAACTGGCAGAACGCATGATGCGGCATGGTTTGCGCTGCCGTGTAGCCAGCACCGTGGCCAACGCCTTTCGCCAAGCCAACGCCGACGCCGCCCCCGACGACCTGATTTTTGTGGGAGGAAGTTGTTTTGTTGTGGGGGAACTGCTGGCAGTTGACAATTGATAGTTGATAGTTGACAGTTGATAGTTGGCTGTTGAAAACACCGAATAAAAGAACTATCCACACACGGACACCTCTTCCGGATGATACAGCATGGCGCAGCGGTCAATAATTTCGTTGGCGGCCTCAAAACCTGCATCACAAACTTTTCTTTGTCTGTTGCCATCATAGCCCATACTCAGATGCATTGTATTGTATGCGATATTCAAGAACTGCAACAGTTTGCGATCACGTTTGGAGGCCTCCAGTTTATACTTTTCCACTGAAGGACGTCCTTTCCCCGTACGCACATGCAAGACAGCGTCAAGTGCAATCAGACAGCCTTTCCAGAGTATGTCTCCAGCTGTCCTTACATATTTGTTATCCAGATACGACTTTGTTTCGGGATCATATTCAGCCTTCGCTATATTCTCTGCCGCATTGGCCACATAGCGGCGGGCCTCCTCAATGGGATTTTTTTTCTCTTTGCTTTTCATCATTCATTTGTTATTTGTCGATGGCAAAGATACAACAAAATAAATATCTCACAAAAGAATAGTATAAATTTCTTTTACTTATCAATCAGAATATTAGAAATAACAACAAAATATTTTAACAATATTAGATTAATCAAATTGAATAATTTAACACATTAAGGTAGCATTTCGTAAATTTCTTCCTTATCTTAACATCTACGAACAACAAAAAAATACAGTATCAGCCACGCCAATAAGAAAATCCCGAAAAAAAAGAAGGGTATATTGCCGTGAAGACATGAAAAAAACAATAAAAAACATTACCCAACACAACCCACAACTTGTACGAAAAAAAAGCGACTGTCGTGATTTTTTTTTCAAAAAAATTGTTCTACAATCAAAAATTTTACGTAAGTTTGCGGATTATATGTATCCATTTTGGGAATTTAACAAATCAGAAAATCGCATGAAGCCTAAAATCATTGTCACCGGAGGGACTGGCTATATTGGTTCACATACCATTATCGAATTGATAAAAAGCGAGCAATTCGAGGCTGTGGCTGTGGACAGCTGTGTGCGTTCCACACCAGAGACCATCGACAGAATTGAGGAAATCACAGGAGTCCATGTCAAGCATTACAATGTGGATATATGCGACCGAAACGCGTTTTTTTCGGTGATTGAACAAGAAGCCCTTGTCGCAGGCGTCATCCATTTCGCTGCCTTCAAATGTGTGCCCGAATCGGTGGAGAAACCACTGATGTACTACCGTAACAACCTCGGTTCCTTGGAAAATGTACTTGAAGCCTGCGAATTATACCATATTCCCCGACTGATTTTCTCATCTTCCGCATCTATATATGGGGATGTAAAAGAACTTCCCGTTACCGAGAAAACACCTTTTGGCACACCTTTCTGCCCGTATGCCCACACCAAGCAAATCGGCGAGCAAATGATTCACTTTTTTGCCGACACACATCCTGACTTGCAAAGTGTTATTTTACGCTACTTCAATCCCGTTGGCAATGACATGAGCGGTTTGAACGGGGAGCTTTCGCCCGATAAACCTAACAACCTGATGCCCATCGTCACTCAGGTAGCCATCGGCAAAATGAAACAGCTGACGGTATTCGGCACCGATTACGACACCCGTGACGGTTCTTGCATCCGCGACTACATCCATGTTTGCGACATCGCCAACGCCCATGTGAAAGCCTTGCAATTTCTGATGGACAAGAAGAATGAAAGCAACTACGAAATCTTTAACTTGGGCAGTGGCAACGGCGTTTCAGTATTGGAAATCATCAATGCTTTTGAGAAAGTCAATCACATTAAGCTGAACTACACTATTGGTGGCCGACGTCCAGGGGATGTGCCCGCCATATACAGCAACAGTCAACGGGCCAACGCCCTACTCGACTGGCATTGCCGCTATGACATCAATGACATGGTGGAATCGGCATGGAAATGGGAAAAACATTTGAATCACCTACGTAAAACAGAATAAGTATCCTCGCACAACAACATGGAAATCAAAGAGATAACAAAAGGAAAAGACATTTGGGAGTTCATCAACTTCCCGAAAAAACTATACAAAGGATGTGAACACTACGTGCCACCATTGGACAATAGCGAGTACAACACCCTGACCCGACATCCTGCCTTGAACTTCTGTGACATACGTATGTGGCTGGCATACCAGGACAATCAAATTGTGGGGCGTATCGCCGGCATCATCAACCATAAATGCAATGAACTGAAACAGCAGAAACGTATCCGTTTCGGCTGGTTCGACACCATTGATGACATCAACGTGGCCAAAGCCCTGATTGACAAGGTTGAAGAATGGGGACGGGAGCAAATGCTGACAGAAATCTGCGGTCCTTCCCGCTACTCCAACATGGAAAGACAAGCCATGCTCGTTGAGGGTTTCGACCATACCCCCTCCATCAGCGCCGACTACAATTACGAATACTATCCGAAGCTGATAGAGCAAATAGGCTTTGAGAAGGAGGTGGACTATATTCAATACAAAGTCAAAGTCTCCAAAGAACTGCCAGAGAACTTCGAACGTTTAGCAGATATTCTTTCCCGCAAATACAAAGTTAGGCTCCGCCATCTCAAAAACCGGGATGAGTTAAAAAAATGCGGTATGGAATTCTTCCATGTGCTGAACCGAAGCTACGCCAACATCTTCAATTTCATACCTTTAACTGATGAGGAAATCCAGTGGACAATTGAAGAGGATTTCCAAGTGGCCGACACCCAACTGTCATCAGTCCTGGAGGATGAAAACGGCAGGATAGTGGGCTTTGCCTTTTGCCTACCCTCCTTAAGCCAGGCTCTCCGCAAAGCCAATGGCAGGCTGTTCCCCGGCGGAGGCTGGTACCATGTGGTCAAAGCCCTGCGAAAAAACAAATACGTGGACATGTACCTCACGGGAGTGTTGCCAGAATACATGCATACCGGCATTCATGTCTTATACCACAAGCAGTTGCATGAGAACTTCATTGCCAAAGGCTACGAATACGCTTTCACCGCCCAGCAGCTGGAGACCAATGTGGCCTCGCATATCTGGAAGAAATACGAGACAGAACCTTATTTTAGGAGAAGGTGCTACAGGAAAGACATTGACAATGCACAATGCACAATGCACAATTAATAATTAATAATTAATAGTTAATAGTTGGTAGTTATTATGGGTGGGCAATATGCAGTGGTGACAGGGGCTAGCCGAGGATTGGGTAAGGAGCTGGTTATAGAGCTGGCTCGACGTGGAATAAGTTCCATTATGATTGGGACAAACAAGAACGTGGGTCTTGCATGTGCCGAAATCAATGCGAGATATGGTGTCCAATGTGTCTCTCTCATAGCCAACCTCTGTCAGAAAGAGGAGGTTATGGCTTTAGCGGAAAAAATCAACAGTCAATACGAGATTTTCATGCTGGTCAACAATGCCGGCATGGGTGGTAGCAAAGCTTTTTTAGAGACGGATGCCGACTATATCGACCGCATCATACAGCTGAATGCAAGAGCCTCTGCCCTATTGATGCATGAGCTGTTGCCGAACCTTTTGAAACGGGAGCGCGCCTATATCCTCAATATCGGCAGCATGGCGGCCTTTACCGCCACTGGCTACAAGACCGTTTATCCTGCCAGCAAAGCCTTTCTGAAACATTTCTCCTACGGCATGAGAGAGGAGTTCAAAGGCACACCCGTCAGCATCAGCTACGCCTCACCGGGTGCCATGGCCACCAACCCCGAAGTGACCGCACGCATTGAGAAGCAAGGCTTTCTAGGCCGTTTCACCTTAAAAACGACCGAGAAAATCGCTCACAAATGTATCCGCCAAACATTACGAGGCAAAAAACACATCATCATCAATCCATTAAGCTACTTTTTTTCCGCCATCATTCCGGGATGCATCAAGAATGCTATCATGACTAAAATAGTAAAAAGAGAAGTTGCCCGATAAAGACATCCGACAACTTCCCAAACAATACTATTTAACAAAACCACAGGAGTTTACTCCCATTTCATATTAGTCACGCACACAGCGCACAGACATGCCATTTTGCTTAAAAGCCCCGTATTCTTCACTTGTAACCGTTGCCTCATAGTAACGCATCACACGGTCGATAGCTACCAGATCATTTTGACCTGTACCATTGCCATATTTAGTGGCGGTCCAAAAATAGGCACTACCGCCAAAATAATTCGGGGTTTGCTGGCATTCTCCCGCAGGAAGAGCATTAAAACCTGTAGCGTTATTTGAAGACTGATTATTACCCACAGAATTTGGAACAGAGCTTTGATCCCAGCCACTTGTTGAAGCCAAAGCTTTCGCGATATTGGCAGCACCGCCACTTTGAAAATTCGACTGGGTGCTCAGATAATCCGTTAGTTCCTTCCATTCCGCATCAGAAGGCAGATGCCATCCATTAGGGCAAGCGCCCTGCACCCCACTCGGATTGGCGGTACTGCTACTAACTTTATTCGTAGCAGCCGAGAAATTATACAAATAGCCGTATGTATTGACAGTAGAGCTATTGTTATCCGGATAATAACGATAAGGAGTGGAAGCACTGAGGTCGTGCATCATTTCTCCCAATGGTATAGTTGTTCCATCGGCATAATGGGTAGTACGCAAATTTGAGGCCATCCATACCTGATTACCCAATTTTACAGCATCGTACGTATTGCCATCATAATCCTTGACGGCATTCTGAATCAAACCATCACCTTCCGGTTCCTGATTATCAACTGTCACCTTGTCTTTTTTACATGATGACAGGGTAATGGCTAACAAAAATGGGAGGGCCAAGCCCAAGACTAAAACAAAAAATTTCTTCATAACTATAATTTTTAAGGGTTGATTTTTTTTCATACATCAATAAGACGTATAAAAGCAGAAAAACGTTACAAAAAAAATTTTTTTTTAGCATGAGGTGCGTTCCAACAAAAAAATTATCAGTCTGTGTATAATTCAGGAATTTCATGTAATTTTGCATTGAATAATACAAAACACAACAATGACAAGACGAAAAAGAAAATTTATCCTGGCCTTACTTGGCATAGCCATACTTTGCATATCATTAGCTTTTGTGTTGCTGTTGCCATCACGCCAAGCTTCAGCAGAGTTGCCAAGCCAGTCTAAAAGAATGAATCAAAGCACTATACAAAATCCCGATTCGATGATGGAGATTCCGCACTACACGATTCAGCGCAAAGGGAAACAGGTGATACATACAGGATACACCGTGAATTTCAACCCCGAGTGGCATATCCCGAATTGGGTAGCCTACGAGCTGACCGAAGAAGAGTTGGAAGGAGATATTCCCCGCGCACAGAACTTCGAGCCGGACCCGCAACTCAGCGACTGCACCCCTACTACTTTCGACTACTCCCGCTCCGGATACGACCGCGGTCACATGGCACCAGCTGTCAACATGAAATGGAGTCAACAAGCTATGAATGAAAGTTTTTACACTTCCAATATCTGTCCACAGAACCACAATCTCAACTCTGGAGTTTGGCAACAATTGGAGGAGCGTGTCAACATCTGGGCATGTTCCTACGGCAATATTTATGTGGTATGCGGACCTATTATGGGCGAGCAATATGAGACTATCGGAAGAGCTAAAGTCGCCGTTCCCGACGCCTTTTTCAAGGTGTTATTATGCCACATAAATGGTGAATGGCAGGCCATCGGTTTCTATTTCAAGAATGAAGCCGGCACGAGACCTCTGCGCAACTATGCCCGCAGCATAGATACCATTGAGAAAATGACCGGCATTGATTTCTTCCACCTGCTGGACGACAACATTGAGGACAAGATTGAGGCAAGGTATGAGTTGGAGGCGTGGGGGATGTGACAATGCACAATTAACAATTAACAATTAACAATTAACAATTAATAGTTAATAGTTTATTCATAGGGGGGGGGCATCGAATGCGTCCGAATCAAAAAACTCAGATATAAATAAAGAAGGCGGCCAAATTCGGTCGCCTTTCTTCTTATAAATAAGTGTTATACAAATATTTATGCATTTTTGATAGCAGCCTGGGCAGCGGCCAGACGAGCTACTGGTACGCGGAACGGAGAGCAGGATACGTAGGTCATGCCTGCTTTGTAGAAGAACTCTACAGAAGCGGGATCACCACCGTGCTCACCGCAAACACCGCACTTCAGGTTGGCACGGGTGCTACGACCACGTTCCACACCTAATTTCACCAACTGGCCAACGCCTTCCT
>JAEEGF011811219.1_pt1 | contig 21871 bp, 15 predicted proteins | sample 9134171 | NCBI WGS metagenome assembly JAEEGF01 (sample SAMN16246542, study PRJNA631951) | gut metagenome | biome: gut microbiome; feature: rumen; material: AP-attached | host: Bos | place: Iran: Karaj | collected 2018-10 | reverse complement strand
GCTTCTCTGTCGGAATCCGTGTAGAACACATAAGCATTATGTCCGTTTCCGTCAAAATCAGATATCGCGCACTCCAATGTTGCATCAATCGTAACAAGAGCATTCTTACCAACAGGCATGTTAAATGGATAAAAGAAAAAGTCGCCATCATTAATGTCTCTTGGCTGATACTCTGCAAGTATCCCCTTACCATCCTTGGCAAAAGCTTTGAGCATCACATCTTTGTGTTCATCCATCTTGTATCTTCTCTGATAATTATTCACAAAAAGATATCCTGACTGACATTTTTCACCATTATCAAGAGTTCTTTCTTTGGCTCTTACCGCATATCGAATATCAGTAAAATTGTCAGGTTTAAGAGGATTCCCCGGCTGTTCAATATATTCCATATCGCAGAGGTCATCGCCAAAATCATGAATAAAAGAAGAAATCAGTCTGACTTCCCTGTATGTATCCTCCATCTGCCCGTACTCACGAAGAGGAGCATTAAAGTCGTAGGATAAAACAGGAAGGTCATTGGCATATCCTGTCTCTCTGCTCTCCTGGAGCGTAGTAAGCTTCCCTTCAGGATTGGTGCCACCATGATACATGTAGTATCCAAGAAGGTTGGCTCCGCTTCCAAGCTTTGTCATGGTCATAGCAGCCGTATCAAGTCCTGTAGCAATCGGTCTTCTATGCTTTGTTACCTGAAGGCCGCCACCAAGTTCAGCCGTAAGAAACGGAAACTTATTCATATCAAACGTGATTCCGTCTCCAAGGCCATGGTCAGAGCCTATATTGTGATCATTTCTCTCTTTTGTAAAAATATAATTGCCACTGGGTTCAATTTCCGTCGTTCTCTGATCCCATGGTGCTTCACAGTACCCTCCCATAACAGGAAGCATTCCGCCTGTAACTGCGCCGCCCCATCCGGTAGCTGTATAAATAGGCACATCAAATCCTATTTCTTTTGCCATGCCAAGAAGAGTTCTCATGTGTTTTTCGCCCTCTTCTCCGTTTTTGCCACCGCAATGTCCGTACTCATTTTCTATCTGGATGCCTATCACAGGACCGTTATCCTTAATCAAAAAGCCCTTTGCCTGTTCATAGGTCTTTTCATAAAACTTTCTCACATGCTCAAGATATCTTGAGTCATCTGTTCTTACTTCATAGCCCTTTTCTTTGGAATCATTTAAAAGCCAATCTGGAAAACCTCCATTTCTGGCTTCTCCATGTGCCCAGGGTCCAATTCGAAGAATCGCGTACAGGCCGCACTTCTTAACAGTTTCAAGGAACTCTCGTAAGTTTCTGTTGCCTGTAAAATCAAATTCTCCTTGGATTTCTTCATGATGAATCCAGATGACATATAAAGAAACTATATCTATACCGCCGGATTTCATCTTGCACAGTTCTTCTTCCCAGTATTGGTGCGGATATCTGCTAAAGTGCATCTCTCCCATCATGGGATACCATCTTTTTCCATCTACCGTTAAGCTGACTGCATCATAAGAAATTTCGGATTGTGTCGTAATTTTCATAATTTAGTACTTTCCTTTAATACAACCTCATAATTGTTCAAAACCTGATTGCTCACTTCCTGCCCATCAAGCATATCCAAAAGAGCTTTAGCAGCAGCAGCTCCCAGGTTACGATCATCAAAATTCAGTGACGTCACCGACAAGTCAGCATTTTCTAAAATTGAGCTGTTGTAGAAAGATGCAACCTTAATATCATCGGGAACTTCAATATTTTCATCCTTGCATCTGTTTATAACTTCGCCGGCAAGAGCATCATCCATGCAGATGATACCATCGATTCTTTTTTTTATCAGCTCTTTTAATATAGAGCTGATCTTGGCAGTCTTATCAACATCAAGATATATAAGCGAAGAATCAACGCTTAAGCCTGCTTCTGTGTATGCTGCAACAAATCCCTCGTGGCGCGTTCTGGTTATAATATGTTCAGTAGAGCCTCCGATAAGCGCCAGTTTTTTTAATCCTTTCGCCAAAAGAACTGCTGTCAGTTCTTTACAGGCATCAAAGTTTGCATTATCCACATAAGTTATATCCGGATCATAGCTTTTACCTATTGCTACAAAAGGAATTCCACACTCCTTTAAATAAAGCGCCGGTTTATCATCCACAAGGGTCCTTGTGAGAATAATACCATCTACCTTTTGATTTTCTACTATTCTCTTAAGACCTGATAAATCATCTCCGGAAATCAACGAAACAACTATATCATAGCCATATCCCGATGCAGCCTCGCTCATGCCTATCATGCACCTTTGAAAAAAAGGTAAATCCACAGCGTTATAATCGGCGGGCCATACAACCCCAATATTGTAAGTCCTTTGTTTAGCTAAAGCTCTGGCCATGACATTTGGTCTGTAATTATGTTTTTCAATGTACTCCATCACCTTGCTCTTGGTAGAATTTCCAACCCTGCCCTTTCCGGAAATTGCCCTGGAAACAGTGGTTTTGGAGATGCCAAGAGCTTTGGCGACATCATCTATTGTAATTTTGCTATCCGGCATTTCTATACCATCCATAAGAAGTTGTAGATTATCGTAAGGAAGTTCTGCTCTCGCTTCGCTCGCCAGAACACGTTCGAACTAGCTTCGAAAAAAACCTCAGCAAGTTCTCTCAGCCCTTCACAGCTCCACCTGTAACGCCCTCAACATAGTATTTCTGGAGGAACATGAATAAAAGTGTAACGGGAATGGCGATAAGTACGCCACCTGCACAGAATCTTGTAAAGTATCCCTGATAATCATTGGTCCAGACCCATCTGGTCATACCAACAGCAACATTGTAGCTTGCATCATGGCCAAATGCAACATATGAAGCAAATACATAGTCGCACCAAGGTGCCATAAACGCTACAAGTGCAGTATAAATTATAATAGGCTTTGACATCGGGATTATCATTGTTATGAAAATCCTTGCTCTTGATGCCCCATCGATTCTTGCAGCTTCATCAAGTGCTTTTGGTATAGTATCAAAGTAACCTTTACATACATAGTATCCCATTCCGGAGCTTGCTACTCCTACAAGGATAAGACCGGGAATAGCGCCTGCCTGAGTAAAGCCAAACTGCTTCAAAAGGAAGTACAGACAGATCATGGTAAGGAATCCCGGGAACATACCAAGAATCAGCCAGAATCTCATAAGGAATGTTCTTCCTGCAAATCTCATTCTTGAAAGCGCATAGCTTACACAGAGAATAACCAATGTCTGAAGCACTGTTACAAAAGCAGCAATTGTAATCGTATTCTTGTACCACAATGTGTAATTTGTCTGTTCAGTATCAAAAAGGAAACGGTAATTATCAAGGCTAAACTGCTTTGGAATAAGGTAATCCACCATTCCGCCATATTCAGTTGCATATGATCTGAAGCTCTGAAGAACCATTCCCACAAAAGGAAACAGCCAAATAATACTGATGATTATTAGTAAAACATAAGCAGCTATTGTGCCTATTGTACGTTTTGTTTTGTATGATTTCATTATTGGAAGCCCTCCTCATCTCTTACTGATGGAAGCATGTTATAAACAACCAGTGATATTACGGCTGTAACTATAAATACCATGATTCCGATAACTGCAGCCATTCTGTAGTTGGTATCATTAACAGTCATCTTATAAAGCCATGTGATAAGAAGGTCTGTATTTCCGGCCTTTTCAGCAAGGTTAACTGATTGTGGTTTACCCTGAGTAAGAAGATAGATAACGTTAAAGTTATTTAAGTTACCTGTGTACTGAGTAAGAAGGAAAGGACCTGTAACAAATAACATATATGGAAGGGTTATGCTTCTGAACATCTGCCAGCTGTTTGCGCCATCGATTCTGGCACTTTCATAAAGATCTGCAGGAATATTCATAAGAAGCCCTGTAGCAATCAACATCATGTAAGGGATACCTATCCAGATATTAACTACAATAACCGTAATTCTGGCAAGAGTAGGATCTGTCCAGAACGGAATGTAGTTGTCAATCAGCCCCCATTTCAAAAGATATCCATTTATAAGTCCATCATTTGCAAACATCTTCATAACATAAAGAAGTGACACAAACTGAGGAATAGCTATTGTAAGAACAAGAATTGTTCTCCACAATCTCTTGAATTTAATTTCTTTTTTGTTAATGAGCATAGCAACCGCAAGCCCAAGGAAATAATCGATGAATGTAGCGAGAAATGCCCATATCAAAGTCCATAAAAGTACCTGGAAGAATGTAGAACCGATACCTGCACCTGTGAAGGAAACAAGATTTTTAAAGTTCTCAAGTCCCACCCATGTAAAAAGATTGGACGGAGACTGATGGTTCTTGTCATAATTGGTAAAGGCTACACAGATCATAAACACTATCGGAAGCACTGTAAAAACAAAAATTCCGGTAACCGGAAGTGCAAGAAGTGTCTTGTCAAAGTTCTTATCAAACAGTGATAAAAATGCATCTTTATTGGAAGGAAGCTTTTTGCCTGCTTTTAAAATCAGCTCTTCTTTGCGATTTTCTCTGATATTGATGTACCAGACAAGTAAAAATGCAAGTACAGCAAAAATACTCAACACACCAAAAAGAAGAATCAGGAAGCTGTTGTCACCATAAACTGTCTTTCTTCCAACCTTTTGTGTCGCCACTGTACCAAGAGTTGTGATCTTGGAAAAATATTGCCATCCAAATCCGGTCATATACCAGAAAAATAATACTTCCATTAACAGCAGCTCTGCCCCAACAAGAATCTGTCCTCTCATAATCGGTCCAAAACCAAATATCAAATATGAGATTTTTGTTTTAAAAGCTCCCTCTATGAATGTAACTCCTATTTCTTTAAATCCCTGCTTCACAGAGTTCAAAAACGAGCTTAAAACATTCTCTTTTCTCTTTCCAGTGCTTGCCATGCCTGGACCTCCCTTCGCCAAAAAAACTGATAAAAAAATCATTACTTAAAATATAGGCTCGGAATAAAAGGTATTCCGAGCCTTTACAAAAATTCTTATCTGACTAAATTATTTAGCATAGCTTTCGCATGTTGCCTGGAAATCTTTAAGAGCTGCCATGATGTCGTCATCAGAAGCATCTGCCTTGATCTCACCTGAGATAACTGAATCACCAAGTGATGTAGCAAGTGACCAGTAATCTCCAGGGTACTGACCCTGAGGAATTGTGTACTGAAGCTGATCAGCAAGAGCTGAAAGAGCTATATCAGCCTTAACTGCATCTGACTGCTGAGCATTTAAGTTTGAAGGGCCCCAGCCAATTGTTTCAAATCTTGCAAGCTGTACTTCTTCGCTTGAAAGATAAGCAGCAAGAGCATCACATACTGCAAGCTTAAGTTCATCTTCCTGTGGCTTTACACCAAGAAGCTTAAATCCACCAAAACCTGAAAGCTGATATGTCTTTCCATCAGAACCTTCGAATGAAGGAAGCTTAGCACATGCATAGTTGTCACCAAACATTTCCTTAGCAGCTTCTGAATCCCATGTTCCATCAACGATTGCTGCACAGTTTGTAGCATTTGAGACTGATGAACCATTCTGGAATGACTTAGACTGGCTAAGTTCGATGATTTCCTTAAGAGCAACTACACCTGCATCACTTGCGTAAGTTGAGTTGCACTTTGTGAAGTTACCTGCATCATCTGTGTCATATGTAAGCTCAGCGCCTGTTCCAAAGAAGAATGCTGTCTGGTACCAACCTGAGTTAATCTCAAAGTAGAAGTTCTTGCCTGCTGCTTCGCAATCTGCAACAATCTTCTCAAGTGAAGAAGGATCTGTTACAACGCTCTTGTCATAATAAAGGAAATATCCGTTATCTGATGTAAGAGGATAAGCATATAATGTGTTACCTACTGTTGCAGCTCCAACTGCACCTGCATCGTTCTGAGCCTTAATAGCTTCAGCGTTTGATGGCTCAACTTCTTCAAGAGCACCTGCAGAAACAAGTCTTGCGATCTGATCCTGTGCAAATCCATATATATCAGCTCCGGCCTCTACGTCTGTGATCATGTTTCCTGCAGCATCGCCTTCACCTGTAGCTTCAACTGTAAATGTGTAACCAGACATTTCAGGATGTGCTTCCTGGAACTTTTTAATCTGCTCGTTTGTGAAATCTACAGCAGCATCAGCTACCCAAACCTTGACATCGCCTGTGCCGTAATCTGTAATCTCTTCTGCTGCTTCCTGAACTGTCTCTGCAGCTTCCTGTACAGTCTCCTGTGCTGTTTCTGTAGCAGTTTCAGCTGTATCCTTTGCAGTATCTGCTGCTGTCTGAGCTGCTGTGTTACCACATCCTGCAAGAAGTGTAGCGCCCATTGCTGTTGTTAATAAAACAGAAACCAATTTCTTTTTCATTTCTTTTCCTCCGTTATTAGAATCCATATCCGGCTGCGCCCCTCGCGCAATCGGTTGCTCTATAAAAAAGTTTATTTCTTGTGCATTTTTTTGTCAATGAAGCATTTTATATGATAAAAAAACGTAAACTTCATACATTTTGCACATTGACTTTTTCACCGGAAACGTTTACGGTAGCGTTACCGGAATCGTTTTGCGCAACCGGTATCGCAGACAAGGTATTCTATGCCCAAATGCACATTTTATCCCGTTTTTCTCCTGTAATACACGCCTTCCTGTATTATTTTTCCATGAAATGTAAGCTCCATGAGATTGCTCATAAGCTGAGGAATCGACAGATCAATATCTTTCGAATGAAGCCTTTCCATAATGGTAGAAGCAGATATCGGGATTATATCGATGCTGTCAAAGATTTCCTCTTCAACTGTCTTCTCGACTTTTATATCTTCCGTCTCATCATCAATGTCAGTCTCTTTGTCATCCTTCGTCTCGTTTTCATCATCATCAGATATTTTTAATTCATTCTCATCACCTGTTTTCCACAATCTGTCCAGCACATCGCTTACACTAAGCGCAACTCCCGCTCCCTGACTGATAAGAAAATTACACCCATCGCTGAGCCGGTCTGTGACACGCCCCGGAATTGCAAGTACTTCTTTTCCCTGTTCCAAGGCCTGGTCAACAGTGATCTGAGTCCCGGATTTCTGTCTTGCTTCAACTACCAGAACAATATCTGAAAGGGCACTTATTATCCTGTTTCGCATCGGAAAGAGGTTCGCCTTGGGTTCTGTTCCCGGGTGATATTCCGAAATAAGACCTCCCTCAAGACATATCTTGTCATAAACATCCCTGTTCTCCTCGGGATAGCATATATCTACGCTGCATCCCAGAACACCAAAAGAACTGCCCCCTGCCTCTATGGCTGCTTTCTGGCTAATACCATCAACTCCCCGAGCCATTCCGCTTATTATCTGAACTTGCGAAAGTGCCAGTCCTTTTCCGAATTCTCTGGACATAAATCTTCCGTAATCTGAGCAAAGCCTTGCACCGACTATGGCTACCGACGGTTTATTCGGGTCAGGAAGTTTCCCCTTATAGTAGATTCCAAAGGGTGGGTCTGGGATGTTTCGGAGTTTTTCCGGGAATTCATCAGCATAAATCGATGCAAATCTTATCCCCATTTTCCTTAGTTTCTTTTCTTCGCTTTCAAAATCAAAGTTTCTCTTTAGTCTCAATATTTCATATGCGATTTTTTCTTTAGAAAGTCTGTTTTTTACAAAGACTCTTAACTGTTTATCCTCCATTTTATAAACATCCTCGCAGGTAGCATCATCTCCCAACAGCTTGAATATGCCGCGGCTTCCAAGCCCCGGAACGTTATACAAAAAATATGCGTATTGATTTTGTGTCACCATTTTTCTTCCCCCTCTTTCTGCTGCCAATACTTTCCATCCGTCATCCGATAGCTAACCGCCTCCATTAAGTGAAGCTGACTTATTTCGCTGCTGCCTTCTATATCCGCTATAGTTCTGGCTATTCTCAAGATTTTGTGATATGCTCTGGCGCTTAATTCCATCTGGCAAAAGATCTGCTCAAGATATGCCTGTTCTCTGGCACCCAAAAAACAATATCTCTTAATATCTGCAGGTGTCATTTCGGAATTGAATTTAAGTTCGGTACCCTTAAACCTTTCCTCCTGCATCTTTCTTGCAGCAAGAACTCTTTTTCTTATGGTTTCACTGGATTCATTAAGACTTTTGGATTTTTGAGAAAGGTCTGAAATATCGACCCTTGGAGCCTCTACACAGATATCAATCCTGTCTAGGATCGGTCCTGAAATATGGCTTAGATATCTTCTGATTTCATTACTTGTACACTTGCATTTATTTCTGTCAGGATAGTACCCGCAGGGACAAGGATTAAGGGCGCCAATTAATTGAAAGTCCGCAGGATATGAAAAAGTCCCCTTACTTCTGGCTATGTGAATATACTTATCTTCCATTGGCTGCCTTAGCATATCCAGTTTAGTCCTCGGAAATTCTGCCATTTCATCAAGGAAAAGAACTCCCCTGTGAGCAAGAGAGATGACTCCCGGTCTTGGAATGTTACCGCCTCCTGTAAGTGCAGTTTCCGTAATGAGATGATGCGGACTCATAAAGGGTCTTTCCGTTATAAGAGCCTGTTCTTCTCCCAGCATTCCCGCTACAGAATAGATTGTTGATACTTCAAGGCTTTCTTCAACAGACAGCCTTGGCAAAATACTTGGAATCCTCTTTGCAACCATACTTTTTCCTGAGCCCGGCGGGCCGACCAGAAGAATATGATGAAATCCTGCTGCCGCGATTTCTACAGCTCTCCTGACAGCAGCCTGTCCATTGATATCAGCAAAATCAGGCTGTCCGCTTTTCTTTTCCTCCCTTGAGAAAATCTCGCTGATATTTACTTTAGTCGGAGCTATCAGACTGTCTTTTTCCGATTCTTTTGCAGAGAGATAACATATAGTTTCCTGCAATGACCCTACACCTACAATCTTTATTCCATCTACCACGGCTCCTTCCAGGGCATTTCCCTTTGGTAAAAGAACTGTTTTCATCCCCAGCTCTTTTGCCTTGGTAACTATGGGAAGTATTCCCTTAACCGGTTTAACTTCGCCATCAAGCCCAAGCTCTCCAAGTATCACTGTATCTTTTACACTTGCTTCATCCAATTCTTCCATTGCCACCATGATGGCAACAGCCATGGGAAGGTCCACCACGATTCCTTCTTTCTTTATATCTGCAGGAGAAAGATTCACCGTAATTTTGGAAGCCGGTATCTTCACCCCGATATTTTTCAATGCAACTTTTACCCTGTCGCCGGCTTCACGCACTTCTCCGCTCATAAAGCCAACCATACTAAATCCGGGAAGCCCCGCAGAAACATCCACTTCTACCTCAATGAGATACGAAGTAATGCCTCGAACAGCTCCCGAAGTAACTGTACTAAACATAAAAACCTCACTACTTATTCAAAAAATGTCTGGATATTTATCTGCAAAAGAACTTTGCAAATATTTGTTTTGAGCATTAACAAATAAACCGACTTTTGGAGTATACACTAATTCCCCATAAAAGTACATAGATTTTTATTTCTTTTTCTCACGTATGAGCATTACCAAAACTGCTGCCACTCCATATACGATGGCGCCGATCATCATAGGCGAAACTATTCCGTTTCCGGGCAAAAGAAGCAGCTCCGCGACCATAGGTGCAAAGGTCAAAAGCACATATGAAAGAACAACAAAGAAAATAAGTGCAGTTGATTCATCCACTGCATTTTCAACGATTTTTAAACTCATAAATCTGTCAGTGACCATAGGTGTTCCAAAGCCGTCAAGAAATCCCAGAACCATGCTGGTTATAATTATCATAACTGCAACAGGAGGCAGGTGCAAAATAAATATACTCAGCGCAGTAATTGCAAAAGTAAACGCTATGCAGGGCTGAAGACCAAACTTTGCCTTAGCCTTTGAAACAAGCGCAGGTCCTAAATAAATCCCCGCAAGACCATTGGCAATATAGCAATAACTCAGCATTACCGAAGATATATTATTGGTCTGGCATATAGCAGGTATCAGCGTCACACAAAGCATTACTCCGATGTTGAGCGGAATTGCTATGAGAATTATGAAAAGAATCATCTCTCCGGAAGTAAACATCTTTACTATACCGGGCAGAGACACTTTCTTTTCCTCCTCTGCTGCTTTTGCATGTATAGACAGCTCTTTCCACGGAATAAGCGCAAGAGTCCCAATTAGATAGAAAAAGAAAAGTATTCCCGAAAACAGGAATGTTATTCCATATCCGGCGTTAGCTGACAATATAGCGCCAAGTCCTGCGCCGCAGGTCGCCCCCGCAAGAAGCCCAGCGTTGTCCTGAGAAATATTGTCGCTTCTTCCTTCTTCGGTTTCGTACCCTCTTGTTATAAGATAGTTAGAAACCTGCTTAAAGCCTGAATATGCAAAGCCGGCAATAGCTCTGCATATGATGATTGTGAGCGCTCCGCCAAGCATGAATGCGGAAATATTGGAAGCGATCATCACCAGAGAAGATACCATAAGAATCTGCTTAACACTGAATTTCTTTACGAATTTAGGCAGTGTCAGCATACCTATCATCTGGGTTAATCCCTCTACAGTCAAAGGCAGCGCTGCTGTCATACCAACTGTAAGTCCCAAAAGCGCAGTCCCCTCCGCACGAATCATCATTGCCGCATAAGGAACGCACATGTACTCCGCTGTTGAGCACAAAAAGCCCGTAAAACGAAGTGCAAGGCTGACCTGTTTTTCTGAAAAAGCATCCTTCGCTCCTCTTTTAGAAGCTATCGCCGTGGAAAGATCCACCAGACTATTCAGTTCAAATACGAAAATAAGCAAAATTATCGTGGTTGAAAGAAGAACAAGGATAATATTTCTCATCTCTCTGTTAACCACTTCATCTGAGCTTTCTGCCTGAAGATACATTCTTCCCTGTCCATCTGCAGCTTCGTCAAAGACAAAGGTTATGATATTTGATTCTTCGTCAGTACGTGTTACTTCAGTTATCTGTTCCGACACACGCACAGCATGGAGAGTTTCCAATGATGAAATTCTCTCAGCAATATACTCCTGAAGTCCTTCCACGTCCCTTAAGTCCACTCCCTGATCTCTGACATTTTTTATCTGAGTCTGAAGATTCAAAAGAGAGACTCTTGCAGAAGTTTCAATTCTTTCCTTATAGTCCCTTTGATATGAATATATTCCCAGTGCTGAAATGGCAACAATTCCTGCTGCCAGAATAGCAACTGTCATTATTTTTCTTATATTTTTTCCAAGCTGAGTTTTTTCAAAACTCCTTCGCTTTTCCTGCCCCATGGTAAAGACAAACGCACAGGTAAGACCACACTCGATAAGCGCTATAAGAATCGCCTGTGGTATAGATTCTTTCCTTAATTTGTCAAAGCTCTTATCAAATATACTGTCCTGATACAGACATCCAAAGTAACCGATTATCTCTTCATCCTGGTGGATATTTACAAAAACTGCCTTGAGCTTACCAGCCTCAATGGCTTCGCCTTCCTTTTCGTAAAGCTTTGGTATAGTTCTTTTAAATTCTTTGGATTCAATGAAATCAGCAACTTTTTCTGCATCTTTTTCGGAATCAGCAGTATATAAAAGATTTCCCTCTTTATCTGTCACAAAAGGAACAGGCCCCGGATATTGCGCAGAAAAAGATTCAAAGATTTCTTCGATACCGTAGTAATTATCAAAGCTCTTTCCAAAGCTTATAGCGGTCTCCATTACCGACACATTATCCTTGCCAACTCTTGTGATAACCTGCTTCTCCAGCTCAATTGCCGTAGTCTTGTAATTCAAAAAGCCCATTGTCGATACGAAGCCTATGGCAAAAATAGCAAGAAATATGAGGCTTATCAGATATATTCGGTTTTCTTTTTTATTATTCTCCATAATTATCCCTTATGAAAAAATCTCATCGCAAATAGCCAGAAAATCAAACTTCAAAGGGTACCCGATTCTTTTGGCAATCCTGTAATTAACGTAAATACTTGGTGCGCTGTTGTATATACATGGCAAGCTTCCCGCCTGTGCTCCGTTAAACACTTTAGCTATTGCATCAGCAATAAAGCGCCCGATGTTCTGTGTATCATTGGCTGCAATAAGCATAAGTCCGCCGGCTTTGACGCTCTGTGCATCATCCATCATGTAAACAGGAATATGCTTGTCATAAAGGGGAGAAAGAAGTGGCTCTATCATTGACAGGTCATTTATAAGGTCCACCGTCAGATAGAATGCATCTATATCCTCACCTGCCATCTGCTTTATCTTTTCTCCAACAAGCTTGTAGTAAGCATCAAGCTGCTTGCTACTCTCTCTTGGCTGCTCCTCGATATTGTATTTCACAAACTCAAATCCAAGTTCACCGGAAGCTCTTTCTATATCAGGTACTCCTGATATAGTCTCATCTCCATAAATGATAGCTCCAAGCTTCTCGAAATGGCTTATTGAATCATAGTATTTGAGCTGTCTGAAAACAGGCGATGGTTCAACATGTGCCCACACATTGGGATTGCCACTTCCATCAGTTGATGAATCAATTATTCCTGAAGCAACCGGGTCAGTCGCGCTAAAATCCATCATCGGAATCGGAAGCCCAAGGCTTTTGACAAAAACGCCCGCACTGGTTCCAAAGGTTATTACCATGTCTATACCTTGGCCAGCGCCTTCTTTCAAAGTATTCGCTATAGTCTTCTCATCATCATATGCAAGATAAAAAAATCCATTGTCAGCAAGCTCGATGTACTCTCCTAGATCAGTCTTGCAAAGCTCCTCATACATCTGCCTTGTTGACATATTCTTCTGCTCAATATCATCAATTGTGAAAGGTATACTACCCTCTTTTACCCATCCAATCTCTTCAAGTCCCGCCATAATGTAAAAGAGCTGCCTGCTTGCGGGAAGATATTCGTCGTAGTCTATATAAGCTATCTTAAATCTGCTGCCATCAGGCTTCGTATGAGGCGCTGTATCAAGCTCTTTTATCACATCGCTATTGTCTGCAGCCGTAGTCGCACCAAAAGCCAGAGCCTCAAAGCTACAAAAATACAGCATCAGAAAAATAGCGGTCATAATGCCGATTATTCTTTTTATCAGCATGATTTTTCTCATATATAAATCTTCTCCAGTCTTCCGGCCGTCATACACAGCCACTCGCTATGAACATACTGAATCTTATTTCTTGCGAGGATTTCTCCGATAGTTACCCCATCCTCTCCCAAAAGAACCGCAACATCTCCAACCGCCACATTCCCTTTTCCTGTAACATCAATGCACAGATTGTCCATGCACACATCATCTGCAGGATTGTAGAGACGGCCATTAATGCTTATTTTCACCTTTTTCTGGGTTAAAAGAAGCGGATTATCCCAGTATCCGATCATAATTCTGGCGATTCTTCTGCTGCCGCTCTTTTTCTTTTTGTCATCGTAGGAAAGAGGTACCGAATCATCCACATCGCACACCTCAAACACTCTGGCGCAGATTCTAAGGGCAGGTCGCAATTCTTCTGCACTTCCGCATGGAAGCCCATACATTGCGGTACCGACTCTGACCATGTCATAGGCATATTCGGGAAAAGAAAAGACGAGAGCCGAATTGAGAACATGAATGGTAAGTCGTTTTCTGTATTTCTTTTTTATCTTCTTAACAAAAGCATCAAATCGCTCAAGCTCCTGTCTGACGCTTTCTCTGTTTTCCGAATATGAAGTGTACAAATGACTGTACAGACCGCAAATATCTATATGTTCTGAATTAAAAAGCTTCTCCTCATTTTCCAGATACTCATCATATCCAAAGCCCATTCCGGAATTCCATCCATCCATTCGGATATGGACTTTTATCTGAATAGAGAGGTTCTCGCCGATTTTCTCAAACTCTTGCAGCTGAGATAAATTGTAAAGCGAAAAAATAACCTTTTCAGGATCGATATCTTTATTCTTAAGGCACTCTTCAACCTCAAAGGCATTTGCCACGCCCAGCAAGATTGCACTAATTCCATCGCTGTGCTTTCCTGCGGCAACAAGCATAAGCTCGCTCATCTTACCTACAGCAAACATATCAACCAGCTGCTTTTCCGAAAGACATTTTCTGATTCCAAGAATCCCATGTCCATAAGCATCCGCTTTTAATATGCCGCATACCTTGGTGCCTTTTTTTAGTCTTTCCCTGACTTTTCCCAGGTTATATTCAATATCACTTATATGAATTTCAGCCCAGGCTTCCTTGTGACTATCAGTCATTGATATAATTCTCCGTGAAACTTTGGAATACTCCTTCTGCTATGGTTCCATACCAGCCTTCGGTTCTTTCTGATTTTGAAAAGAGATCCGGATACATTTCCGAAAGTCCGATAAGGTGCGAATCCCAAAGTGTTGTGTTCATTATCAGGCTCTCAATCTTATCAAATCCCCCATTGTAATCCCACATTTCCACAGGTCCTGCAGTCGTTGCAAATCCATCTCCCCTATATAGAGCAAACATCGGTCCGCTTATATAGCCTGAACAATCTATTCTTCTGATCGCATCTGCTTCATCCTTAAATCCTGTATTACACAAAAGTTCACAGACAGCATTTTTCCATTCAGAAAGATACGACGCCTGAAACATGCCGCCAAACCATGTAAAGCCTCTTTCAAACACCAGAAGAAATGCTGCCATAAGTAATCCGGGAAAGATTACTCTTTTATCCAAAAGCTCAATAAGCGAAGCGGGGTCTGCCAGAAAGCTTACCTCCGCGCCGTCCATTGAACTTCCTACAAGTCTGTTATCCTCATCAATGTGAAGAAATATCTTTCTCCCTTTTTCATCCGAGCATGCAAAAAGTTGAGCCGCCAAAGATAGCCCATCTGAAGTCGTAATCTCATTTAACTTTCTAAGCGAATTCTTATCACTCAATAGCTTTTTAAGAATCGAATCCTCTTCCGAAAGCTCTTTTATAAGAATAGGTCTTATCAGCTCCTCAACCTCAAGGTACGCCGGGATAGTCACCTTTTCATCTTTGAATATATGCTTAAATAGCTCTGCTCCGATGACAGTAGTCTGTTCTGCAAAGGAAGCCTTACTTTGAACCTTTTCATCCTCATAAATTACTTTGCAAATATCATCAAGTGTTCTGTCATCAAATCTCTTTTTGAACTTTGTCAGCATGCCGCTATCAATTGGCTGAGCATTTATAGCCATTTTATTTTGATCAAGTTTCCTGAAAAAAGGCAAAAGCTCCTTTTTATCTTTGGATGAATAGCGGCATATTCCTCTTGAATATGTTACATTTCCAAGCTCAACCTGCCCGCCTGTAACTATAGGTAATACACTTCCGGTAAAGCCCAGTTTTCTCATAAGAACTGAGTATAAAATATCTCCCTGAAAAGACTGGGAACAATATACAGAGCCGTGGTGGTCTGCAGTAGACAGCGCTCCGATTTCTAAAGCTTTTTCAATGTCTGATGCATATTCCTCGCCCAGCCGTTCACACGTTATTTCTTTTACCCGCGCAAGGAAATCTTCTCTACTTCTTAATGCTCCCAATCTGTTATTTGAAAGCACTTTCTCTGCCTGCATATCCAAATATTGCATCAGAGTAATATCACCATTTTCACGACACTTTTCCACTGCTTTATTTCTATAACTGCAATGAACTGCCATCTCAGTTATGGATTCTCCTCCTTCGCGGCAAGGAGCCATTCCGGCTGCATTAATCATCTGACTTTTCTGCTCCTTCCGGTCCGTAGAAAATAAATCCAAGCATAGTGATATCATCAAACTGAGGCGCTTCTCCCACAAACTCATCTATGTCTTTTCTCACTGCAGGAAGAAGCGTTTCAGGGTCTGCTTCTAAGTTTCTGTTAAGAGTTTCAAGAAGCCTCTTTTCACCAAACAATTCATTGTTGATATTTGTAGCCTCAGTAACACCGTCAGTGTATACAAAGAGCATATCCCCGGGGCCAAGCTTAAATTCGTTTTCTCTGAACTTTAAGCCCTCAAAAGTTGCAACAGCAGGCGAATGCTTTGTTTTTATAAGTTCAAAATTTCCGCCTTTGTGTCTGATGGCAGGATACTCATGACCGGCATTAGCTTCAATTCCTTCACCTGTTTCAAGATTAATAAGCGCAAGCCAAACGGTTACAAACAGTTCTGCTTCATTTCCTTCGCATAGCTGCTCATTAACATTCTTCAGTGCTTCTGCGGGCTTTTCTCCCATCTGCATGCGATTCTTAATAAGCGCTTTTGCAATTACCATGAAAAGAGCTGCAGGAACACCTTTACCGGATACATCAGCTATAACAAGAGCTATATGCTTGTCATCCACAAGGAAGAAGTCATAAAAGTCTCCACCTACCTCTTTTGCAGGATTCATCGTTGCATAGATATTTATATCTTCTCTGTTTGGAAATGCAGGAAATACCCTTGGAAGCATGTCTGCCTGAATCTTGGTAGCAACATTCAGTTCTGCTCCAATTCTCTCTTTTTCCGTGGTAATCTTCTGAAGATTTATCATATAATCCTCAAGAGCGGTGATCATACCTGCAAATCTGTCAGAAAGACGCCCTATCTCATCATTCTGTCCACTGTTTTTACTGATCTTTTCAGCAATTCCCGGGTCCTTACTGATGGAATATTCTTCAACACTTCGCTCAAGTCCCGAAATACGTTTTAAAATCCTGCTGGATATAAATTTGTAAAGGAAAAATGTAGCTAGAATAAATAGCGCCGCAGAGGTGAGAACCTGCCTTAAAACAGAGTTGAATATTTCAGAATTTACGCGGTCCACGCTGGCATCTGCACATATAAGCCCTATCTTTTCACCATCAATGATAAGTGGCTTGCAATACGCATAGGTATAACCATATTCATTGTCAAGAGAGTCCACAGCCCTTGCATCTTCTCCTGTCTGCCATGTCTGCCACATATATCTATGGTCCTGAGGATCTTCGTATATCTTATCTCCAACAAGGAGCCACTCTTTTCCATCTTCATAAGTTACGGTCTCCAGAGATGGGTCTATCAGATAGCGAACCATGTACTCATCCGAATCAATTGGGCATACAAAATAAGCGTAGCTAAGACCGTATTCTTCAGTCGCATCCATGAAAACAGAGAGCCAGTATTCCAGACGGAAAATAACATATAATCTTTTGCCCTCTTCATCCAGTTCTGAATAATCAGGTACTTTATCCTGATAATGCTTCTGAATATATGAATAATAGTTATTCTTAGCTACAGGGAGGTCTTCTCTGAAATTGGTAGGAATATACGATCTGTAATCATTTTCTTCATACCACTCTTTGATATTTGCAAATTCACTGCCCTCTTTTTTTATTAGGCCTGCCATATGCGTTGTGAATCTCTCAAGGGTAGTTATACATTCTTTATGATAAGTGTTGGTCTGGTTTACATAGGAAATAACACCACTTATAAATGTGGTGACAACGGCAAACACCAGAAACATTAAGCTAAATTGCTTAGCAAGACTTTTTTTCTCCATACAAATTCCTCATTAGTTTCTATCTTTCCGGAGACATATCATCCCCGTTAAAAATTATCGTTTTTACATTTGTAAATATAGGTTTTCCCCCTCTACTTAAGGATAATTTGCTAAGAGTTATGCCGTCAAACAACTTTTCCTAATATATATATTAAATTTTCGAGAAATAGTTATAAAAAAGCCTTTTGACAGTATATACCATCAAAAGGCTTTTAATAATTATCTTAACATTTTGTTTTGCATAGTTTCCGGATCCTGCGCAAACTGCAGAGCGCATTCTCTGGAAATTCTCTGAGACCGGTACAGGTCAAGAATAGCATCATCCATGGTGATCATACCCTGCTTACGGTAGGTCTGCATATATGTAATAAGCTGATGTGATTTACCTTCACGAATGAGGTTTCTTACAGCACTGTTTACATGCAGAACTTCAAAGGCTGCTGCCCTTGATATACCATCGTTGGCAGGTATTAACTGCTGAGAAATGACCGCCTCCAAAACTCCCGCAAGCTGTATTCTTATCTGTTGCTGCTGGTGAGAAGGAAAAACATCAATAAGTCTGTCCACAGTATTGGATGCACCGATCGTATGAACGGTGGAAAGAACAAGATGTCCGGTTTCCGCCGCAGTAATAGCGGTACTTATTGTCTCAAGATCTCGCATTTCTCCAACAAGGATTACATCAGGATCCTCTCTGAGGGCTGCTCTGAGTGCATTGGCATAGCTGTTTGAATCGGTGCCTATTTCTCTTTGATTTACAATAGACATTCTGTGCTGATAAGTAAACTCAATAGGGTCCTCAAGAGTAATAACATGAGCTTCTCTATTGTTGTTTATCATATCAATAATGGAGGCAAGAGTTGTGGACTTACCACTGCCTGTCGGACCTGTTACAAGTACAAGGCCGCGTTTTTTGTTGTATAGGTCAATAACTGTTTCAGGTATTCCAAGACTTTCAGCAGTCGGAATCTCTGTGGCAACGACTCTGAAAGCCATGGCTACAGAACCTCTTTGCTTAAACACATTTAATCTGTAACGTCCTACTCCCGGAATAGAAAAAGACATATCATGCTGTCCGTTTTCATCAAGCTTCTCTTTTTGCTTGTCATTCATGACTTCATCAGCTACAAGCTGAGTATCTGCAGGCATCATCCTGTCATAGTTTTCCATTGCCACAAGCTTACCGTTTAGTCTCATCTTGGGTGGAAGACCTACAGTAATGTGCACATCAGATGCGCCTTTTTCTTTTGCCTCTTTTAAGATGTCCTCAATTTTTGACATAAGCACCTGTCCCTATCATTACACGTATTCAGGCTCATCAACTTCTATTCCCAGAGCCTTCACCTTTGAAGTATCCATAACATATCTGTTGTCCATAGTCTTCATTATGTCCATTATCTCAATTTCTTCAAATTTGGACCTGTCAGAAAGATCAATTATTGAATTGTCCTTAAAGCTCAGCAAAACAGGTCTTAAGAAGTTTTCTTCATTGGATCTTATTACCAGAGCTTTATCTCCCGTATTAAGCTCTACACTCACGCCCGGAACCAGAATATTAAGAGAATCAATGAGTGCCTTTACAACCTGTGGATCGAACACATCGCTTCTTTGCATCATTCTTCTGATTACCAGTACTTCAGAAATAGGTGGAACCTGGTCTCTAACAGCAGTTTCTTTATCAAATACTCCTGCTACTGCCAATATTTTTGCTCCCAAAAGTGTCTTTTGGGTTTGAACAATATTGTTTTTCCAATAATCAAGAAGTAACGCTCTTGACTGATTGCAGATTCTCTTCACATTGGGCTGCAAGGCAAATGCATCATCTATAAGCTTGTAGCCTTCCATTTCATGAGTATCGACAACAGCCAGTTCTTCCGGTGTATATCTGGACTTTGCTACCATTTTTTCATCCAGAGTCATTTTGCCGATATCATGAATAACAGCTGCCATAACCGCCTCATTCTGGTCTGCAAGTGGAACTTTCATTGTATGTGTTATCATTGCCGCCAAAATAGCTACGTTAAGGCTGTGTTTGTAAATATAGTCTTCATTGCTTCTAAGTGCCTGTTGGAAAGTGACTCTGCTGTTCAGATTTCCATAGTTCTTTATGATCTGAGCACATATATGCTGGAATCTGTCCTGTTTATGAGTTTTTCTTATATTGGTCATCTCATCCATTATTTCGTTATACATAATGGTCTGAAAACGCTCAAACTCAATATCTTCCTGAGTCATAGGCGGAACCGGTTCAGCAGGTTCCAATATAAAAAGACCAATAAGTCCGAACCCCTTGATGTTCTCAATGCTCTGTCTGTCCTTAAGTACAGTCGCTCTGTCATAAAGAAGAACACCCTTTTTACTGTATATTGGTCTGGCAAGTCTCATGCCGGGCTTTAATTCGTCACATCGTATAAAAAGCATAGAAATAATACCTCTCTAAGTAATATTATGAAGCTAAATAAGCATTTAAGTCAATTCATCCAAAGTACTGCCATAAGAATCAAGAAATTCGTTTACAAAGTCCAGCACTTCAGGAAGTTCATTGTATAAAGCCCTGATTGCCTTGCCTGTACTTTCTTTTGCAGTTCTAAATTCACTGTTCCCCGCATTTAATTCTGCTATACACTTTATGAGAGCTGAAAGCTTGTCTGCTGCCTTTACCAGTTTTCTCATATATTTTTCATTTTCATCTTCGGTTGATGTGCTAAATATTTCATCATATACCGGTCTTAGATCATCCGGCAGTTTCTCAAGAAGCTTTTCATCAGCTACCTTTTCAACTTCCTTGTATGCATGCTTAAGATCGCTGTTGAAATACTTAACAGGTGTAGGCATATCTCCTGTAATAATCTCAGAAGCATCATGATAAAGACCTATAAGTGCAGCCTTATTGGCATCAAGATTTTTGCCATAGCGCACATTGCCAATGGTGCAAAGAGCATGTGCAATCATTGCAACTTCCATTGAATGTTCGCACAGATTCTCTGCTCTGGTATTCCTCATCAGGGCCCATCTGTCAATATATTTCATTCTCGAAATAAGTGCAAAAAAGTTATAATTCATCCCCATCCTCCCATAATTAAAGCGCCTAGATAGTTTAAGCTATAGTATATCTAGTCAAATAAAAAATCAGCCATAACGGTGTTACTAACATCAAGCCCTTTTTCAGTGAGACTTAGATATGATTGGTCATTAATTGAATGCTCCTGTAATAACCCCATTTTTTCATATTTGTCTATCACTTCAAAATATACATCTTTTATATCACGAGAAAATTGCTTTTTGAACTCTTCCAAGCTAACGCCCATGACCAATCTAAGTCCCAAAAACATGAATTCTTCCATTTGGGATTCTTGGGAGAGGTTTTCCACGTCTTCTCGATATTTTTTGAAGTTATCCACAAAAGAGCTTTCAATATTTTCGTCACTGTAGATTTTATCTTCGTTATCCGAAAAAATATCAGTATATTTTTTTATGTCAGAGACATTTTTCCATCTGACATTTTCAACCATGGAGGACGCCCCAAGTCCAAGTCCTAAGTAGTTGCCGCGGGTCCAGTAAACTTTGTTGTGGTAACATTCTGTATCTTCTGACAGGGCATAGTTTGATATCTCATATCTGTGATAACCATTCTCTGCAAGGATGCGCTTGGTTTCGTGGTACATCTCCCTATCCACATCCTCAGACGGAACATCAAGTTCCATGTCATAGAAAGGCGTTCCCTCTTCGACTATAAGGCTGTAAGCAGAAATGTGTTCTGGTCGAAGCGCTGTGACTTTTTTTACAGTCTCAAGATATGATTCAAGACTCTGCCCAGGAAGAGCGCTCATAAGGTCAATATTAATATTGTCAAATCCCGCTCTTCTGGCATTTTCATAAGTCTCGTAAAACATGGCGGAATTATGTACTCTGCCAAGTTTTTGCAGTTCGTTATCGTTAAGTGACTGTGCGCCGATACTTATCCTGTTAAAACCGGCTCTGCGATATGCATTTAACTTATCTGCAATGGCAGATGCCGGGTTTACCTCGAGACTAATCTCCGCATCATCACTTACATGGAAATTCTTAAAAAGCAGTCCTAATGTATCACAAATATACTTGCTATCAGGAAAAGAAGGTGTTCCACCACCAAAAAATATGGATTTCACCTCATAATCCACATATTCGTTGGCATTAAATACAATTTCTTTTTCTAACGCTCTAAAATATGCCTCTATCAATACATTCTCTGCATTAAACGAAAGGAAATCACAGTACAGGCATTTCCTGACACAAAATGGAACATGAACATATATGGATAACTTCTTGTCACTACTCTTCATAGTTACATTCTTACTACATTCCTAGTATTTTTATTATTTAATCGTGTAATCATGTTCACAGCCTTAATCCGTACTATCTAGTTTAAGGACTGAAAGGAAGGCTGCCTGCGGAACTTCAACATTACCGATCTGGCGCATTT
>JAEEGF010015981.1_pt1 | contig 21884 bp, 19 predicted proteins | sample 9134171 | NCBI WGS metagenome assembly JAEEGF01 (sample SAMN16246542, study PRJNA631951) | gut metagenome | biome: gut microbiome; feature: rumen; material: AP-attached | host: Bos | place: Iran: Karaj | collected 2018-10 | reverse complement strand
TCCTCGTTAGCCTCACAAATTAAGACACCTTTAAGGTCATAGAAGTACGAGCCCAGGCGAATAACCTTTTGCTCACTCTCCAGCTTCACCTCATACCCTTTATGTGTGTGTTCATATTTAGACATATATACTTGATTAAATGCATCATCTATTACCCGCAGTTCTGCTGCTAAAGGCACATTGTCCTGCAGATCAGGCTCTTCCCTGTAATAAGGATTAATCACGGTATACCCCATCTGATATTCCTTGTCACCGCTCCATCTCTTAGTCATCACACTACAAAAGCGCAGGAACGGATACTTCCTGAAGGTAACTTCTATAAGGGGCAACACTTGGTTTTCACTAAGTGTATGCTCTTCCGACTTGTATGGGAGGGCATCGTAAACCGCCATCGTCCTTATGTTTGTATTCTTTACATAATATGTAATCAAATATTCCTTGTTATCCATTTTATATTGAGTGCTATTAATTAGACATAAAAAAATAAACCTCTATGGCAAATGCCAAAGAGGTGTTTTCATAATAGTTAAGATTAACCATTCAAATTAACCTAATGAAAATTTATTAACCATATCCACATCGTGCTTCACAGCACTATATCGTAACAAATGTTATTGTTTTCTATATGCAAAGGTACTTTAAAAAACTGAGAATTGACAATTGAGGATTGAGAATTTTCAGGAAACATAAAAAAAACACTATATTTGCACACAGATATAAGAAAACCTAGATGAAAAGAGAAGAAATAACAAACTGCCTTATAATATGACACAAGAACAATACAACGAACTGTTGCGCAGTCAGCAAGGTGAGCTGAATGCCGTACTTATGTATCAGCGACTGGCAAAAGTAGTTAGGACAGAGAAAGAACGCGAGGCATTTCTGCAGCTCTCCAGAGAAGAAGGAAGACACGCAAGCGTATTCCATAGTTACACAAAAGAGGTGCTGAAGCCGAAGAAAACTATGGCTCGCCTCATTCCTTTGATGTATTACATCATGGGAAAGAAGCGTCTCTACAAGTTGATAGCCAAAGGAGAATATGATGCTGCCATTGGCTATGAACATCTGATAAAGGACTTCCCTGAGGTGGAGAGTGTCAAGAACGACGAGAAACGACATGGAGATATCGTTTCAGGCCTTCTTGATATGACGGAATCAATCAATCTGAAATAATAAAGGAGATATGACCTCAAAATTAAACAAAGTAATTGTTGCCATATTTGCTATAGTCTCTCTGGCAGCATGTAACAAAGAAAGTGAAGGAACTACAGACCCAATGACAGGCTTGTGGTATCTTGCAGAGCACACGTCAGATGATGACCTTACAGAAGCTGACAAAGAGCCTGGTTCTGTAAAGATTACACCATCATCACCAGACCCAAATCAAGGATTAACCATTATGGAGCTACTTCCTATAGTGCAAGATGTTTATTATGCATCATTTTATCAAATTCCACCAAGTTATTTCAATGATAACAAGGGAAATTATTTGGATGATTACAAGAATTATTTTGTTTCAAAATCGGAACTGTCTCTCAAATCCATGACAGTTGATTATGCATCCGACACATGGAAGATTGAATCAATATCATCAGATAAAAAAGAAATAAAGCTCTCATCCAAGGTTCTAGTCAGCGACACAGAAGATATAAAATTAGATTACTTTATCATATTCAAGAAATTATAATAATCTACATCACACCTCCAGAATCGACCATTCCTCCAGAGTAATCACTTTGGGGGAATTTTTCACAGCCTATGAATAGCGTGTCGAAGGCATCTGTACCGTCGGTGCGGTGTTCGAGCAGGTCTTCCTCAGATTCAGCCAGTTTTTCCCCTCCCTTATTTTTGTGGAATCCGTTGCGCCCTCGGCTGACTCCAGCTGACTGAATAGCCAGAATAAGGTCATCGTTATTCTGACGATTAAAGAAAGGCATGAGGCGCTGCTTCCCTTGGAAAGCCTGATTGATGAGCAGGTACTTCTCATCATGGCGCATCGGATTACCGAGATACACATCAATGACCTGCCATCCGTGGCGCTCAAACTCATGGATGATAACCCAACGGAAATCCTGTTCGTTAACGGCATAGTTGGAACCCAAGGCTGTAGTGTCATAATAGAACACGACAGTCTTGTTCTGGTGAAACTGGTAGTACGAACAGAAATCATCTATGAGTGCCGGAAGCTTGCGCTCGAACTTCACATAGAAGGACTTTATCACATTTAGACGACGCCCTGATGGTTGTCCGGCAACAATCCAGTTGATATTGGCATTGTAGTCCATGCCAATGCAGATAGGAGCAAGAGGATTCACGTCTTTATCAGAGCGGGAATCCAGCCGTGAATTGAGGGCAGAGAATTGAGAATTATCATCGTAAAACTCCTGTGCAACTTGATCCAGGTACTCCATGTTGGAAGCATCATATTTATGCTTCTCACGCATGGAGGAATAGAAGCCGTCCTTAGCAATACCGATACGCTGACAGAGGATAGAAGTCTGGAAGGTAAGAGGGGTAAGGTCGCGCTTCATTTGACGGATATAATTCTCTCCGAGCAGTTGCAGGTTCTCAATAGAAGAGTACTCTTTATAATATGTTGCAATAGAACGTAACTGGTTCAGTTGCTTATCTTTATGTCGTAGTTGGTAAACCAAAGCTTTTGGCACTTCCCCACTCTCCTTCTTAATGGACTTCATGCGTTGCTTTAATCTCCAGATGTCATAAACAAGCCCCTCGATAGCCCGTATAACTTCCGTGTCCATCTTGTCCTTATAGTGCAAGAACCAAGACCCTTTCTGAGTCTGCGGCATATCAGAAAGAATCATGATGGAGTGGTTGCAAGAGTGCTTACCGAAGTACGATTTGATACCACCATTTGCAGGGAGGGTTTCATCCTTTAGTTTGTTGTAATCGATGAACTTTGCTTCGTCGATTAGCAACCACGAAAGGGTGAGCGAATTGGAAGAGCCGGGGCGGTCCTGAGATATGATGACAGCACAGGAGCCATTATAGAAACTGATGACATGTTCATATTCAGCAGGCTCTATGATGGGCTTGGCAAAAGTCTTAGGTGGCTTGCGCCCTATGACATAGTGGACGCCACGAATATAGCCCCATCGTTTCCATGCAGCAAAGAGTCCGGGCAGCGTATTTGTCAGGCCGTGTTTGAACGTCGGTACTACGATACCGCCCGTACTGCCTGGCATTCGCTGCATATTGCGTAGAACGAACGGTGCGGCTATGGAGTCCGTCTTACCAGTACGTCGACCAGCGACTATGACAGAAATGTTAGCGCCTATGAGTTGAGACAGGCGCTGTGGCTTATTGAAATATACCTTGTTTGAGATCATAATTTCAGTGAACGAGAAAAAAAGACAAACTGCATCTGAAGTCGTAAAAATAAATGCTCACAAAGAGTTGTTTATCCCACAAAAGAACATTGGATTTTTGTTGTGGGCCTGCAATAGGTTCTTCATTGCCAACAGAGTGGAGCCAGTTGTAACGAAATCGTCGAATACGATAACATTACTTTCAGTCGGAATGTTGTTCGGGTCAAATATGGCTCCTACGCGCTGTCTGTTCCGACAGTGAGCACAGTCGAAATAGAACGGAATCTGCAGCGCTTCCCCTATCCTAGCAGCTATACGTGACGCAAAATTATGTTCCTTGTGACGGCGCATAGGAGTCGTGACTATCGCCCAGTTACCTTCATGCAGCTTATAACCTATTGTTTCCTTGATAACAGGAACGAGACTATCAGCAAAACGCAGCACCATATCATCGTCGGATTTAATTTCCGTAAGCGTGCGCCCAAATACAGACTTCTGCCAAATGGTGATGAAATTTGTGGAGGCCCTGCGTGTCAGTCGCAAGTGGTATTGGAAATCACAACGCGCCTCCATAGATTTATCCCATGATTTCCTAGACTTTACAGAAAAAATATCCTGTTCTTTATTGGACGGCTTCTGCAGGACAATATCGCTCAGAGGTGAAATATCAATCTCCGAGGTGATTTTTCCGATGTCATCAGGCACGGCTATTTCAGATAAAAGTTCTTCCATCAAATAGTACAAAATACGCCCAAAGATGACGTGAAACACCTTTGGGCGTGAATTGAAAGGATATTATGCAATCAAGACTCTTTTATTCGTCACCTTCCGAGGCGTCACGAAGGACAAGGGTGAACCAATGCGTCCTTCCTGGTCCTTTGCTGAAATGTATCGGACTATCTGAGATATTGCCAGACCATGTAGCAGATTTCTTATCTGAAGCAACAGTTAAATTGCCCGTCGCACCTTGAGCGCCCCACTCCATCTGAACAGCTTCAATGTTTTGTCCTGTAACTTTCACGCTAGTCAGTGGGCCAACGATGTAGACTGTACCATTACCGACACTAGAGAGAGGACGATTATCGCCATTTAGCACCACGATGTTATCATAAGTAGGGGTATCACTGCTGCCACCGCCTGAGTTGCCATCTGTACTGCCACCGCCTGAGTTGCCATCTGTACTGCCGCCACCTGAGTTGCCGCCAGAAGTTGGAGCCATAATATTAATGTCGAACCAATGGATTTCTGTAGGATCCTCATGGTTGCCGTCCCAATGAATAACGCTTACTGTACCAGAAGCAATATTTCCGTTCCATGAAGCGGAAGTCTTGCCTGATGTCATTGTAGCCTCTTCATCATTGTGTCCGAAACGGACGAAAATGGAATCCATGTTACTTCCTGTGAAGCCTAAAGTTTGCAAGGGGCCGAAAACAGACACGCTGCCGCCAGAGACATTATACGAAGTACCGTTAATCATAACATTGTTGTTAAACGTGGGAAGTACAGAACCAGCATTACCACCAGTGTTGGTACTTCCACCATTACCACCACTTCCACCATGGTAATCCTCTGGAAGTGCGTCCTCATACGACTCAGAGCAGTCTATGTCACCATCGTCTGTAGCAATGACACCCATGTAGAAAGGAGCAGGCACCTCGTCGGTAGCCTCCACGTTAATGGTAGTAGATGTTGTACCTGTTGGACCCTGGCCGTTGTCCTGTGTGACTGTGGTCTTTGTAATCCACTTCTCACTACCTACAACACGGAAGAGGCCTTTCATATCTTCTACGATGAATACGTTATCGCTGTTATTAAGGTAGCAAGCCGCTGCCGTAGCTTCAGGACCTACACCCGGATGTATGGCAGTAAGTTTGTTCAACTGTGTCTGAGAGGGAATTTCACCCTGCGGGTCAGATGTGAGCTGAGACTTGTCAGCAAGGATATCTATATACTTCCACTTAGCATCAGCCACAAGGGTAAAGCTGCCAATGAGGACAGATGTCTTTGTGCGGCGGTTGGCATCACGATTATACCTAGGCCACATAGCAATCTCATTCTTTGAGATATAATAGATGCGACGGCGAATACCCGGAAGCTCGGGTGCGCCCATGCACCAATTCAATGATTTTTGTAAAGGTGAGCAATTTGCCATAATATAATGTTTTGAGATTTGTTCGTTTTATGAACCTTCTCCGACCCTCACGGGCAAGAGAAGGCAAGATTTGAATAACACAGATATGAAAAAAAGAAGAGTGTATTGTTAAGGCTGAGAAGGAGTAGCCAACTCAACAACCTTGAATCTACGCTTATCGATAGACTCGAACTGTACACCAAAGAACATCGTGGCGATGTATGAGAGGATGAATGGCTCAAACTCCTTGACCATTACAGACTCCATATCACCCATCTGGTCGTAACCAACAAGCATGTTGACCTTAGGACAGATGTGGATGAACTTAGACCCAATCTTGTTGAACATAGGCACGATGTGCAGACGTCCGTTGGAACCCTCCACGGTATCCTGCCCGAACTTCGTGTTGTAGTTGATGCCGCCGTGAGTAAGCAGATAGCTCTCATTGTAGGCATCAGCGAACTCCTGTGTACAGAACATATAAAGATCCTGTGCACGCAGACGAGGGTCGAGAGAATAGAGAATATCCTTGGCAATGTCCACGGCATTGTCATTGGTGATTGTGTCAGTCAGACGCATATAGTTACCATTCTCCTGAGCAATAGCACCCGAAGTAATTTCCTTCTCGGTGATAGTATCAAAGCCGTCAAAGAGGTCGAGGGTAGTATCACCATTAGGATTACGACGGCCTGCCCAGATAGCTTCATTCAGATGTTCAGAGAGAGACTTGGCGATGAGAGCCAGCACATGCTTGGCTGTGGGAGTCTGCATCTGACCATCACCCTTGGTATCACCAATCTGACCAAGCAGCGTAGAGATTGCGCTGTTAGGCTCGAATTTGGCAACAACGCTACCCAAGAATGTTTCGAGGGTACGGTAGTTGAGATTCAGATTGAAATCCGTTGAACGAGAAGGCTTATAAGGACCGAACTGGGCATCTCCAGAGAGTGCACCCACTTGTTCCTTATAGCGAATACCAGGACGTGATGTCATGAATTTCAAGGTATCCTGAATACCTATAATAGGAAGCATAAGCAAGTCAGAACGCCATTTGACGGCTGCTTCCTGATAATCCTGCAGAGTAAAGTTAAGTTTTCCTGCCATGATGATTCGAATTGAAAATTGAAAATTGAGAATTGAAAATTAAACTTAGGGAACGAGATTGTAAAGCTCTGTCGCACGTTTACGTGTCTCGAAGAAATCTTCGATGGCAGAAGGCTGTTCCTGAGGATTGTCCTTCTTCTCTTCCACTACATGAGAGGTGGAAGCACCGGGTGCCTTCTTCAATGCCTCCAGTTCTGCACGGAGCTGTGCAATCTCCTGGTCTTTTGCAGCTAAGGCAGCTGCATGCTGCTGTTCTTGTGCCTGAGCGTCAGGAGCTGGCTGCTGTTGCTGCCCCTGTTCCTGCACATGCTGAGAATTCTGAGGTTGTTCCATTTTAATATGAGCATTAGAGTTATTGAATAAATTTGTGATTGCATCTACGAAGCGGGCGAAGATGTTTACTGCCGGTTCTTTGTTCAAGCCCGAGGGAATGGGGATTCCAGTTGCTGCCATATCAGCTGCTATTGAGTCAGTGATAATAGGAGCTGCGTCTTCATCATAATCTGTGATTTCATCCACGAAGCCCCATTCCTTAGCCTCCTTAGCAGTGAGCCAGCCACCCTTCTTCATCAAAGCAAGCAGATCTTCCTGCGACTTCTGACACTTGGCAGCATACATCTGAGCTACGTTTGCATCCATCTTTTCCAAGTCGGTCTTCATCTGCTCAGCTTCCTTGATAATATCTTCTAGCTTGTCACTGTTTGCCGAGGCCCAGCGGAAGAACTCCATAGAGCACTTATGAACAAGATACATAGCCGAAGAGTCAATTGAAACATGCTTCGCGCCGAGGGAAACGATAGTTGCTGCAGAAGCATTCATGCCAACGTAATGAACATGTACATTGCCATGTTGACGGAATGAAGCAACGATAGAGAGTGCAGTTGCCAGAGAGCCACCGAGCGAGTCGATGAGCACATGCACTTCCTTATCGGTATTCTTTGCCAGGATATAATCTACATAGTCTCTGTCGAAGTCATATCCTCCGACATAGCCTTTCAAATGAAGTTGATAATTTGTCTTAGCCATAGAAATAGTGTACTGTTGTGATTACGGCGCAAAAGTACACTATTATAAAAAGGTATAGAAAGACGTAAAAAAGAGGCTAAATCATGCAGGGAACAAGTGATTTCCGTCGCGTGAACGTCACCTTAACACTGTTCACATTTGTATCCTTGTCAATGGTCTTGGTAACCTCCAGCATCGGATAAGGTTTTTCTTTAGCACCAATAACGTATGATTGTCCCTGGGCATCAGTTAGGACAAAAGCCAAAGGCGGATACTGGGCAACATCTTCAGCTGTGATAAACTGAAGAACCGTTTTCTCAGAATATCCCCCACCCTCATATTGCTGTTCTGCTTCACATGAGGCATTGCCAAAGTGTTCTATACGAGAAATCTGTCCAGAGATACGTATAGGCATCTTGGCACAATATTGTTCAGGGATATTCGGTGAGAGCTGTGAACATGGCACCTTATAAATATCAATAATTTTGGGAAGGGACTGTTTCATAAGAAAAAGACAAACTGCTTCTGAAGTCGGAAAAATAAACTCTATTTTATTGAGTGTTTTGAAGAATTGTGATTCGTCAAGCGTCGATTAGCATAATAAACGGCCCTTGTGCGCTGCTCTATTTTGGCAATGGTGTTCCAGTTCTTATCGTCTACATTGATACCATGTGCCTCCATCCACTCCTCGATAACATATTTAAGTCGCTTGTCTGTATTGCCCAAAGATTCAATGTCTTTCCATAGCTGAACTTTGAATCTATTACGTATGCATTGGCGCAAATACTTTTTAGCTCTTGGTGAGAGATAATTGTATGTTCTGGATTCCTTATATTTAAAGTAAGGAACCTTGATTTCAACTTCGCCAGGCAATGGGCGCAGTTGTGGTTGATAATCGGAATTACGAGGAGGCTTTTGAAGATAAGCCTCCAGCAGGTCAGCTTCAGCAGACCCTCTTTTTATAGGGATTGGCTTTTTGCCTCCACACTCATGTTCGAGCCATTGAGCGAGATATGGTTCAAGGGTAAGGAATATCGTGTATCTCATGACTTTAAAATTGCCATACAAAGATACAAATATTGAACGATTCAGCATTACATATTTAATTGAAATAACATAAATTAGACAGAAATAATTACATTTTTTCTTTAGTGTCCAACTATGTCCAAAATAGCACAAAAAAAGGGATGCTGTTTCACATCCCTGAAGCAATAGATTGTATTCCGGATTAAAGTGACCGGAATACATTATTATTAGCTCCCATTTGATAATCATCTATAAATAAATCACGCGCGAATGCTTTGTAATCAAAGTAAGAAGCAAGACTTCCCATTGTTTTCTCAATATCATAACAGGACTCAACAATGTTCTGTGCAAAATCTTCCTCAGAATCCCAATTACCACAATAAGCTTCACGGAAGCGCTCTATATCGAAATCATGTCCCAAAGCCATATAATCATCAAAGGCTTCTTTCTCATTTTCATCCAGATTTGCATATTCAAGAATCTTGTTGAAAATATCCTCACCCATACAACTCTCGCAATAAAGTGATGAAGGAAAGCTATCATAATCTTGAAACATTAGCTCTGGATCCTCTTCATCTGCATGAAGCTGCCGGCACACATCAATAAATTCATTATAATCAGAGAACTTAGAGATATCAAGCCATGCTCCGTATATACTACCTTCATTATATTTGGCATATGTACCGCAATATACACTGGGATTACCTTCAAGCTCTGAGCCATAGGCATCTACTATCTCCTGCTTTGTCATCAAATCAGACTTAGGCTGTGCTATTTGTGCTTTCTGTGAAGCTTTCATATTTGAAACCAATTCTTTCATTTCTTTTGTATTTTGATTGTTAGACATACCCCGAAGGGATAATTATTTTACGCTGCTTGAAGAATTTGGCGAGGAAAGTGACAACCAAGAATTTGTAAGCAAAATCATGAAAAACCTTATTTATGCAGTAAATCAGGAAAGTGTGTTGTGATTTTGTGCCAACAAATAACGTAGAGATATTGGGCGCTTAACGGCTCGCATTAAATTTGCAACGGAAAATGATAATACCGCCTCGCTCGGGAGATATGGCATATCAAATACAATGAGAAGAAATGAGAATGTTTCTGAAAGCGTCACGCACAAACAGAAAAGCCGGAAATGACGTGGCAGATGACAAAGAGAGATTACACGAACAAAAGGTAATACCAATATGCGTGTACGTATAATGAAGGTAACAGGAGCTGGCATCATTCTCAGACACCAAATACTTGTGCCGTCAATGCAATGAGACCAGGCTTAAAGATTGCTTTTCTCATCACAGCGAGAGTATGCGTGAAGACATGATTAGCAAATCAGACAATGAGATGCCTTTGATACCACGTTGGACATGAACGATTAACGATTATACGATTGGGAGTGAAGAGGATGAAAAGCATTTTATGACATTGAGAGAATACCCCCAGTGAGACTAAAAGAGATTTTATGATGTCAAATAGAGCGATGAATTCTCCTCGCGCACGAGACACATTTTCAGTCGCAACAATTGCAACAAACAAGATTTTTATGTAAATGATTGATTTACAATAATATAAGAAGAAGGTATTTTGCAACAAGATAAGATATCAGTTGCAAAAAGCCCCTATTTGTTGTAAACTCTGAGGTTTGTTGCAGATTGTTGCAAAATGTTGTGGATAAAAAATGGTCTAATTATCTTATAAATAATATGTTGCATTTGTTGTAAGTGTTATATACTTTTCTCTCCCTAATATTTGAAAGGCGGAAAACACAAAGAAAAAAAACAGCCACCTGTCTCACGACAGATGACTGCACAATTGTTTTCAGGATAACTATTTTTAAGCCAATGGTAATTCTTGTTGTACTGGGTGTTCAGCATCATTATCTTCCTGATGGGCTGTATCTCCCACAGAATCCGGTGCACAAGCCAAATTGATGCCAAACGACTCTGCAAGCATATTGTAGTCGAAACAATATGATCGCTGCACCGTTGATGCTTCCTTATTCGTACTAGCTCCCTTTTGGAACTGAACAATACCTTTGTGATAAACAGTATATCTTACACCTGGTTTTTCACCAAGGTATTCTCTACAGTGCTCGAGATAGTATTTCAACGATCCTTCCGGCAGCAGCGTGTCCCCCACTGCCTTTCCGTTCTTTTTATAGAGCATGAACAAGCGCGTCTTCTGAATATAGAGAACAGGACGCGTCTCGTTCCATACGACATTAACTATATTTGTTTTCAGACGGCGAACATATTCAATACGGAAATCGCCTCCTTCGATGATTTCCCCTTCACTCATCAGATATTGTACCATGTTCCAGAATGCTGCCAGTTCATTGTTCTGTTTGCACTGTGCATTCTGAAACTTGATTCCTTCTACACAGATTTCCAACATCTGCTTATAAGACAGAGAAGTATCAAGATAAGCCTCCAGGCAGTTGAGAACTGCCAATGGAGCCACCCAATTCAGAAGGATGCGGTCTTCTATGACCATATCCACAAGCAAGCAGCTTGTTTCATCCATTGTCTGCTGATATACTATAGGAAATTCAGCTTCTATTTTGTTTCTCAGTTTAAGGATTTCCAAGGTGAGATGTGTCATACCTTGACTGCGCATTTTCTTTAACGCCTGGTATTCGCGCTTTTCATCATCAGAGAATGTAGATTTAGAGAATGAAAGGAATATCAGACGTGAGAATAAAGCTATATCTGCAGTCGGCATCTCCTGACCGGACAGTATGATACCAGAATCAACTGAGGTTGTTTCTTTCTTCTTATCCAAATCCATATTCATACGTGTACGGCCAGTACCATCCCAAAGCCCCTTCAAGAACTCATGTTTATTGATATCCAGGTTGTTCTTGTATTCATCAATATGTACCAGTGCATTAGCTACTGCAGCCACCGTATCATTCAAAGCCGGCAGCGTCGAGTTCTGTATGTTAGGCGGCACATTATTGATGATAAAGAATGACATGAGTGTATGTCCCAACTCGGACTTACCGCTACCCTTGGGACCAAAGAGATTCAGAATAGGAAAAGAGCGTGTTGAACGTGTGACAATATCACGGAACAAGGTGGCCAAAAAGAAGATAAAGCCGACACGTCCATTATCACCGAAAACGCGAAATATCTGTTCAGAAAACTCACGAAGGGAAACAGAAGATAAGTTAAGATGTACGAAACGACGCTCAAACTGGAACAATTTGATGTCGTCTCGGTATATCTTGGAATTAGCAGGCAAGTAGAAATTGCCTTTATTCTCAACACGGACTATACCGAAGTCATCCACTGGAATGAACTTTCCATCTTCAAAAACGCCATTACCAAATGCAAAGAAGCCTTGACGCTGCCAACCTAGCTGCGTGATCATAACAGCCGTTTCCGTTTTCTCATACAGATACGACTTCAACTTAGTCAATTCCTTTTCTGTTGCTTTCCAAATAAAATTACCCAACCCTTCTATACGCTGCTTGAATTTACTCAGTGAAACAAGATCTTCCTGTTTCATCTCAATCAAGTCTTCTGTTCCGAACATATTTTTCAGCCTGTAGATTCGCTTCGGGTTAACACTGTCCTTGATATGGAAAAGCGGAGTCATGGTAAAATTACTCCAGACATAGCTACCGCCGTTATCAGATATAGAATAGTAATATTTATCTGTCAACACATTAAAGCCAAACTGCTTATATAATGCAGATTCCTTTTCAGCTTTTGCCTTTTCCTCATCTTTTGCAGCCTGCTTGCGCTTTTTATTCACGGCATTCTTCCACATTGTTTTATCACCGGTATGCTTTGTCAGCTGTCCGATATACATTTCAACTGTGGTTTCATCTTCAACGAGTGCCAACAGGCTAGATATCTTTCCGACGAACTCTCCCATTTGATCTGTTGTCATATCGTCACCAAAGAGCAAGTCCGCCAGCCAAAGAATGTAATCTTGTTCTTTTGTTGCATCAAAAATTTCCCTGCATGTAAAGTAAGTGTCAGGATCCTGCTTTTCATCAGTAACAGGAATCTGTTTTACAGATACAGAGAACCCTTTACGCAAAGCCATCTCGCCAGACTTCTTGACTGCTTTAATTCCTGGGCCTTCTTTCTGTCCCACCTTTGGCGGGTCGGCATCAGGAAGGAAACAGATATGCTTTGCCACCCTTTTCATAAGGGTAAGATGGTCCTCCGTCAATGCTGTCCCTAAAGGAGCTACTGTATTCAGAACCTCGATAGTGTGTAGCCTCATGCAGTCGGGAGCACCTTCTACTACATAGAAACGTCCAGATTTTGTTGCCTCCCGCCAAGCTATATCGATGCCAAACAATGATTTCGACTTGTTGTAAATTGGATTATCCGAGGGATTGAAATACTTACTGGGCTTTTCCCCTTTTATCAGAAAATCATCAAACAACCTTGCCGTAAAGCCAATGACGTGCTGCTGTCTGTCACGGATCGGAATGGTAATCCGACCTCCGAAGAAATCGTAACCATGTTTATTCTGAAGATGCAGTTCTTCGGAAATTTCCTTGCTGACACCCGCTTTCTCCACTAAACGAGCATTGAGAGGACAATATCCTATACCGACGAGTTTACAATAATCCTCACCCCATCGTTTATATGCATATTCCTGAGCTTTCTTATGGCTAAGCAATTGTCTATTATACTCCTTTGCCATATTATCATTGGCAATCCACATAGATTCTCGCTTATGATATTCTGCCTGTTCTGTAGCGGTTGGCACAGACTCTTCTATTTCAATTCCATATTTCTTAGCCAAGTATTTGACTGCTTCAGGATAGGTCAGATTTTCATGCTTCATAATGAAGTTGACAGGACTTCCTCCTTCACCGCATGAGAAGCACTTACAGAGATTCTTCGATGGTGAAACCATGAATGATGGCGTAGTATCATTGTGGAATGGGCATAATCCCTTCAGATTAACCCCCGCTTTCTTCAATGTCACGAAGTCTGACACCACATCAACGATGTTTGCTGCATCCAGAACCTTTTCTACTGTCTCACGCTTAATCATAATCGTCAATTAAATCTTCTGCAGGCAAACCTGTAGCATAAGCAGTACCCTTGTTTACAAGCCATGCAAATGCATTGTAGTCAATCAATTCAAATTCAAAGACTAGGAACTTCATTCCTCTTGTTCCGTCTTTGACTGTTATATTAACTGGCAAATCATGCTCAGATTGCAACTCAACTATCTTAGCTGCAATCTTAGGCTGTACCATACTTTCTTTCCGTTCCATAATAATTTATTTAATCTTTTCGGATAAATTTATGCTTAATTTTCACCAATGCGAAATTGAGCTCAATCTCTGTCTCTACGGCTTTGGTGGAAAGATTCTGACCTATGATTTCACCCATAAGCTCACCTGACTTCTGGAGTAGCTTCTTTTGTCTATCCTCCCCATCTTCTGCATTCTGCAAGGCCTCCATGGTGTTTGCCATACGACGCACCATTGCAAATGTATCAATGATGGCAATGGTAGTCTTTACGGCACGTTTGGATTTTAGTATCGTGGCCAGCATATATAAGCCACGCTCTGTAAATGCAGTGGGAAGAACAGGTGAGAACTTTAAAACTTTGAGGTGGTCGAAATTTTCGACAACCTCTTCTTTCTCGGATTCTGTCAATGAAATAAGATAACCATCGGGGAACTTTTCCGGGTTATTTCTTACAGCCTCATTAACTCGTCTGGTTTCAACACCATACAATTCTGCAACATCACGGTCTAATAAAACCTGTTCTCCACGTACAAATATAAACTTGCCTTGTACATCATCAGTGTTAATTATATCATTCGCCATTTTACTATTTCCATTAGTGTTTATAAAAGGGTGCCATCATTGATGCTCCTCTCGGATGACCAAAGATGGACTTTGAGAATTTAGAGCGCAACTTCTTCAGGTGCTTGGACCCTCAGCAGTTGATTATTTACATCTTTTAGATTTATGTATATTCTTGTTCCCACCTTTGTATGTGGAATCTGTCCACGCTGACACATTTTATAGATACTCGCCTCCGTCTTTCCTGATAACGAGGCTATCTGTTTCACATTAAGAGGGAAATCCAAGATAGTACCTATAGATTCTGCCACAAAAGGGCCGACCAGAACCTTTATCCTTTTATAAATGATACTATCAAGTTCTTGAACCATTTCATTTTTTATCTGCAGCTTTAGGATTTTCTTTTCTAAAGCCATTCTTTCTTCGCTTTTTTGTTGTCCCATTTGGTTAATTATCTGTAAGGTGTTGCATAAACACGAAGTAGACAAACCTCAGGAATATATTCATAGGCCAGTAATATTCCTTGTTCGTACCCTTCATAACGATTGTACTTGTTAATAGAAACTTTCATACTCTTCAGCTTTCCCTCATCTTCAACGATGCAGCAGCGATTAGACTTTAAATCGAATGTGCGCAACCATTCCATGATATGCTCCACCTTCTCAGCTTTCTTCAGCCATCGTTTAATGTTTGTAGCCCTTGCTTTTCCTTGATAGCAATAGACTATATGTTTTCTTGATTTCTTAGGAAAGTGATGTACATGTGCGTACCTTTTTACAGATGATTCGGATATGCCTTTAAATTCCAATATGGCATCAATCTGTCGTTGAATTACTTTCTTTGTGTTATCACAAAAATCTTCTTCTAACAGGAGATAAAGTCTTTCTAGTTGTTTTTGATTCTCCCGTTTCAACATCTCGTTCAACTCCGCGGCCAGCTCTTTGTTAGTTTTGTCAGAATAATGCAAAAATAACCAGTTTTCTAGCTCTGGAGGCAATTTTCTCTTTACCATTTAAAACTATTATAAAAAACCAATACCTTTGTTATCCTTTTACCCGTTTCGCTATGGTCATATCAAATATTTTTTGTAACTTTGCGTTGTCTTCTGATGAACCTTAGCGAAGTTCTCGAGATCAAGAAGTACTCCAAAATTATACTTATTTTTTGTATCTTCAAAGACCTATCGCAAAGTTAAACCGTGTTTTGTCCAGTAGTATTGGACATACGTGGACAGTAAAAAAAACTTTAACTACTATTAACTTTAGTAAAAATCAGAAACTGGCATTTTTTAGCGAAAGGATGTCATGGGAAAATTTCCATTCATAACAGGAATTTATTTCCAAAGGGCTTGGATAACCGGTATCAAATGAGCAAATAAATTTCCCCACCGATGCTCGTTGAGGATTTCCATCATACAAAATTGGAAAAGTAATGATACCAGGCCGTTACCATAAAATAGAGTGATTTGATAAAACAAAAAAGACTTTGTTCCAATTTGCTGATTTACAATTGGTTTCAAATTTAGAGAGCCAGGTTAGGTTCAATATCCGTAGGCGCTACAACCCAAGGAAAAAACAGCTATAGAGCGTAGTATCAATAAGGATACCACGCTCTTTTTCTTTAGACTACAAATAATCTTATTCATATTCATCATCATCATCACTTTCTTCCCCATCATAGTCAGAAGAATAAAGCCTGTCCTCGCGGCGCGCTTCTCTCTCCAGTTCTTCAAGCGTATCGTCAATAGCCATGAAGATTAGAAAATCCTTTAAATCAAACATAGTACACAATATTATATGTTACACACTATAGTAAACACCCACTCAGCAAGAGGCTGAGACATTTCCCTGGTTATTGTCACTTGACAACAGGAAAAGCATAAAGAAAACTGCAAATACAATCCACATAATCGTTCGTTTTAATTGGTTCACGATGCAAAGTTACACGCAACCTGTACCATAGCGCGGTACAGCTTCAGGAAATTTGCACTTTTTTGTGGATTTTTTTGTGTTATCTGTCAGAATTAACACTATCCAAGGAATCAGAAGGACAATAAGGAACCTGATAACGAGATGCCGGGACAGTCATTGTTTCAGACTTCTTCTGCTGTTTGTCTTCATTCGATTTGTCCGAACCACATGTAGCATAGATTAATTATCAACCGAGTGAACGGAGATCCCCCGTTTTGGGCGGGTGGATATCATCCGTTTTCAGCAGCCGAATCCGTTTCCTATGAGTATTAGCCTATTCATTTTTTAATCCTGATGTAAATTGCGTTTTACAATAGATTCGAATTTCACAGCACAGTTTCTGATGTCGTTATATTCTTGAAGTTCTTTACCGTCCAAACCATCAGATGTCCAATCCTCGAAACTTCTACTGTACCTATTCTTGATGTGGTTTTCCAAGTAGTTGTTTGGCAGATTTGGTAGGCCAGTGATTTCCATCTCAGAAACTTTTTGATTGAAGTATTTGAAATCTCCTTCAATAGCTAACCCATAATCTGCTGCTATTCTATATATAGCAATCCACTGGCACTGTTTCGTAAATACCTTTGTTTTAGCGGAGAAACCAACATTTTGCAAGCCGAGAATACACTCACGGAGCATACCAATCCTTTCATCTATTGTAAGCTCAGATACATTAATAGGTTCGGCAGCCATTAAATATGTATCCTGTGAAAAATCTTCAGAATCCATATCGTTCTCTTCGTATGAATGTGATGTATTTGGAGACATCGCAATGATGCGGCCATCCTTCTCACTCATAGGAGGATTATCATCTCTGAATATTCCATTACTGATATCTGCAAACCTCTGGAAGAATGCCTTTAGTTTCTCCAAGACTGTAGCAATCTTACCTTCACGATTAGCGTTTATGTCAAATGGGTTGATAGGTGGCATAATGCCATCAAGTTCCATACCTCCCTCTGGCACATATCCTCGTTCATAAGCATTTTCGATAAACTCAACAGCCTTATCTCGCTTAAGGTTTTCTTCTTCTACAATAGCATCGAACTGGCGTCGCTTTTCACTGTTCACATATACTCGCCATGCAGCATCTACCTCACTATCAGGTGTCAGCTGTTCTATGAACTTATCTATCAGCTCCTTCTTATCACGAAGGTCGGGGCTACTGTCAATAGCCTTGCTGATGCGCACTCTGATTTCACCGTCCTGCTTGTGGCTCTTTCTGTACTGCTCAACCAGGAAGAGGATGAAATCAATATTCACCTCTACCTGCTTCACGAATTCCATTTCAAAGACCAAATCATCGCAGATGTCCTCCTTGTCCTTAGGACCGTGGATTATCTTATCGCGAATATCCAGATAGACGCTGGTATAGTCCTGCACATCTCTCTCGCTGAGCATATCCTTGCCCTGGAACTGGTCAAAGACACTAAGCAAGTTACGCATCTTCAGGACATTGCCAAACAACTTGATAAAGTTCCTTTCAGCCTCTTCGCCAAATGGTTTCTCACCAGGCTTTAGCATCTTCAGCAATTCCTCTACCAGTTCCTTATATCCTTTCTGATGCTGTCCTTTGCTGTCATCGTATCCGTTGAAATAGTCATCAAACGGGCGCAGGATGGAAACTCCGCGAGCCTCAGGGTCTCCGAAGAGTGACAGAGCCTTGTTAGTGGAGTCTTCCAGATTGCGGAAGCATACAATATTACCGAACTGCTTAATGCTGTTCAGAATCCTGTTTGTTCTGCTATATGACTGCAACAGTCCATGATAGCGCAAATTCTTATCTACCCACAGTGTATTGAGTGTTGTTGCATCAAAGCCGGTGAGGAACATGTTTACTACCAGAAGAATATCTATTTCCCTGTTCTTCATTCGCAGCGATACGTCCTTGTAGTAGTTGGGGAACTTGTCGGCACTGGTGTCGTAGCTCGTACCAAACATCTCGTTATAGTCCTTGATGGCACGCTCTAAGAACTCACGGCTGCTTGCATCCAATCCATCTGTGTTGTCGCTATTCTCGTCACCATCCTCATCAGGATCTTCCTCATTGGCTCCATAACTGAAGATAGTTGCCAGTCGCAACCTCTTATTCTCAGGCAGTTCTTCCATCTGTTTCAAAAACTCCAGATAGTATTGTTTTGCCATCGGGATATTCTGTACAGCAAAGATACTATTGAAGCCACTCAGCGATGTCTTATCACGTTCCTCTTCAACTTTCTTCTTCTTATCCTTTGCCAGTTTCTCCACATTGGTGACAACACTCATCTTGTATTTCTTCCCCTGTAGAGTTTGCTGAGAATAATGCTCCAATATATATTTTGAGACATTGGCTATGCGTCGTGGGTCACTTAGTGCCTTTTCTCTTTCAATATCCCATACCTTGCTGGTTTCCACATCTTCCTTTTCCTTCATTGTGCGCACATAGTCCACACGGAAAGGCAGCACGTTGTGGTCGCTGATAGCATTGACGATAGTATAGGTATGCAGCCGTTCTCCAAAGGCATCTTCTGTGGTCTTGATGAGTCCTGCACCTGTTGGCATATTCTCTATGAAGATAGGAGTACCAGTAAAGCCGAAGATGTAGTATTTCTTGAATTTCTTGGTGATTTTCTGGTGCATCTCTCCGAACTGGCTTCTGTGGCACTCGTCGAAAATCAGCACTACTTCTTTCTTGTATATCTCGCTGTCTGGGTTTTTCTTTATAAAACTCGACAGCTTCTGTATGGTAGTGATGATAATTTTACTCTTGCTGTCGGCTATCTGCTTCTCCAAAACGCTTGTCGAAGTATTTCCGTTGGCAGCACCTTTTTGGAATCGGTCATACTCTCTCATGGTCTGATAGTCCAAATCCTTCCTGTCCACCACAAACATCACCTTATCAATATATGGTAACTTGGTAGCAAGTTGTGCAGCCTTGAATGATGTCAGCGTCTTACCTGAACCTGTTGTGTGCCATATATAACCACCTGCCTTTACTGTACCATATAGCTTTGCATTGTGAGCCACCTCTATGCGGTTCAGCAATCGCTCAGTAGCAGCTATCTGATAGGGTCTCATTGCCATCAGGATGTTCTGTTCTGTCAGCACACAGAACCGGGTCAGAATGTTCAGCAGAGAGTGACGGCTAAGGAATGTGGCAGTAAAGTCTTCCAAGTCATTCAGCAGTTTATTCTTTGCATCACTCCAGTACGAAGTAAACTCATAGCTGTTGCAGGTTCTTTGTCTTCCTGCCTTAGCCTTGCTGTTTTGTTCCTTTATGTGGTTGTCGCGAGTAGTGTTGCTGTAATACTTTGTTGTGGTTCCATTACTGATAATGAATATCTGAACAAACTCAAACAAAGCATTATCAGCCCAGAACGACTCTCTTCCATATCGGTTTATCTGGTTGAAAGCCTCTTTGAGCAACACACCTCTGCGCTTCAGTTCTATATGTACCAATGGCAGACCATTCACAAGAATGGTGACATCATATCTGTTCTTTTGCGTTCCGCCATCCACCGCATACTGATTGATCACCTGAGTGATATTGTGGTGAACATCTTTCTTGTCAATCAGGGATATATTCACTTGAGTACCATCCTCGCGGACAAAACTCTTCTTATAGTCACGCTGAATGGTGAAAGCCTTCTCTTTGATACCATTCGACTCTTTAGCTATTTCAGTCTTAAAGAATCTCTGCCACTCACTATCAGTAAATGTGATATCATTCAGTTTTTCCAACTGCCTGCGAAGGTTTGCTATCAACTCCTTCTCATTATGGATGGGCAGATACTCATATCCCTGTCGCTGAAGCTGGGCAATGAGTTCATTCTCCAAGTCACTCTCACTTTGGTAACCTGTTTCCCTCTCGCGTTCCTCGCGCACATACTCAGCCACAACTGTACTCTGAGTATTCTGTGAAATGATATCTAATATTTCTGCCATTATGCTGTCTTACGCTTAAATGTCAAAAGTTTCTCTCTATAGTATTCGTATTGTTTGCGCCTTGCCTCTATCTCTGCTGGCAAACCACTCTGCAGGTCTGTTGTCAAAGCCTCAAAGCGGTCGAGAATGGAGACGATTCTTTTTTGCTCCGAGAGAGGAGGGACAGGAATAATAGCCCTACCTATACTCTGCGCTGAGATAGAACAAATTTTTCCCTCAGAAACAAGAGGATAAATTTGTTTATGATATGATTCTGTTCTTAAGAAATGTGATACGTATTGTGGGTATAAATCGCTTGAGAAAATATAACAGGCATCATGCACTGCAACATCTTCTTCTCCTAACCATGCGACACCTACACCTATATCATTTTTGTTTTCACCAGCTCCAACAATTACTACATCATTCTTTTTTGCAAAACGCATTTTCTGCGCTTTTTCTGGCGTGAGGTGTGTTTTCGCTTTATCTGCTTTTAAACCATAATAGGTATACATATCTCCATAGTGAATACAAGGAACTCCATCTTCAACGATATCAGTCCTTACAAAGCGTTTTCCTCTTGTAAATGTTCCACCCTCACTCATCTTCATCCACTTTACATCAAATCTTGCCCCCCCCACTTTGTCAAATGTCAGGAGTTGATTTCTGTAATATTCGTATTGCTTTCGCCTTGCTTCTAGCTCCGCTTCTAGCTCCGCTTCTAGCTCCGTAAAATTGTCGAGTATCCCGACAATTTTACTCTGCACCTCAATCGGAGGTACAGGGATTTCAAAGTCTTCAACAACACTTCTATCAATTGTAGGCACTCCACCAACTCTTTTTTTTGATAGGAAATATGCTTCAAATTGAGATAGATAATAATACAAGAATTTTGGGTGTATATTATCATCATGACCAAGCCAAAAACTTCCATCAGAGCACCAAAATTCCCTCTCCAAAAACTTTACACCTCCAATACCACCAGTATTAACAACAATAGTAGTATTTTTAGGTGCATTAAAATCATGGTATAGTCCTAACGGTGTGTCTTTGCTACCATGATAGACTTCGTATAACCCATCCTCTGTTAATACGTTTTTTGTTAAACGTCTTCCGCGATTTAGCCCTACAGTATCCTTTATGGTCTTATACTCAACCCCATCAGGGCAAAGTCTTTCTATCAATTTCTTTATCTCACTCATGCCTCGTCCTCCTTTTCCATTAATTTAACAAACTCTTCCTTGCTGGGCAGAGCCTTTCTTAGGTGTTCAGGCATCTCGTCTGCTGTAATATAAGTAGCCACACCCATTGGCTTGGAATAGTCGCGTATCATAAACTCCACATACTCACGGTTGGCGCTTTGGTTGCAACCAACGAATTGACAGTTCCCATTTCGGCATTTGAAATTGCCGGATTCTCTAATTCGTCAGTTGCGACCGACGAAATATCAGCAAGCGCACTTGCTGAATTCGTATCTCCCTGATTATCTTTAACTTGTAATTCAGCAAGTGTACTTGCCGAATTACAGTCCAGCGCACTCCAGTTTTCGTAAAACTTACGCATGTTTCTAAGTGCGGTTGCCGAATAGCCTCTCAGTCCTGGCAGTTCTCTTCGCAATTGGTCA
>JAEEGF010328310.1_pt1 | contig 21887 bp, 19 predicted proteins | sample 9134171 | NCBI WGS metagenome assembly JAEEGF01 (sample SAMN16246542, study PRJNA631951) | gut metagenome | biome: gut microbiome; feature: rumen; material: AP-attached | host: Bos | place: Iran: Karaj | collected 2018-10 | reverse complement strand
CATTGTTTCTGTTGCAGATCGAAGATCTCATCGAAATGATCCGAAGCGGCCGTAAGGGCTCCCTTGTTTCCGATCACGCAGAGATCGTCTGCCTCGTTCACCTTTTCGAAGAGAGGGATCGTCTCCCGGATCGTTTCGATATCCGCATTCAGGATCTGATCCAGGACCTGTTTCTTGTCTTCGTAGGTCAGGCCCATCAGGTATTCCGTATCGCTGTTGCGGATGGAAGCCTTCAGGGAATAGTACGGATCGAAATCACCGGTCGTTCCGACGACATAGTTCTCGATGCCGCTCTGTCTTTCCGTAAATTCCTTCAGGTAGTTCACCGTCTCCGTAAAGATGTTCAGGCTGTTTCCCGGATCCGGATCGCGGTAGGAATAGAAACTGATCCTTCTGCCGTAGCCGCTGCGCATGCCACAGCCGTAGGCTCCGTTCTTGACCCGGACGTTGTTCCAGAGATAGTCGTAGGTCAGAATGTTCGACAGCACATACATGATGCCGACGTTCTTTATTTCATCGCCCAGTCCGGCGCTCTTGGCCGCATAGGAGATGTTTGCGGGAACGATGATGCCTTCCCTTCTGTGACCAAGAGGCTGAATGCACGTATCCGTTCCGATCGTTCCGGACGGAGAATCCGCAAAGATCTTCTTTACGATCGCGTCCTTGTTTTCCCCGGTCACGGAGAGAGAGTATCTTTCTTTGATGAATATCTTCTTCTGCAGTGCAGAGAGCTTCTCCAGCCAGGCATCCGCCTTTTCTTCCCAGCGTTCGTCCAGATCCTTCAGGATGCGGTATGCTTCGTAGCCTCCCGCATATTCCGAAACGGTCGCGACCGGGCTGTCATAGGCAGAACAGCGCTGGATCGCCAAGGCATGTCCGGCATTGATGAAGGTCTGTTCCAGGGAGAACAGGTTCTGTTTCAGGATGTCGCGGACCGCCTGTCTGTCGCTGAAATCGGTCTTATAGAGGATCTCTTCGATCAGATCCAGAGCTTCTTCGTCGTTGCGGCACAGACTTGACCAGTATACTGAAACGACATTGCGCTGCTTCTTCTCATGATAGGTCAGGAAAGGAGAGAGTCCGGTACTGAAATCGCCTAGGACACTCTTCATCTTCCGGTTCAGGGTAAGGACGTCGTAGTGTTCCGTCTTCAGTTTTCCCAGCAGGCTCAGCATCTGTACCAGAGCCGTCGCATCATTCAGTTCCAGATCGTTCACTTCCGCAAACAGATTCACATAGCTGATGGCGTTGCTGTCCTGGTCGTGCATCAGGACCGTGTGTCCTTCGTATTCTTCCACACGGAACGGATATTTCGTCGGTTCTTTCTTCAGATCCTCCAGATGCAGAGCCGGAAGCGTCGCTTTCTGCTCCGGTGTGTCTTCTTGCGACTGCCATTTCTGCAGCTTTGCGTTCATGGCGACCAGAGCCTGCCTGTCTTCCCTGCTCCAGTCAGAGGATCTTTCTTTCAGTCTGGCTTTTTCTTTTGCGAGCTTCTCTTCACCCAGGGTATTGGAAGGCTTGAGATAAACGGAAGCCTTGTGTTTTGAATTCAGGATCAGATCCCTGATCAGATCCTCATAATAGGAAGTATCGAGTTTTTCTCTCAGACTTGTGAAAAGATCGTTGAAGCAGATGCTGCCGGCCGGATCGCCGCCGTAGAGCCAGGAGTCCAGTGCGCTGATCGCAAATACCAGGCCCTTGGGTGCGCCGCCGAAGTCTCTTTCCTTGGCTTTGAATTCGCGCTGGTTGAGGGCGGCTTTCAGTTCTTCTCTGTCCAGGCCTTCCTGAACGGCGCTGTTGAGCACTTCAAGGATCGTATTTTGGATCTCTTCCCTGTTTTCCAGATCGCAGTTGCAGACATCGATTTCGACATATGGCTGCAAGAGTCCGTCCTGCACATCGAAGGAGACGTCTTCGCCCAGTCCCTTGGAAAGGATCGCTTTCTTCAAAGGCGATTCATTGCTGGAAGAAAGAACGGATGAGATCAGAGAGAAGGCGACAGTCTTCTCGTATTCATCAAAGTCACCGATGACATAGCCGAACGCCATCTGGCTCTTGCCTTTGGGATCTTCATTCGGTGAGATCTCGTATTCTTTTGTGACTTCATTGATGACCGGAGCCTGTTTATCGATGACGATCTTTTCGCCGCCGGCGTTGTATTCGCACAGGTATTCGTCATTGATGATGCCCAAGACAGTGTCGATATCCATGTCGCCGTCTAAGAAGATATAGGAATTGGACGGATTGTAGTGTTTCCTGTGGGTTGCGCAGAACTGTTCATAGGACAGGTCGGTGATGAAATCGGGATCGCCTCCTGACTCGTTGCCGTAGCAGGTATCCGGGAACAGATTGTGCATCATCAGTCTGGACTTGATGCCGTCCGGTGATGAGAAGGCACCCTTCATCTCGTTGAAGACGACGCCCTTGTAGATCGGTTCTTCATTCACATCGTTGAGTTCGTAATGCCAGCCTTCCTGATAGAAGATGTTGGGATTGCTTAAGACAAGCGGATGGAAGACCGCATCCATGTAGACTCTCATCAGGTTGATGAAGTCTTTGTCGTTTCTTGAGGATACCGGATAGACCGTCTTGTCGGGGAAGGTCATCGCGTTTAAGAAGGTCTGCAGGGATCCTTTTAACAGATCGACGAAAGGCTCCCTGACCGGGTACTTGACGGAACCGTTGAGGACGGAGTGCTCCAGGATATGGAAGACACCCGTATCATCGACCGGAGTCGTTTTGAAGCCGATCGAGAAGGTCTTGTTTTCATCGTCTCTCTTGAGCCAGATGGCCTTTGCCTGGGTCTGTTCGTGGATCATTTCATACAGATCCGCATTGATCTCATCGAGATGACGGATATTGTTTACTTTAAAGCCGTGAATTGTTTCATTGATTTCCATACTATCGTTCTCCAAACTATCAAAATTATAACATCCGATCTTTTCCCAGGAAAGAAAGATACATGATAAGATGATGACATGATCAGACTCTTTGTTGCCGATGTCGACGGGACGCTGCTGAATGAGGATTCACAGCTGGAAGAAAAGACGATCGAAGCGATACGCCGTTTTCAAAGACAGGGCGGTATTTTCATGATCGCGACCGGCAGAAACAGCTGGGAAGTGGATGAGATCACTTCCAGGATTGATGACGCGGTGATCAACTGTGCCAACGGTGCCGTCCTGATCGATGAAAACGGACAGGTCATCTGTTCACGATTTCTGGATGAAGAAACGGTCCGGAAGGTGATCGGATACTGCAAGGAAACCGGCACTCCGGTCGAATTTCATTGCCCGGATCGTACCTGTACGTTCTGGGACAAACAGTCTTTGAAAGACAGGGCCATGGAAGTATTCAGAAGATCGTTTGATGAGCAAGGTGCCGAAGAATTCTTCCGCATCATTTTTGAAAAGCCGGAGATGTGCTTCGATCTTGCGGAAGAAGAGATCTGCAGGGGAAAGGTCACCAAAACCGAGATCCTTTTCATGAAAGATGAGGTCAGAGGATATCTGCATAAATGTGTGGAATCCCTGAATAACTGCAGTTTCAGTTTTGTGGATTTCATGAAGAATATCGAGATCACTTCAGACAAGGCAGACAAGGGGCTTGCGATCAGCACGTTTTGTCAGATCAAGGGTATCGATGAGAAGGAAACCGCCGTTGCCGGTGACAGCGGGAATGACATCACGATGCTGAAACGTTTTGAGAATTCCTACGCAATGGCAAATGCGGATGAGGAAACAAAGAAAGCGGCCAAGCATGTCTGCGGATCAAACAGGGAACTCGGCATTGCGAAGCTGCTGAATGAGATATGTGATGAAAATGAAAGAATATGATACCTATATCTTTGATCTTTACGGGACGCTGATCGATATCCGTACCGATGAATGGAAAGCCTGCTTCTGGAAAAAGAATCAGAAGCTGTTTTCGCAATACGGTGCTGATTATCAATGGGAAGAACTGAGAGATGCCTATTTCAAAACGGTTGGAAAGAAAGAAGAAAAGATGAAGGAAGAAGGTCATCACATCGAGATCGATATTGCGGATGTCTTCTGTTCGCTGCTGTATGATAAAGGTGCGGCAGCCGATGATGAAACGATCGGAAAGATCGCCGAAGCATTCAGAAAGAATTCGATCTGTCATATCCGTCTCTACGCCGGGGCAAAGGATCTTCTGAAGACCCTGCATGATCTGAAGAAAAGGGTCTTCCTATTGAGCAACGCCCAGGAACTGTTCACGATGAAGGAACTGAAGGATCTCGGGATTTCGGATCTCTTTGACGGGATCTTCATCTCATCGGCCTGCGGATACAGAAAACCGGATCCTGCTTTCATGGAAGCACTGATAAAAAGATATGGTCTTGATGTGAAAAAGTGTCTGATGATCGGCAACGATCTTTATGATGATATCGGGATCGCGGATATGACGGGAATGGATTCTTATTATATTGAAGACGGACTGTCTTCAAAACGGAAGACGGATTCTTTTGCAACTTATGTGCAGACGGGAATGGATCTTTCCCTGCTGAAGAAAAGGATCGTGACTGCCTGCAAGAGAAATACGAGATGATAAGTGAGGAGCGAAGCTTATGAAATACCTGAAAATACTGCTGATATTATTGCTGTTATGCGGATGTGCGAAGCAAGAGGAAGCCGAACCGGAAGAGACCGGTGAAGATCCGATCCCCGCATATTTCCTGTCTTTGCCGGAACAGCCATCAGACGAAGATGAGATCTTTGTCTGCGCCAACGACGGCCTTCACAAAGAGGAACTATGGGACGATTTCATGGATGAGGTCGCCGACCAGAGGGAATGTGATATCACGATCGGAAGATATACGATCGAGGGCGATGTGATCTATGAACTGCTGGTCCATGACGGAAACGGTTTCGTGCTGTATACCGACAATTCAAGGGACAGGTTCGGAATCTCTGAAGGGATCACTGAAGAAAGCAGAAAGTTTCTCTACGATCTGTCTTATCTGACGATCGAGGAGATCAACGATACGAAGAAGCCTTTCGTGAACCGCTATGTGTTCATGTCCGATGAGGATCTGAAGGATGAGGAAGAGGTCAAAGCTTATCTGGATGAGGTGTCTGCAGGCAAGGAAAGCGACATGGTCATGATCTGGGCCATGCAGCAGCCGGCGGAATAAGACGGAGGAAAAGCAATGAATGCGAAGATCGATATCAGTGATGTCATACTGAAAACAAAGCGTCTGATCTTAAGACCCTGGAGACAGAGCGATCTGGATGATTTCTTTGAATATGCCTCGGTCGACGGTGTCGGTCAGATGGCCGGATGGAGACCCCATGCCGATAAAGAAGACTCGCAGACGGTCTTAGACAGATTCGTTCAGGGTAAAAAGACCTTTGCCCTGGAATATGAGGGGAAGGTCATCGGTTCTTTGGGGATCGAGGAATATAACGAAGAGAGGTTTCCGGAATTTGCGGATCTGAAATGCCGGGAGATCGGCTATGTGCTTTCCAAAGATCACTGGGGAAAAGGACTGATGCCGGAAGCGGTAAAGGAGGTCATCCGTTATCTGTTTGAAGATGTGGATCTCGATGTGATCTTCTGCGGTCATTTCCTCTGGAACAGTCAGTCTCAAAGAGTCCAGGAGAAATGCGGATTCAGGCATTATGCCTACGGTTCCTATGAGACATTGCTGGGTACTGTCGAAGAGGATGAGATCAACATCCTGACAAAACTTGACTGGGTACTGATGAACAAGGACAAATAAAAATCTGAGACGATCATCGATAAGGATGAAGTCTCAGATTTTTTATTCAGCTGATCTGTTCGAATTCAGGATTTTCATCAGCGCTGTATCTGGCGTCACGGATCTGTTTTTCCGTTTTCTTATTATAACAGTATCATCCTGATGCAGGATGTAACAGGAAACGAGGATAAGTTATGTATAATTGAGATGAGGAAGGTGGCGTTATGAAACAATATCTGGATCTGTGCCGTGACGTTCTGGAAAACGGTGAAAAACGGGGAGACCGCACCGGGACCGGAACAATATCCAAATTCGGCTATCAGATGAGAGTCAATCTGGAAGACGGCTTCCCGCTCTTGACGACGAAGAAGGTCTTCTACAGAGGCATTTTTGAAGAACTGTTCTGGTTTCTGAAAGGTGAGACCAATATCCGGCCTCTGGCTCTCAAGAACGTAAAAATATGGAATGACTGGCCTTATGCCAAGTATAAGAATTCCAAAGAGTACCAGGGTGAGACGATGGAGGAATTCATCGCCAGGATCTGTGAGGATGAAGCCTTTGCGGACAGATGGGGCGATCTGGGTCCCGTCTATGGCAAACAGTGGCGTGATTTTGACGGCAGCGGTGTCGATCAGATCTTTGAACTGATCGAGAACCTGAAGAAGGATCCTTTCTCCAGAAGACATCTTGTCGTGGCTTACAATCCGGCACAGGTCGAGGAAATGGCTCTGCCTCCCTGCCACGCTTTCTTCCAGTTTTATGTTTCCGCAGACAAAAAGAAACTCAGCTGCCAGCTTTATCAGCGTTCGGCGGACCTGTTTTTAGGAGTCCCGTTCAATATCGCTTCCTATGCTCTGCTGCTGGCGATGGTCGCTCAGGTCTGCGGCTATGAACCTTATGAATTCATTCATACCTTCGGTGATGCCCACATTTATCTGGATCATGTGGATCAGATCAAGGAACAGCTCTCCAGGGAGCCCAGACCTCTGCCGAAGCTGTGGCTGAACCCGGAGATAAAGAATATCTTTGATTTCACCATCGATGATGTCAAGGTACTGGATTATGATCCCTGGCCGGCGATCAAGGGGAAGGTGTCCGTATGATCAGCTTCTCAGTCGCATTCGATCCCAACAGGGGGATCGGCATCAGAGGATCTCTGCCCTGGCATCTCAAGGATGAACTGAAGATCTTCAAACAGAATACCTTATACAAGAATATCCTGATGGGTCAGACGACCTTCGATACCCTGCCCAGGAAACTGACGGACAGGTATATCACGGTCGTTTCGATCGATCCGGATTATACAGCAGAAGATGCTGAGGTCACTCACGATCTGATCGCTTTCCTGAAGGAACATGAAAACGACGAGACGGAATACATCGTATGCGGAGGCGCTTCGATCTACAGACAGGCTTATCCGTATGCGAAGAAAGCTTATATCTCCTTTGTGAAACAGGCATATGAAGTCGATGCTTATTTCGATGTCTATGACGAAAACGACTGGATCGTTTCCAAAGAGGTCGATTATCCCGATTTTGTTTACCGTGAATTAAAGAGAAAAGGAGCAGACATGACAAGAAAAGACGGCAACATCTACGTCCCGTTTGAGGACAGAAAAGGCAATGAATCCATCGTTTATTTCACCAGGGACATTTCCCCGGCAGGTATTAAGAAAGCCTATGAGAAAGTGAATGCGAACATCTGCGGCAAGGTGGCCATCAAGCTGCATACCGGTGAGAAGAACGGTCCTAACATCATACCTGCCAAATGGGTGAAGGAAGTGATGGAGAGCTGCGAATCCCTGAAGGATGCGACGATCATCGAGACCAATACTTACTATGAAGGTGACCGTTACACTACCGAGCAGCACAGAGAGACACTGGAAGTCAACGGCTGGACCTTCTGCCCGGTCGATATCACCGACGAGGAAGGGACAGTCGATCTGCCTGTCGAAAGCGGCAACTGGTTCGATCATATGACAGTAGGTTCGCATATGGTGAATTATGATTCCCTGTTTACCCTGACGCATTTCAAGGGACACGTCCAGGGCGGCTTCGGCGGTTCCAACAAGAACATCGGTATCGGCTGTGCAGACGGCCGTATCGGCAAGGCCATGATTCATTCCAGCGAAAAGGGTCAATGGGCAACCAGAGAAGAAGAACTGATGGAGAAGATCTCGGAATCTACCAAGGCGACGATCGATTTCTTCGGCAAGCATGTGACTTATGTCAACGTCATGAGGAACATGTCTGTTTCCTGCGACTGTGAAGGTCTGGCAGCAGCACCGGTCGTGACACCTAATGTCGGTATTCTGGCTTCCACGGACATCTGTGCGATCGACAGCGCCTGTGTCGACCTGGTACATGCGATGACCGAGGAGCAGCATCACGACCTCTGGGAGAGGATGCAGTCCAGACACGGCTTCCGTCAGCTGTCCTACATGAAAGAGCTGGGTATGGGCAACGACCGCTACATCCTGATCGATCTGGACAACGATGAGGTCCGCATCTCTGCGAAAGAAGCAGTCAAGGATGTCAAACCGTTCAAGAGAGTCGAATTCTGATCCTTCACATTAACGATCATTGATAAACAGGTATACGATTTACGGTTTACCTGTTTTTTTCTGCATCAGAAGCTAAAAATACTGCATATATTTTGATATAATATATGCAGTAAAGGATACAGAGCATGCACAAATATGATTATTCGTTTTTAAAGGATTTTCGTATCACAAGTAAACTGGTCTCTTTGAGCAACGTGATATCAGAAACCAATTTCAAGCTTGATCTGCAGAAAAAGAATTATCCTGATGCATTTGCGAAACTGCATGAAAGAGCTGTTGTCGATTCGACTGTCTCTTCAAACAGGATCGAAGGTGTTGAAACAAGTGAAAAAAGGATAAAGGAATTATTCAATGAGTCGGCCAGGCCTTTTAACCATGACGAACAGGAGATCAGCGGATACAGGGATGCTGTCGTTTTCATCAGCGACCATCACCAGGACTTATCAATCAGTGAGAAAACGATCAGGAAGATTCATGAGATACTGATGTACTATACAGACGGATCCAAGGGAAAATACAAAACAACCGATAATCAGATTTCAGCAAGATATGAAGACGGTTCATATGAGACAGTCTTTTCTCCTGTAAAAGCGGAAGAAACAGAGAAGAATATTAGAGAACTCGTCAAAGCATATCAGAATGCAAAATCTGATTACGAGATCAATCCGATGCTGCTGATCCCTTGTTTCATCGTTGACTTTCTGTCGATCCACCCGTTTTCTGATGGCAACGGCCGTGTTTCCAGACTGCTGACTCTTCTGATGCTGTATAACGAAGGATATGATGTCGGAAAATACATTTCCTATGAAAAGATGATCGAGGAGTATCAATGGAATTACTATCAGGAACTGAACAGATCACAGATCGGCTGGCATGAAAACCAGAATGATTATTCCGCTTTTATCGTTTTTCATTTTCAGATTCTGTATCGCTGTTTCACGGAGATCAGCAGAAGATTCACAGTGGGAGAAAACGACAAAAAGCTGAGTAAAAAGAAGAGGATTGAAAATGTTCTGCGTAATACGGTGATTCCGATCTCTAAAAGCGATATTGCCGAAGCGTTGCCTGATGTCAGTATCACAACGATCGAGAATACACTGAACCAGTTGCTGAAACAAGAAAAGATCGTTAAGATCGGATCTTATAAGGATGCCAGGTATATCGGAAAAGAAGAGATATGAACAAATAGAAAAGCTGTCAGGATCTGATATCGGATCGCCGACAGCTTTTTATTCTGTTATTACAGGCAGGCGGTATAGATCGCTTCGATGTCTTCTTCTCTGATCGGAACGAAACCTCTTTCCAGCTTGCCGTTCCTGTTGGCGTGGGCAGCCATGGCTTTGAAGTTTGTCTCGTCGATGTTCAGTTCAGACAGCGACATCGGAACACCGGACTTCCTGAAGAAATCTTCCAGGGCATCGATGCCGGCTCTGACCAGCTCATCTTCATCATCGCCTTCCAGGCCCCAGACGTTTCTGGCAAAACGGACGAAGCGCCATTTGCAGGAAGGATCTTTTTCAACGATATGTCTCATCCACCTCGGTGTCAGGATCGCCAGACCCACACCGTGGGTGATGTCATAATAAGCTGAGAGTTCATGTTCCATGGCGTGGCAGGGCCAGCTGCCGACTTCCTTGCCGTATTCGGGGATACCGGAACAGGCGATGGAAGCATCGGCCATCAGATTGGCTCTGGCGGAATAATTGTCCGGCTGTTCAAGGGCGATGGGCATGTTTTTGATGACGGACTTGAGTACCGTCTCGGCAATGCCGTCATAGAGATCGCTGTCATCAGTCACAGAGAAATAGCCTTCCATGATATGGGACATGATGTCGATGGATCCGGATGCCGTCTGATATTTTGAGACCGAGAAGGTATAGGTCGGATCGCAGATCGAAACAGACGGGAAGGTCAGGACAGCGCCGATCTTCTCATTGGTATCGGGATTGGAGATGACAGCGGAATTGTCATATTCGCTGCCGGTTGCGGATAGAGTCAGGATATCGACTAGAGGAAGTGCTTTCCTGTCTTTTTCGTAGTGGGTGATCATGTCCCAGAGATCATCGCCTTCATAGTAGACACCGCAGGCGATGGCTTTCGAGCAGTCGATCGTGGATCCGCCGCCGACAGCCAGGATGACGTCAATATCATTTTCTTTACAGATTTCAACACCTTTTATGACGGAGCTGATACGGGGATTGGGCTCGATGCCGTTTAGTTCAAAGATCTCGAATTCATCATTCAGGATCTTGAGGATCTCATCATAGAGTCCGCTCTTTTTGACCGATCCGCCGCCGTAGGTCATCAGGACCCTGTTTCCAAACTGCTGCAGAGACTGTTTCAGATAGGAAATGCTGCCCTTGCCGAAACAGATCTTGGTCGGGATATCATGGACATAATTATTCATAGCTTCACCTCTTTATCTGATACTATCATAACGCATATCGTCTCTCTGCTGAACGGAAGTGCTTCCAAGAGGATTCATATCGATAAAGAAAAAAGATGAAATGATGAAACTTCAAAGTTTTAGTAGAATATAGTTGAAGCATCATTTCCCAAGAAAGGAGCCCCATGTACAAGATCCTGAGTAAAAAACCATTGAATGCGACTGTGACCCAGATGGAGATCGAAGCGCCTCTGGTCGCCCGAAAAGCCAGACCGGGTCAGTTTATCATCTTACGAGTCAATGAAGAGGGAGAGAGGATCCCTCTGACCGTTGCCGGTACCGATCAGGAGAGAGGTGCCGTCAAGATCATCTTCCAGATCGTCGGAGCGACGACGGAGACATTGAACCATAAGGAAGAAGGAGAATACATCGAAGACTTTGTCGGTCCTCTGGGAGAGCCGACAAAGACGGAAGGGAAAAAGAAGGTCTGCATCGTCGGCGGCGGTGTGGGCTGTGCGATCGCCATGCCGGTGGCACAGGAGTTCCACCGCTTGGGTGCGGATGTCACTTCGATCATCGGTTTCAGAAACAAGGATATCGTCATTCTGGAAGACGAGTTCAAAGAGTGTTCAGACAGGCTGTTCGTCATGACGGATGACGGAAGCTACGGCAGACACGGCAATGTGACGGTTCCGCTCAAGGAGATGCTGGAAGCAGGAGAACGCTTCGATGAGATCATCACGATCGGACCGCTGATCATGATGAAGTTCGTCGTACTGACCGCAAAGCCTTATGAGGTACCGGTCACCGTCAGTATGAATCCGATCATGATCGACGGAACGGGAATGTGCGGCTGCTGCAGGCTGACTCTGAATGAAGACGGAAAGAAAGTGACGAAATTTGCCTGTGTGGACGGACCTGATTTCAACGGCTATGAAGTTGATTTCGATGAGGCGATGTCCAGAAACAGGATGTATACGGATTTTGAGAGGCACGCCTATGAAAAGACCTGCAATCTCTTTGCGAAGGAGGTACAGTAATGGCACTTGTTGAAAAGAAACATGAGATGCCTGTACAGGCTCCTGAAGTCAGAGCGCATAATTTTGAGGAAGTTGCCTTGGGCTATGATGAAGAAACTGCTCTGGCGGAAGCTCAGAGATGTCTCAATTGCAGGAATCAGCCCTGCGTGGAAGGCTGTCCGGTCAATATCCATATTCCGGAGTTCATCGCCAGGGTGAAAGAAGGCAAATATGAGGAAGCCTATCAGATCATCAACCTGACTTCTTCTTTGCCGGCGGTATGCGGCAGAGTCTGTCCGCAGGAAAGACAGTGTGAATCCAAGTGTACGATGGGTATCCGTTTTGAGCCGGTCGGCATCGGCAGACTCGAAAGGTTCGTGGCTGATTATCACAACGCGTTGGAGGATGTCGTGATCGAAAAGCCGGAGTCAAACGGTCACAAAGTGGCAGTAGTAGGTTCCGGTCCTTCGGGACTGACCTGTGCCGGCGATCTGGCAAAGAAGGGCTACGAGGTCACTGTGTTCGAGGCTCTGCATCGGGCAGGCGGTGTCCTGGTCTACGGTATTCCGGAGTTCAGGCTTCCCAAACGCATCGTTGCCAAGGAAGTCGATACCCTGAAGAAACTGGGCGTTGATGTGCAGACCAATGTCGTCATCGGAAAGACCCTGACGATCGAGGAACTCTTTGAGATGGGCTATGAAGCGGTGTTCGTAGGTTCCGGTGCCGGACTGCCCAATTTCATGAACATTCCGGGCGAATCCTATAAGGGTGTTTATTCGGCAAATGAATTTCTGACCAGATCCAATCTGATGAAGGCTTATGAGAATGACCCGGTCACGCCGATCATGAAGGGCGGAAAAGTCGCGGTCGTCGGCGGCGGAAACGTGGCGATGGATGCGGCCAGGACCGCATTGAGACTGGGTGCTGATAAGGTCTATATCGTCTACAGAAGATCGCTGGAGGAACTGCCGGCCAGAAAAGAGGAAGTCGAACACGCCATGGAAGAGGGCATCGATTTCAGATTATTGAATAATCCGGTGGAGATCCTGGGCTACAACAATCCGGAAGATCCAAGAGATCCTAAAAACGGTTTTGTCATTGGCATGAAGTGCATTCAGATGGAACTGGGTGAACCTGATCAGTCAGGCAGAAGAAGACCGGTGGAGATCCCGGATTCGGAATTTGTACTGGATGTCGACACGGTCATCATGGCCATCGGTACATCTCCCAATCCGCTGATCAAGAACACAACGGAAGGCCTTGAGGTCAATAAGAAAGGCGGCATCATCATCAATGAGGACGCTATGACCAGCAAAGACGGCGTGTTTGCCGGAGGCGATGCGGTGACCGGTGCAGCGACGGTCATTTCCGCCATGGGTGCCGGCAAGCTGGCAGCCAGAGGCATTGATGAATATCTGAAGAAATAATATGAAAATCTATATCCGTTCCAACAACTTTACCGATATCCAGCAGAAGCAGGCGATGGAATGCATCGATGTTTTAAGCGGCAAGGGACATGAGTGTTCCGTCTCCGGACATACTTCAAAACTGCTTTACGGGGATGATTCCCATTATCTATTTTCACCTGCAGAGAGCGATCTGATCATTTCTTTGGGCGGAGACGGAGCCTTGCTGTCGGCAGCCAAGACGGCGATCGAAGCTGATAAGCCTCTGCTGGGAATCAACAGCGGCAGAAGGGGCTATCTTTGTGCGATGTCCTACAGTGACCTGCCGCGTTTTAATGAACTGTATGAAAAATGCGGGATCAGCGAAAGAAGCCTTCTGTGTTTTGAACATGAAGGAAGGGAATACGACGCGGTCAACGACATCGTCGTTTCCAAGAGCGATTTCGGCAAGACCGTCGACCTGCATGTGAGTATCGAAGGCCAGGAGGAATTCGAGGTCAGAGGCGACGGCGTCATCCTGTGTACACCGACCGGTTCGACAGCCTACAATCTCTCCGCTTCCGGTCCCAGGCTCGATGTGAAGGCCGATGTCTTTGCGGTCACGCCGATCTGCGCCCATGACAAGAACATTTATTCCAGAGTCATCTCCGATGAAAGAAAGATCAGGGTCTTCGTCAATCATGAGAATGCGATGATCTACTGCGACGGTGAGTTTATCTGTGATACCGATTCGGAAGCGGTCTTTGAAAGATCGAAGCGGAAGCTGAAGCTCTGCCTGAATAAGGATTCATGAAAAATCGTTCAGAAATATCTGAACGATTTTTTATTGATATACGGATCTAAAGTACCTGTGAAAGGAATTCCTTCGTTCTTTGCTGTACAGGATGATCGAAGATCTCTTCGGGTGCCCCTTCTTCCACGACGATGCCGTCATCGATGAAAATGACGCGGTCTGCCACTTCTCTGGCAAAGCCCATCTCATGGGTGACGATCACACAGGTCATGCCGGACTGTGCGAGTTTTCTGATGACATCCAGTACACCTTTGACCATCTCCGGATCCAGAGCCGATGTCGGTTCGTCGAAGAGCATGACATCCGGTTCCATCGCCATTGCCCTGACGATGGCCAGACGCTGTTTCTGTCCGCCCGAGAGTTTGCGCGGATATTCTTCAGCCTTGTCGGATAGTCCGACCTGATTGAGCAGCTCCAGGGCTTTTCTTTTCGCTTCCTCTTCGGGGATCTTTTTTTCCAGCACCGGTGCCAGGGTGATGTTTTCCGTCACGGTGAGGTGGGGAAAGACATTGAACTGCTGGAAGACCATGCCGATCTTCTGACGGTGTCTGTCGATGTCGGTACTGGCGGGATCGAGCCTGTTTCCTTCGAACCAGACTTCGCCCGAAGTCGGTATCTCCAGCATGTTCAGGCATCTCAAGAAAGTCGACTTGCCTCCGCCGGAGGGTCCAATGATGCATACGACTTCTCCCTGGCAGATCGTTTCCGAGATCCCTTTGAGCACTTCCAGGTCTTTGAAATTTTTCTTCAGATCTTTTGTCTGTATCAATGGTATTTTCTCAGTCACTTACAGCCAGCCTTTCTTCCAGTAATTTGACCAGATTGGTCAGGATCAGCGTCAGCATCAGATAGATCCCGGCAATGATCAGCAGAGGCTGCCATGACAGGTATTTGTTTGCCAGGATCGTTCTGGTGTACATCAGTTCATACAGCATGAAGCTTCCGGCCATCGATGTCTCCTTGATCATGGCGATGTATTCGTTTGCCAGGGCCGGGAGGATGTTCTTGATGGCCTGGGGCAGAATGATCTTGCTCATGGTGTGGGAAGCAGACAGACCCAGGGATCTGGCTGCCTCGCTCTGGCCGATGTCCACCGAATTGATGCCGCCGCGGATGATCTCCGAGACATAGGCACTGGAATTCAGGATCAGGGAGATCAGCACGAAGACTTCCTTGTCCACCCTGTTGAGAGAGGGTATGACGATCGGAATGAAGAAATAGGCGATGTACATCTGCACCAGCAGCGGCGTTCCTCTAAGGACGTCAGCGTAGACGGCCGCCATCGTTGAAAAGACTTTGTTTCTGGACAGATGGACAAAAGCCACGAAGGTGCCAAGCAGTGAACCGACCGAAACGGCGATGAAGGCGAAACGGAGGGTCCCGAACGTTCCTTTCAGAAAGATCGGCCAGTACTGGACAAAGACATCAATGATCGAAGGACCCATGGCTACTCATTCTCCAGAGCCAGGATCTGATCTTCCACGTACATCTGCTGCAGCGAGGAAGCCTGGGCGATGATGTGCTTGCCGACGAAATCTTCCAGCGAATGGTAGTTTTCGGCATTGGCAGCCGGAACGATCAGGGTATGGAAAGTGACTTCGTCATCGCCGACATAGCCGACGGAGAGTTCGAAGGCTTCCGCTCTGTCAGCCTTCCAGCCGAAGCCGGAGAAGGACATGTCGACTTTTCCGGTGTCGACCGCTGTCAGCACGGCGTTGAAGTCCATGGTCTCGATCTTGAGATCCACACCCAGACAGTCGCAGACGTATTTCGCCAGCATCATCTCACAGCCGTAGACGACGCCGTCTTCGGTGATGAATTCATTTGCCGGATAGTCGGGCGAAGTTGCGATCAGCATGTATCCTTTTTCCAGGATCTGCTTCAGCAGACCGTCGGCTCCGCTCAGGTCGAGCTGGGGTTTTTCCAGATCGGAAGAATCCAGCAGATAAAGATAGGTATCGTCGATCGGTGCATCGGAGAAGATCGGATCATTGCCGACGATCTTCAGGGCATCTTCATCTTCCGTCCCCGACTGTATCTTGGCCAGAGCGGTCCAGTAGGTGTAGTAATTCTTTTCCATCGCAAAGTTGATGCATTGATTGACCGCATTCATCAAAGACGTCTCGCCTTTCTTGGCGGCAGCGACGTTTCCTTCGTAGTCGCCGTAGATGCTCAGGTCAAAGTTCACACCGGACATCGCAAACTGTCCGTCGGACTGAGCCACATAGTTCTGAGCCGTGGTGCCGTCCAGGGCGATGGCATCGCATTTTCCGGTGGACAGGGCAAGTATCGCCTGATCCAGGGTCGTGACCAGTTCCAGTTGAGTTTTGGCAGAACCGTCTGAGGTATCGGATGAACAGGCGCAGAGTGTCACAGACAGCAAAACAACAAACATGATTTCAATTATTTTTTTCATTTCTCTTCTTTCTCCTTCTTTTTTCTCTGATAAGTTTTTCTCATGATTCATTCTCTTACGTCTTCGTCGTTTCATCTTCATACCTCCTTTCAATAAAAAATCGTCTCTGTTCAGAGACGACATGATCGCGGTACCACACTGATTATCATATGAAAATATGATCGCTCTTTTCTTTATCGCAGAACTGCGTTCCGTCCTACTTGATTCAGACGGAATCCTCACGGATGCGCTTCTTCTGAAAAGTTGCCGCCGGACTTTCACTCTGTTCCGGCTCGCTTTCGGGCGTTTCAGAATACTCTTCCGTTCCTTGGATTTATCACTATCATAATGAAAGGTTTTCAATACGTCAAGAAAATAATGGTACATTTTTACATGAAAATATTTTCAATAATCGGGAAAGAGGCATAAACAGCGGGTTTTTGAAGAACTCGAAAGGGATGGGGAGAAAACGGAAATAGTTTCTTTTTCTGCAATGTATTTCCCGGGGTAAAAATTTACACACAGGCAGCACTTTCTTAACGTATAATTGTCTTATGACGTTATCGGAACTCAAGGATGCATTGGAAAAAAGAGGCATCATCCTGGATGAGCGTATGGCAGATCAGCTGGATCTCTATGCGGCTTATCTGAAGGAATACAACGAGAAGATCAACCTGACAGCCATTACGGAATATGAGGAAGTGCTGGATAAGCACTTCTATGATTCTCTGCTGGCAGCACAGAGGCCGCTGAAAGGAAGTCTGGCGGATGTGGGCAGCGGAGCGGGATTTCCGGGAGTGGTGCTCAAAATCGTATTTCCGGATCTGAAGGTCTTTCTGATCGAACCGATCCAGAAGCGATGTGTCTTCCTGAAGTCTCTGATCGAAAAGCTGGATCTGAAAGGCATCGAAGTCATCTGTGAAAGGGGCGAGGATCATTCCCTGAAGCATCGTGAAGCCTATGATTATGTCACGGCCAGGGCCGTCTCCAATCTGAACAGCCTGATCGAAGTCTGCGGCGCCATGGTGAAGAAGGAAGGATATTTCATCTGTATGCGCGGCAAGGACGGAAGGGCCGAGATCGATGCGGCCGAAAAGGCTATCGGGATCATGGGCTTCGCTGTCGAAAGCATCACCGATGAAGAACTGATGAACAAAGACCGGAGAGTCATCGCTTATTTCAGAAAAGTCAGAACGACTCCGTTAAAATATCCTAGGAAATATAATATAATTAAGAAGAACCCATTATGAAAAAAGAAATCGTTAAAATCAAACTGAATAAGATCATACCCAACAGAAATCAGCCCCGACTGGATTTTTATGATGAATCCATCAAAGGTCTGGCCGAATCCATCAGGCAGAACGGCCTGCTGCAGCCGGTCACGGTCCGCAAGAACGGCGACAAGTTCGAACTGATTGCCGGTGAAAGAAGATACCGGGCCTGCCTGCTCAACGGTGCCAGCGATATCGAAGCGATCATCATGGATTCGACGGATGATGAATCGGCGAACCTGGCTCTGATCGAGAACCTGCAGAGGGAGGATCTCAATGCGATCGAACAGGCCATGGCGATGAGAAGGATCATGGCTTCCGAGAATCTGACGCAGAATCAGCTGGCGGAGAGACTTGGTTATCGTCAGTCGACTGTTGCCAATAAACTGAGACTGCTGAAACTGCCGGAATATATCAAGCAGGCGATCTCCCACGGAACGATCACCGAGAGACATGCGCGGGCCTTGCTGAATGTGCCGGAGGACAAGCTCGAGGAAGTCTATCTGACGATCACAAACAGGCAATACAACGTCTCCAAGACGGAAGAATATATCAGGGAACTCACCCAGAAGCATCACAGCAAGGGCGTTTCCAACAATCTGAAGATCGGTGTCAATACGATCAAGGAGGCATATGAACTCTGCCGCCGTTCAGGCATCGATGCGGATTTTCAGGTGAGCGAGTATGACGACAATGTCAAGATCGTCATCCGCATGAAGAAATAGGAGGGTCTTATGGCAAGAACGATAGCGATCGCAAATCAGAAGGGCGGCGTCGGCAAGACTACCACCAGCATCAATCTGGCTGCCGGACTGGCCTATCTGAACAAGAAAGTCCTTTTGGTGGATTTCGATCCCCAGGGCAATGCGACACAGGGTGTCGGTCACAGGGTCGGTCTCAGAGATCTGACCATCTATGATGCGATACTCAATGATACAAAGGTCGACGACTGTCTCAAATCGCTGAGCAGACCGCCGATGGATCTGCTGCCGGCCAACATCAATCTGGCAGGTGCCGATCTGGAACTGGCGAAGATCGAGGAGAACAGGGAACAGCTTCTGAAGAAGGCGCTGGCTCCGATCAAGGATGACTACGACTACATCATCATCGACTGTCCGCCTTCACTGGGTCTTCTGAATACCAACGCTTTGACGGCAGCCGATTCGGTGCTGATCCCGGTGCAGAGCGAGTATTACGCCCTGGAAGGCATCACCCAGCTCTTGCAGACGATCCGTCTGGTGCAGAAGCTTTTCAATCCCAATCTGAAGATCGAGGGCGTCTTACTGACGATGTATGATGCCAGGACCAATCTGTCCGCGGAAGTGGGACAGGAGATCCGCAAGCATTTCAAGGAAAAGGCCTACAAGACCTACATCCCGCGCAACATCAAGCTTTCCGAAGCTCCCAGCATGGGACTTTCGATCTATGATTATGCGATCAATTCCGAAGGTGCCAAGGCTTATGTCGCTTTGACAAGAGAAGTGATCGCGGCGGAGGAGAACTATGGCGGCTAAGAGGAAACTGGGCAAGGGACTGGATGCGATATTCGGCGAGAATATCGATTCCTTCCTGGATGACATTGAAAAAGGTGCCGCTGAAGCAGCGGGCAATGTCCACAGCGAGCTGCCGATCTCACAGATCAGACCCAATCCCTATCAGCCCCGCAAGGAGTTTGATGAGAACGGTCTGAAGGAGCTGGCCAATTCCATTAAGGAAAACGGCGTCTTCCAGCCGATCTTAGTCAGGAAGTCGTTGAGCGGCTATGAGCTGGTGGCAGGCGAAAGAAGATTACGAGCCTCCAAACTGGCCGGAAAGAACGAGATCCCGGCGATCATTGTCGATTTCGATGACAGACAGATGATGGAGATCTCGCTGCTGGAAAACATTCAGCGTAAGGATCTCACACCGATCGAGGAAGCAGGCGCCTATAAACAGCTGATCACAAAACTGGGTTATACACAGGATGAGCTGGCAAAGAGATTAGGCAAGTCCAGGACCAATGTCGCAAACATGCTGAGGCTGCTGAGCCTGCCGGAAAAGATCCGGGACATGGTCAATACCGGCAAGCTGTCATACGGACAGGCCCGTACATTATTGTCACTGGATGATGAAGGAAAGATGCTGGCACTGGCAGAAAGGACGGTCAAGGACGGACTTTCGGTCAGAGAGCTGGAAAAGCTCACCAGCAGGGACAAGTCAGGGAAAAAGAAACCTGCAGACAGACCGAAAAACAGTGATCCGTTTACGGAAGACATGGAGGACCGTCTGCGCAAAAAGTTCTCGACAAAAGTTGAAATCAGAAACAAAGCCATCAGTATCAGCTATACTGATACTGAGGACTTGAACAGGATATTGGATATCATGGGAGTCATTGAAGAATAGAAAGGAAATCATTATGGCTGAAAATGAAGAAAAAATCGTACTGACATTAGGGGAAGAAAAAGTTGAAGAGGAAACTCTCAGCGAAGAAGAAGTAAAGGAAGAAGTCGAGATCGCGAGTGTTCCGGTATCGGATGTCGTAGGCTATGCGAAGCTGGATGATTCCAGTCTCTCTGAAGAAGAGAAGAAGATGGTCAATGACTTTGCGCAGCAGATCGATATCATGGAGACCAACACGATCCTGCAGTACGGCGCAACTGCCCAGAGCAAGGTAGCGGATTTCTCCGACACCGCTTTAAAGAACGTACGTACCAAGGACATCGACACGGTCGGTGATACACTGCTGGAACTGGTCGCTGAACTGAGAAACTTCGATGTGGACGAGAAGAATGACAACTTCTTTGCGAAACTGTTCAAGAAGGGTGCCAATTCGATCAACGACGTCAAGTCAAAATATGACAGCGCCAACCAGAACGTCGACAAGATCGTCAAGATCCTGGAAAATCATCAGATCACGCTGATGAAGGATATTTCCCTGCTGGATCAGCTGTATGAAAAGAACCTCGTCAACTTCAAGGAGCTGACGATGTATATCCTGGCCGGCTACAAGAAGCTCGACGAGATCAAGAAGAACGATCTGCCGGCTGCTCTGAAGAAGGCTGAAGAATCCGGTCTTCCGGAAGATGCACAGGCTGCCAACGACCTGTCTGAAGCGATCACCCGTTTCGAGAAGAAACTGCATGACCTGGAGCTGACCAGAATGGTCTCCATCCAGATGGCTCCGCAGATCCGTCTGGTCCAGAACAACGACACACTGATGACGGAGAAGATCCAGTCCACACTGGTCAACACCATTCCTCTGTGGAAGTCACAGATGCTGATCGCCCTGGGCATTGCTCATTCCAAGGAAGCAGTCAAGGCTCAGAACGAAGTATCCGAGATGACCAACAAGATGCTGAAGGAAAACGCCGAGAATCTGAAGATGGCTACGATCGAGACGGCAAAAGAGTCAGAGAGAGGCATCGTCGATATCGAGACGCTGACCGAGACCAACAAGAAGCTCATCGAGACACTGGAAGAAGTCAAGCGTATCCAGACCGAAGGCAGAGAGAAGAGACTGGCTGCTCAGACCGAGCTGCGCCGTATCGAAACTCAGCTTCAGCACGAGCTGACGGACGTCATCAACAAATAATCGATTCGTATTGTAACGGAATGAAACAGCGGGGAGTATCTCTCCGCTGTTTTTCATTGAATCTGTTCATCCGGATGGCTACAATACAGATAAAGGAATTCACGAAAAACGACAGAGTGGGGGTATCGTTATGAAATATGAATTTGATGAGATCATTGACCGCAAAAGGGATCCGTTTTCTTTTTCGTTCAAGTGGCAGTCGCCGGATTATATCCTGAACGATCTTGGCGTGAAGCAGGTAAGGGAGGATGTGATCTGCCTGGAAACGGCCGACATGGATTTCAAAACAGCACCGGAGATCATCGAAGATCTTAGGGCGCTGTGCGACCACGGGATCTTCGGCTATTCCCTGATCCCGGATACCTATCGGGAAGCAGTCTGCGGCTGGTATGCGCGCAGACAAAACTGGGTCTTTGACAAGGAAGACATCTATTATTATCCCGGTACTCACGAAGCCATTGCCCAGCTGGTGAAGCAATATACGAAACAAGGAGAAGGCGTCATCGTCCTTGTACCCTGTTACGGCTACCACGGCGATGTCGAAACCGCCGGCAGGAACTATGTGCAAGTCCAGCTGATCAATGACGGAAACGAGTATTTCACGATCGATTACGATGCTCTGGAAAAGGCCTGTCAGGATGAGAAGAACACAATGCTGATCATGTGCCATCCGCACAATCCGACCGGCAGAGTCTTTGATCATGAAGAACTGAACAGAGTAGCAGAGATCTGCCGCAGGAACAAGGTGCTGATCGTCTCCG
>JAEEGF011945888.1_pt1 | contig 21888 bp, 17 predicted proteins | sample 9134171 | NCBI WGS metagenome assembly JAEEGF01 (sample SAMN16246542, study PRJNA631951) | gut metagenome | biome: gut microbiome; feature: rumen; material: AP-attached | host: Bos | place: Iran: Karaj | collected 2018-10 | reverse complement strand
CCATCGGCATACAGATTTACGGCAACATCCCCGACGCTATGGTGGACTCTGCTGTAAAGGTAGAGCTGGCCTGCCCCGACGTGATTGACATCAACTTTGGCTGCCCGGTGAAAAAGATTGCCGGCCGCGGCGCTGGCAGCGGAATGATGCGTGAGCCCGACAAGATGGTGGAAATCACCCGCCGCGTGGTGGAGGCGGTGCACACCCCCGTCACCGTAAAGACCCGCCTGGGCTGGGACAACGACTCCAAAATCATTGTGGAACTGGCAGAACGGCTGCAGGATGCCGGCATCGCCGCCCTTACCATCCACGGCCGCACCCGCGCCCAGATGTACAAGGGCGAAGCCGACTGGAGCCTTATCGGCGCGGTGAAGAACAACCCGCGGATGCACATACCTATTATAGGTAACGGCGACATCCGCACTCCGCAGGATGCCAAGAACGCCTTTGACCGCTATGGCGTGGATGCCATAATGATTGGCCGCGCCAGCTTTGGCCATCCCTGGATCTTCAGCGAAATCAGGCATTACCTGGACACCGGCGAAGAACTGCCCCCGATGTCGGTGGCCGACCGCGTGGCGCTGGCCAAAGACCACCTGGCCAAGTCGATAGAGATAAAGGGCGAGCGCCGCGGCGTGTTTGAAATGCGCCGTCATCTGGCCTGTTATTTCAAAGGTTTGGAAAATTTCAAGGAAACCCGGCTGAAATTGGTAACTTTGACCGATATTGAAGAGTTGAACAAAACCCTCGACTTTGTCGGGGAGCATTGGCAAAGAGAAAACACAGATGTTTAACATCGGCAACATATTCGCTTTCCCCTACGCCCTGGGCCTTTGGGCCCGCAATCTCGCCTTTGACAAAGGCTGGATAAAGAGCGTGAAGTTTGACAACGTCGCCATCCTTTCGTTCGGAAACATAACCGTGGGCGGCACCGGCAAGACTCCCCACGTGGAGTATTTCATCCGCCATCTTCTGGACAACGCATACCGCGTTGCGGTGATTTCGCGCGGCTACGGCCGTCAGAACCCCAAGACCAGCCGTTTTGTGGAGGTGGACAGCCGCGTAGAGGATGTGGGCGACGAGCCGCTGCAGATCAAGCGCAAGTTCCCGCAGGTCAAGGTCATTGTGGACAAGGACCGCGTGCGCGCCGTAAAGATGCTTATGGCCCTGCCGTTCGGCGATGTGCCGGAGGTGATTCTGCTGGACGACGGTATGCAGTACCGCCGCCTGACGCCCACCCGCCAGATAACCCTCATCAACTATAACCGCCCCATTTTCAAGGACAGCCTCCTCCCCTTCGGGCGGCTGCGCGACCTGCCTTCGCAGCTGAAGCGGGCCGATACGGTGATCATCACCAAATGCCCGCCGTACCTCAGCGAGTTTGAAAAGCAGCAGGCGGTGAGCGTGAACCGCATAGGCGAGAAGCAGAAAGTGTTCTTCACCACGGTGCAGTATTTTGACCCCATCGCCGTATTCCCCGAGGGCAACAACAGATATATGTATTCCCACGAGGCGATACTCTTTACCGGCATTGCCGGCAGCAGCCAGCTGCGGCATCACGTGAGCGCCCGCTACCCGCGCAACTTCCACATCGAGTTCGGCGACCACCACGTCTTCACCGACAAGGACATCAAGCAGATAGAGAAGTTTGCCGACAAGCATCCGCAGGCCATACTGCTCACCACAGAAAAGGACTCGCAGCGCCTGCGCCGCAACCCCGCCGTGAGCGAGCGGCTCAAAGAGAAAATCTTTTATATCCCCATTGAGGTGGGCCTGGTAGAGGACGAGTCCGCCGACGGGCTTTTTGACGTGAAATAACTATGTGGTGGATTGATGTCATAGCAGTGATACTTGCCCTGGCGGGCATCGTAGGATGCTTCCTGCCGGTGATTCCGGGGCCGCCGCTCAGCTGGGGCGCCCTGTTGCTGCTCTACTTTTTCGGTAACGGAGAAATGAGCCTCAAATTCCTGCTGATTTGGCTGGGAATCACCATTGTGGTCACCATTCTGGACTACGTGGTTCCGGCGCAGTTCACCCGGCTCACCGGCGGCAGCAAGGCTGCCGGCCGCGGCTCTCTGGTGGGGCTCCTGCTGGGACTCATCTTTTTCCCGCCCTGGGGAATGATTGCCGGGGCCTTCCTGGGCGCCCTGCTGGCCGAAGTCTTTATCAACCGCTCTTCCGTTGCCGACAGCGTAAAGCCCGCCCTGGGCTCCTTTGCCGGCTTCTTCTTCGGCACCTTCATCAAGCTGGTCGCCAGCGTGCTGATGATGTGGCAGATGTTCAAGTTCTTCAACTAAAAAGCCGGCATTGCTGCCGGCCTTTCTGTCGGGATACCCCGACTCGAACGGGGGACCACCTGGTCCCAAACCAGGTACGCTAACCAACTGCGCCACATCCCGATTGGACTACAAAGGTATGCAAAAACAGTGAAGAATAAAAATCTCACCGGGGATTGTGACAGCACTTCGGAATTAGCGCAGGAATTTTTGCATATCACTGCCTATTTAGCTAACTTCGAACCCGTTATGAAACTATCAGGCGACCAAAAAAGACTGGTGAAGTTTTTCGCCGTGCTCTACGTAGCCGGCAGCTCCGTACCCAAGAAAGACGGACACAAATAATGCAATCATTAACAAAAAAGATAGATATATGAAAAAAGTACTTTTTTCCATTTTGGTTATACTGACAATTGTAGGAGTGGTCTGCTGCGTGAAGGAAACTCACATTGACGGTGAACCCGCGGCCATTGGCGAAGTGGGCACCGAAGTGCGCCTTGGCAACGAGGGCTTTTCCGATGTCGACATCAGTATTGTGGACTGCACCAATGGCGTGTCGGAGTTTGCCGGCACTATGACCGTGACCGACGAGCGCTATCTTAAAATCTTTAAAAACCATCCCAGGTATTTCGAGGTCGATGGCAATTCTGTACGCGTCCACGACGTGAGGTTTAAATTTACCGACCAGGGCATCGAGAACCAGACCGGCTTTCTGGATGGCGTTGTGGTCCGCTACGATGCTAAGGATGGTGACAAATTCGCCGACGGCCGCAAGGTGACCCATGTGTCCACCGACAACGATTACGAATGGTTCATTGGCAAAATCAAGGTCATTGAGATTGAAGGTAAGCTCAACGAAGATGGCATCTCACGCATCAAATATGCATGCAACCATCGCTTTGGCCCGGTCGGGATCGAGCTTGAATTCGAAGACGGCACAGACGACGAGCTTCAGTTACGTCTTTGGTAGAGCAATTCTAAAACCAAACAAAAAAGGAGTTAGAAACCCAGGACATACCGTAGCGTGATTGCGGGAGTGAAAACGTTCAGAGTAGAGACTTCGTCCCTGAATGAATATGAAGGGTCAGCTATGGTGGTCCCGCTTACGGTGATAATGTGGTTGGATATGGTGCTCTGTTGGAAGAGAAGACCCAGAGCGAGAGCACTTCGTCCTCCAATTTTCCATCCAACCTGCGGTTCAGCGAATAATCCATGGTAATTGGGCTCTTTTTTTCCTCCGGGTACCCAACCTAATCCGTAGATCGCTAGAGCGCCTATCGCATATCCCGCATCCAGATTAGCGTAGAATTGCTCCTTCCCATAGCCTAAACGCATAAACACTGGAATATCCAGTTCGTCACAGAAAGTACGGCTATGAGCCCCGCTCTTTGTAATGTATTGCAAGCAAGGTCTGGCAAATCGTGTCCCAGCGCCCGCTCCTATCTTAAAGCCTCCATCAAAAACATATTGAGCGACAAACTCTGGAGTGAAGAAAAGTTGAGGACCTTTACCAACACCAACCCCAGCCACGAATTCCCAAGAATAGGACATACGGCCCTGTGCCGATAACGAGAGAGACGCCAAGCTCAAAACGAGCAGGAGGATAGCCTTTTTCATAATGATATGTTTCGTAAAGAAAAGTCGCCATAAGTGCCTGTCTTATTGCAGCTTATAGCGACCTTTCAGCGGTGAGGGGGGGATTCGAACCCCCGGTACCCTAGTCGAGTACGTCAGTTTAGCAAACTGGTGGTTTCAGCCACTCACCCACCTCACCTAAGAGAGCGGGGCTCTGCCTCTACACCCCGACATTTTTAATCGCGGGGAGTGCAAAGATAGCAGTATTATTGTTATTGACAAAATTATTTACGGGCACTCGCTGCTCAAGTGATAGCCACGGCTGGGCTCTCCAGCATAGTAAAATCCGTAATTCCACTTTTTGTGCCAATACGAGTACCACGTATCTCCATTGCTGCCCTGACGGGAGGTAGCATAATGCCAGTCCGATCCAAAGTACCAGGTAATCTGCGCCCCTTCATAATAGTTCATGCTCCAACTATATTCATACATTTGGTCATAGCGTGGTGTGAATCCAGATGCCCGCATTTGGTCGAATACAGCCGGCACCGTACACTTCAGGTTAGGGTTGTTTTCAATTGACAGGTTAGCCATCGAAGGGGTGCCGGAGATGTTGAAAGAGGACAATTGCGTTTTCCCGGCATAAAGGTTCCGGAGCTTGGGGCATTCTGTCACAGAAAGCGTTTTCAAGTTGCTGTTACTAACAGACAAGTCTTCTAGGTGTGTGGCTCCTGTAACAGTCAGCGCTTCACACGTGTGGGTTTGAAAACTGCGGATTCCGCTGCCCACAGTAAGGCTTTTTGTATCCGGGCACTCTATAGACAAAGCCACGCCGTAACCGGAAGATTGGGCGATGTTTGCAATTAAGGCGCTGGTTACATCTATCGCGCCATTCAAAGATACGCGCTCCAACTTGGGGCAATTCTTTGCGGAAAGGGACGTTATCCTGGAGTCATCCGGGGCTTCAATACTAATGGTTTCCAGGTCCGGACAATTGTCCGCAATTATTTCCGAAGCCTCGGTGTATGTGGCATCATATCCTCTAGGACCCCATCTTCCCAATCCAAGGTGGGTTATACTTGTACCGCTGATATCAAGCTTATTGGTAACGAGAGGGAAAGAATACATAGACTTCGAATGGCACTCGAAAATCTCTGCAACCACAAAACCTCCGCTTTGGTTGGGACCCCGCCAGGTTTTGTTCCTGATTGCGATTCCGTCAAAGGTTTCGTCTGTTACTTCTATGCTGGAAAAATGTCGGACACTCCCATCGGGTTCCAACTCAATCCTCCAGCGGAAATCTTCGGAACCACTCATTTTATGGTTGAACCTGAGATTGTTGCCTAATTCCCACTCATTCGGAAGGTCGATGACGAGCTGGTAATTACCCAACGAGGGCCAATAATCAATATCTATGTTTTTCATCAGACTCAATGGCACATCATCGTCCCAGTTGCATCCTTCCCAATTCCCCCTACCCTGTGAACGGACATTGTCAAGAATCGCTCTCACATCCGATTCAATATTTCCGTAGCTTCTCAGGCCATATACTGGATAAAGTGGGAAAACCTGATCATTATATTTCCACGCAACATACGCTTCATAATACCGCCCAACATCCAGTCCGGAAACAAGAGCTTCGGTTTCATAGGAAGATATCTCGCCTGCCATTAGTTTTGTCGCATCATCCTCGGAAATGGCAAACGGAAACTGCAAAGTGGATTGCAACGGCATAGAATCGTTATAAAGTAAAACAATAAGCGATCCAGATTCTGAACATCCGGAGAATACCGACGGCGCATTCACGTTGAGTTTAACCGCCATTTCGCTCCCGCGCTGTTCAATCTGTACATTATCTTTGTCAAACGGGGGGAAGAATTTGTAAGACTCCTGCGGGAACGTCACCGCAGGGAGATCATATTTGTCGGAATAACCAACTGCACGGAAATTCAAGCTGGCCTGCACGACATAAGATGTGGAGTACTCCGCGGCCCGGATTCCCTCGGCAACATAATAATTTGGATAAAACCAATTCTGTCCTTCCGGAATCTTGGTCAAGTCTATGCTGGTGCTTACCGCCTCCCGCCTTGCCACGTTCAGTATAATACCGGCGGAAATGGCATCACCGTAAATACCCAGCGCCGGCCCGATGCCGATGCCATAACTGAACCCGCCCTCTATCTTTGGCCCGCAGGAATACTCTGTTTCTTCAGGCGTGAAGTCGCTTGTGGTGCTTTCTCCGCTAAGGCCGTTTATTTCATCGTAGTGGAGGTGCGAAGATGAGTGCATAACCGAACTGACGGATGCCACGAGCGATATCTTGCCATCCACTCCCACATTGGCATAAATATCTACAGACGGCGTCAACAATACCGGCCCGACGGGTATTGCGGCAAAATAAAGCGACAGCAGTTTGAAAGCCTTATCCAGAGACTCGCCGATTGCAAATTCTATTTCCGCTCCGACTTTGACATCGGCATCCACCTTGAAATTGAATGTAGAAATCTTCCAGTCCCCGACAATCATCTGGAGCTTCAACGCAAGATCTATAGTCATTTTGGGCGTGAGAGTCAAACCCAGAGGCAAATCCCAGGAAACTTCCGGCAGCACAATGTGGAACTTGGTCATACCCGCCGCTTTTGTGCGCAAGAACTCCATTTCCTGCCCCGACGCGTCCACGATACGTGTGACATACGAATCCAAATCTATCCCCTCCATATTGATATTAAGGTCTTTGAACGCTTCGTTGACCTGCATTGTTGCATAGTAGAACTTATAGCCTCCGGCATCCTCCTGCATATCGTAGATCTTTGCAAGAAGGCCGTCCGGAAGGACTTCCGTCGGCGTGTTTATTATCAACTTGGATGGCACGGTGGGAAGCAGCTCTGCCGGTACGTTTTTGTCCACGATAAACATCCCCGGCTCCCAGAAAGTGATATACGATACCAGTCCCTTCGGAGCAACGACAGCATCTTCGCTTAGTGTGTATGACACCTCAACATCCTCCAAATCGGACGTTTCGCCGGCAGCCTCCTGCCTGATTGTCACCTCCTGCGTTTTGTCACCGTAAGACACTATTATCTTGCCTGTCCGCTCCGCGGTACCTGTGTTTTCAGAAACGATTACGGTAAAAGCCGAACCGTCTTGAGACACCGTTATCCAGTCTGTATTTCCTTCAGCGGCAGTCGCAGAAAACGTCTCGGAATTGGTCGTCACGCTGAAGGACTGTATGCCGCCATACGAAGAAAAAACCATCTTGTCGGCAGACAAGGTAAGAGTAAGCGTTTTATCCCCACCTTGGTCCGGCTTCTGCTCCTGCTCTTGGTTTTGCTCCTGTTCCTGCTCCGGATTGACCTTGTGAACACAAGATACCAATACCAGAGCCATTGCTGTTATAAGGGTGATTGTTCGTTTCATCGGTGGTGGTTCAAAGATTTGTTGTAAAGGTATTATTTATTTGTCTTATAAACAATTATACATACCTTTGAAGAAATCATTTCTATTTGAATCTACTATGAAACGACTTCTCCCTTTGCTGGCACTCTGCGCAGCGCTCATGACTGCCATTTCCTGCGGCAAACCCCAACCCGAGCCCGAACCGGATGGACCGGTGGCCGTGACAGGCATCACCATAGAACCGGCTTCTCTGAGTATCACCGAAGGCCAGGAGGCCAACCTGTTCGTGACAATTGCGCCCGAAAATGCCGACAACAAGGATTTTACGATATCCGTCAGCGATGAAACGGTGATTACAGCCGTCACGGTCGGTGACAACCGCGTTACCGTAACAGCCGTCAAGGCAGGCACCGCCACAGTCACCGTAAAGAGCGCCGACAGCGGCAAGACCTCAACCTGCTCAGTGGAGGTCGCGGCGGCAGAGATTCCCGTGGAAAGCATCTCGTTTGGTTTTGAGGAAGATGAGATTGATGCCTCCCAGATTGGCCACACCTTCCGGCTGCCCATCAACTTTTCTCCTTCGAATGCCACCAACCTCAACAGCTTTACCGCAACCAGCAGCAACCCAGAAGTGATTGCAGTCACCGAAGAAGGCTTTCTTGTAGTGGGGCCCGGCACTGCGGTCATCACCCTTTCCAATGCCGACGGCAGCGTGAGCACCTCCTGCACCTTCACCGTACTTGCTCCAGTCATACAATGGGTGAAGATGGAATATGAGAAACTCCCTGATATGTCCATTCCCCGCGCCGATATGGCGATTTTCTACTGTGGAAACGAACTGGTGGTGGCAGGCGGTCATACAACCAATTTTCACCCCACAAACCGCGCTGAATACTTTAATGTCGGCGGTTGGACAGAAATGACTATGAAAGCCAGCCACGACAACGAGGCCACCGTTATTCTGGAAAACGGCAAGGTGGCAATTCTGGGCGGCACCGGCAGCAACGGAAGCGATCAATTTAACGATGTCGATTTGTACGACCCCGAATCCCACTCTTTCTCTGCTCTGCCCAGAATGAAGACCTCCCGTGGCCTTTTCCACGGCACTTCCATAGGAAATGACATCATCGTTTCTGGCAACTGGTACAACGAAGATAACATCGAGCGCTACATCGCTGCCGACAATTCATTTACGGTTGTTAAGGCTGTTTCTTCCTCTCGTAGCCAGCCTTATGTGCTCAGAAGTGCAGAGAATAACGCAATTGTTTTCGGTGCCTGGGACACCCGCGGATATACTTCCAGCGGCGCCTGCATAGTGGACCAGCTGGACGGCGATCCGTTCACCCCCGAACTATTCCAGGAGTGGAAACCGATGAACCTACCCACATCATTCAAATCAACCGACTGCCAGATTGGCGACTACAAATACCTGATAGCGCTGGAAAACACACAAATTTATTCGACCTATGGCCTTTGCATTGTTGACGGCAACGATTTCTCTCTGATTGACATGGACGTGCGCATCCCTCACAAGGACCTTAACGGCTATGGAATTGTATACAATAGCGGCATCCTGGTTGATCAAAGCAAACAAGTCGGATATTTGATTGGAAATAATTATTTGGAATCTCCAAGCTATTGTGTCCTTAAGATTGACTATTCCGCAGCGATTACCGGCGGCAAGGCCAAACTCACGATGTACTATACCGATCCCATAGATGGTATTGCTGTGACCCAAAGCGGATATGCTCTGATGCCCGATGGTCGCTTGCTGGTTGCCGGCGGCATCTTCAACAGCAATGGCCAACCTTATCAGACAGTGTACGCCGTCCAGCCGTTCTAGACCGTGATACATACATATAAAAAGGCCCCTGAAAGGAGGCCTTTTTATGTTACCCGAAGGTTGACTACTCCACAATCACGCACCAGTTGTGCTTGTCCTCGGCGCGGCCGTACTGGATGTCGCGAAGGGCGTTGTAGAGGCTCATACATACAGGGCCTACCTGCTTGCCGTAGTCGATGTATTCCTGAGTGTCGATGTCGTAGATGCTGCCGATAGGCGAAATCACGGCGGCGGTACCGCAGGCGCCGGCCTCGTCAAAGGTCTTGAGTTCCTCTACCGTGACGGGGCGCTGCTCTACATTCATACCCATATCGGTGGCGAGGGTGCGCAGGCTGTCGTTGGTCACTGACGGCAAGATGGACGGCGATGCGGGTGTGACATAGGTGTTGTTCTTGATGCCGAAGAAGTTGGCGGCGCCGCACTCCTCTATGAAGCGGTGCTGGGCGGCATCCAGATACATCACGTTGTCATAACCCATCTCGTGGGCTTTCTCGCCGGAGAGCAGACTGGAGGCGTAGTTGCCGCCCGCCTTGATGTCGCCGGTGCCGCGCGGTGCGGCGCGGTCCTGCATACGGTCAATCACAACCTTGATCAGGTGCATTCCGCCCTTGAAATAGGGGCCTACGGGCGAAGCGAAGAACACGATGTCCACCTCGGGGCAGCGGTGCACGCCAATGGCCACCTGGCTTCCGTACATCAGCGGACGCAGATACAGCGAAGCGCCCGACTCGTACGGCGGCACAAAATCGATGTTCTGGCGCACCAACTCCACGCAAGATGCCACAAAGACGTCGGTAGGCATCGGCTCCAGGCATAGCTTGTAGGCTGAGCTCTGGAAACGGCGGGCGTTGTCGGCAGGCCTGAACAGGCGCACCTTGCCGTCCACACCGCGAAAGGCCTTTAGCCCTTCGAAAGCCATAATGCCATAGTGCAGGCCCATAGTGGCCATATGCATATGGATATATTCGTCTTTTGTGATTTCCGGCTGACTCCACTTTTTGCCGTCGAAACGGCAACGGATGTTGGCGTTGGTCTTGATATAGTCAAAGCCCAGATTGTTCCAATCGATTTTTGCTGCCATAGTTTTAAATTGTTATTTACGCGGCTAAGGTAGTATAAAAAAGCCGCCGTTGTAAACCTTTTCCTAGGCTTTTTTTATGCGCACCGCTTTCACAAAGTGCGACATAAGGTAGCCGATGGCTGCCACAGAAACGAAAACTACAAGAATATCAAGCAGTTGCAGCCGTACCGGATAGTAAGAGACAATAAAGTTGCCGGGCAGGCGCACCAGATGGAGATACTGCTGTGCCAGGCACACCAGAACACCCAGCACAATGCCCGCCGCGGCCCCCAGCAGGGATATCATCCACCCTTCGGTGGTGAAAATGCGGTTGATGGTGCGCGTGTCGGCACCCATAGACCGGAGTATCTCTATATCGTCCTGCTTTTCAATTATCAGCATAGAGAGCGAGCCGAACACATTGCAGGAGATTATCAGCACCACGAACAGCAGAATAAGATAGATGGCCAGCTTCTCGTAGGTCATCATTTTATATAGCGACTCGTTCTGCTGGAACTTGTTGCGCACCTGGCAGTCGTCGCCGAACAGCTTGGCAATCTCGCTGTGCAGCCGCGAAGAAACGGCACCGGTGGCGCCCAGGGCCTCCGGCTTGATGCGGATCTCCAGCATCGACACCTCGGTGGTGCGCTCCAGAACCTGGCGCAGAGCCTCTATGGGCATATACACATACTGTTCGTCAAAGTTCTTCTCCAGGGCGATGATGCCCACGGGGAAAAGATTCACCTTGCGCAGCGAGGCGGTGGGGTCGGCCAGCGACACCTTGGCGGTGCGGGAGGGGAAATAGACCTCCAACGGCGTCAGGAAGGTGGTGTTCAGCCGCAAATCCTGCGCTATGGAGCTCCCCAGCACCATCTGGTTAATCTCGCCGTCCTTCAGGTCAAAACTGCCCTGCACCACATACTGGGCCAGGCCGGTGACATTCTGGTACTCCGAATCCACGCCGCGGGCGGTGACTATGGCCTCTTTGTCGCCATATTTGAGAAATACTGTCTCTTCCAGAATCTCGCTCACAGAAGAGACCTCTTCCCTGGCGCTCAGGGCGTCCAGCGCAGCGCTGTCGGGAGTGAAGACCTTGTCGGTTTTGGGAGTCACCACCAGATCGGGTGTGTAACTGTTGAACATCCCCTTCAGAAGGTCGTCAAAGCCGTTGTAGATAGAGAGGATTATGACCAGTGCTGCGCAGCCCACAGCGATGCCGGCCGCGGAAATAATGGATATTATGTTTATCACATTATGCGACTTCTTGGCAAACAGGTAGCGCCGCGCTATGAAGAAAGTCGGGTTCAATTACTTTTTGAGTAACTCTTCTATGTGCTCTACGTAGTCGAGGCTGTCGTCCAGGTAAAACTGCAGCTCCGGCACAATGCGCAGCTGCTTGCCCACGCGGCGGCCCAGCTCACCACGCAGGGCGCGGGTCTGGTCGCCTATTATCTCCATCACCGTCTCACTCTTGGACGAGGGGAAAATGCTCACATAAATCTTGGCCTGCGACAGATCGGGGCTTATCTTGACCCCGCTAACCGACACCAGGGCGCCGTCGAAGGCGGCCATTCCCTTGCTGCGGATGATTTCTGCCATATCGCGCTTGATCTGCGACGCGACCTTAAGTTGCCTTGTGCTAGCGGGACCTTCCATAATTACTTGATATTGATGACGTAATAATTCTTCTTGCCTTTCTGGGCCAGGATGTAGTGGCCGTTCACAATGTCGGCCTCTGTAACTTCGCCGTTGGGGTCGGTGAACTTGTCCTTATTGATGGAGATGCCATTGCCTGCCACCATTTTGCGGGCCTCGCCCTTGGAGGGCATAATGTCGGTCTTTACGGCCAGCAGCTCCAGGATGTTGCAGGGCAGCTCGGCCTTGGCCAGGTCGTAAGAAGGCACGTCGCCGAACACGGCGCGGAAAGTGCGCTCGTCCAGCTTCTTCAAATCCTCAGAATTGCCGCGGAAAAGCATCTCTGATGCGGCCACGGCATTTTCGTATGCCTTCTCGCCGTGCACCATAATGGTGATCTCCTTGGCCAGGAGCTTCTGCAGCTCGCGGCGGCCGGGGTCCTCGCGATGGGCGGCGATAGCAGCCTCTATAGTCTCGCGGTCCAGCATCGTGAAAATCTTGATGTAGCGCTCGGCATCCTCGTCGGAGACATTCATCCAGAACTGGTAGAACTCGTAGGGCGAAGTGCGCTCGGCATCCAGCCAGACATTACCCTTTTCGGTCTTGCCGAACTTGGTGCCGTCGGCCTTGCGTATCAGCGGGCAGGTCAGGGCAAAAGCCTCGCCTCCGTCCATACGGCGGATGAGCTCTGTGCCGGTGGTGATGTTGCCCCACTGGTCGCTGCCGCCCAGCTGAAGGATGCAGCCGCGGTTCTTCCAGAGCCAGTAGAAGTCGTAGCCCTGCATCAGCTGGTAGCTGAATTCGGTGAAGGACATACCCTCGCTGCTGTCGCGGGAGAGGCGCTTTTTCACGCTGTCCTTGGCCATCATATAATTCACGGTGATGTGCTTGCCGATATCGCGGATAAAGTTGATGAAGCTATAGTCCTTCATCCAGTCATAGTTGTTCACCAGCTCTGCCTTGTTGGGTGCGTCGCTGTCAAAATCCAGGAAGCGGGCCAGCTGCGCCTTGAGGCAGTCCACATTGTGCTGCAGGGTAGCCTCGTCCAGCAGGTTGCGCTCTGCGCTCTTCATAGACGGGTCGCCAATCATACCGGTGGCACCGCCCACCAGCGCGAACGGCTTGTGGCCGCAATTCTGGAAATGCTTCAATATCATCACGCTCACCAGGTGACCGATGTGCAGACTGTCTGCAGTAGGGTCAATGCCCACATACGCCGCCTGGGGCCCTTCCATCAATTTTTCTTCTGTCCCGGGCATAATGTCCTGGATCATTCCTCTCCACTTGAGTTCTTCTACAAAGTTTTTCATCAGATTCGTATCAGTTTGAATACAACCTGCAAAGGTACATAAAAATATTGGACAATGCCACGAGGACAACGTGGTGGTGCTGAGATTGTTCTCGTGGCTTGATTTCGCAGGAATAGGCAGAAAATAACGTCACGAAGACAACGTGAGGGGTTTTACTTTGTCTTCGTGGCTGGAACTGTAAGATGTCGGAACTCCTGCTGGGCGCGGAAAATGTCGCGCTGGAACTCTTCGGATGACTGAAGACGGGAATAGCCGATGCCCGCCACAGGGCGGCTGGCATCCACGTCGCTCTGCCAGTGGCAGCCCGAGATGACACGGCTTTCGCCACTCTGCCAGGCCCTGGCAAATATCGCCTCCGCCGCTTCGGGATTGATTTGCGCCATCAGCAGGGCACAGGCCCAGGCGCGGATAGTATGGCCGGAAGGATATGACCCTTCTGTGGCAAGCCACTCGTCGTCCTGCGGGAAGATGGACGGCTCGGCAAAATATGCAAACGGGCGGATGCGGAAATAATGCGCCTTGGGGCGGAATCGGATGTTCTCTATGGTGGTGATTCCGCGGGTCAGCACCTCGTATATGGCCGGAGTCGAGGTCTTTGAAATCTCCATCCCGAACGGCACTCCCAAAATAGCCAGCGTGGTGTCCATATTCCACACGGCATCCCTTACAGCCATCGCCAGACGTACTGAATCTTTGCGCTGCTGCTTGCCCCACATATAACGGAGGATATCATAATCAAATCCGGTACTCGGGTCCTCTGGCGGTGCCGGAATACACTGCACCACGTCGGGCATCTCCTTCTCCGGAATATACGGTTTGATCTCCTCCTGGGCAGATACTGTAAAAGATAAACCCGCCAGTAATATGACGGTCATCAAAGCGGTAAAAAGGATCTTCTTCATACCGCAAAGGTACACCTTTTTATCCCAGAAACTAATTCACCTTTAATTCAGCCCTCTCGGAAACGAGGCCGGACTGGTTAACGGTCTCTACCCCCAGCACGTGGCTGCCGCCAGTCACATTGACTGTAAATGTCATAGCGGGAGGATCCATAGGATATGTATTGTCACCATTGGTGTCAAAATTCTGGTAATTTCCGGAATCGGGGATCCTGCCGATTTGTTTGCCGTCAAGGTAGATTATGAATTTGGCAATACCGGACTCAACATCCGCATCCGCACGCCAGGCAAATTGGTACATATTGTCGGCTGTCTTGTCTGCTACCAGATTGTACGGTGCCGGAGGCGGTGTAGTGTCTACAACATCGTTTGTCATTACGTACTCCTTCCATGCCTTTGCGACATCCTCATCTGCAAGGCGGCACCAGGCAGACTTGTCATCGCCCTTGTATTCGCTTTCTTTGACCAGCTCGAATGTTTCGGGGTTACCCAGCCATGCAGCCGAGGGATCGATGTCCCGCATTCCCGTTGAGCCTTTTGCCGGGAGACGTTGTTTCAGGGCAGCCTCAAAAAAGGGTATCGACATGTGGCGCATATAGGCGAGGTTGTGGTTCTGGCCAGGATTATATGCGATTGCAGCATAAGCGTCCATCGCACGCATCTTCGCAAAGGTATGGACCGCCGTCGCCTCGCACAGGCAATCCGGAGCATCGTTCTGTCCGGCATGCCTCAGCAAAAGAGGGACGCCGGCGGCTGTCGGCAGATAATCCCACTGCGGATCCCATGCAGCGGAATATGTCACGGCTGCAAGTATCCTCTCCGGATAATCGCGAAGCATCGCAAGTGTCCAGTGACCGCCGCTCGAATGGCCGAACAGCAGAAGTGGTGCATGCGACAACTCCGGATGATGTTGTTCTGCTGCTACTTGATTGATAACCTTGAAAAGGGCTGCCGCCGAACCACTCTCCGGATGATGCCAGACTCCACAGTTGCCATGAAGTGCCGTCTCGATAACAAGAAGTCCCCATTTCTTCGCAAAGGCCTGATATTGAAGGTCTTTGTTGCGGGTAATTCCAAACTGCTCCATCCCGCAACCGTGCTGAAGAACTAGTACGCCATTTAGCGATTGCCATTGGGGCGGGATATATATGCCGTACTCGGCATAATCAGCAAAGGTGCAGTCATCGCCATTCAAGGTAATCGTATAAAGCGCCTCACCTTCCGACGCGATTACCGTGACCTTTATATCTGCCGTCTTCCCTTCACAAACTGCAGTAACTGTTGCTTCTCCGACAGCAACCGCATAAATTGTCCCGTTGGTAACAGTAGCGATTTTTTCATCAGACGAATACCACGTTATCGCGGGAGGGACCGCCATAGATGGCACGACAGAACCCTTTACAGTCTCTGACTCACCGACATAGAGAGTCAACTCCGTTCTGCTCGTATGAACCGACTTCACCAGACTCTCCTTTGATGAAAGATTGTTTTTGCTTCCGCATGCAATAATCAGCATACCAAAGCAAAGACAACAGGCAACTTTCAGTAATCTTCTCATCTTATACGAATTAAATAGTGTTATTGCTGGGACAGCAGTCCGGTGTGGCAGACGGCGCCGCCGTCGATAAAGATCTGGGCGCAGTAGTCGCCGCGCAGGATAAGCACGTCGTGCTTGCCGGATCCGTCCAGTTTCAGAACGGCGTCGTTCATCAAGCCTTTGGTGGTGACGGTTGCTGCCGCAGCATCAAAGGTCAGCGTGAACGGATCGCACTTAAGCGTGTTCTGCGAAGCGGACAGTTCGCCGCGGATGCATTCGTCGGCAGATGCGGCGGAGAGAACCTCTTGAGGAGGATAGAATTTGAGAATCTGACGGCCGTTGTAGGTGGCCAGTTTGATCTCGCGCGGCGTGGTCAGACGACCGCACCAATCTTTGGTGCGATACATCGGCTCCTGATAGTGACCCTGCCAGTGGGTGTACTCAAACAGCCAGGAGGTCATGATGCGGCGGTCGGCGTGATTCCATGTGGAGCCGGCGTAAGTTGCGCCGAAGTCGGCCATATGAGTTTCAGTGTCATCGGGGATGAATTCGCCGTTTACGAAATCGCCGAGATAATAGAGCACGCCGCTGCGCCCTTTCATGGAATCGATAATCAGGCTGCAGGCCATCACCACCCACTTGGTCTGCGAACCGTCAGAAATCGGGAACAGGCTGGGGCATTCGAAGGTGCCGCGGGCCATGTCAGGCGCCCCCGAGAAGCGGCTCAGAAGTGTCCAGTCGAGCAGATTGGTAGATTTGTAGAAATCCACCGCCTTGCCGCGGGTAAGGGTCATCACATAGACGCCCATCGGCTCGTACCACACGATCTGCGGGTCTCGGAAGCCGATGTCATAGTCGTCCGGCTCCATGATGGGATTCCCCGGTGCAGGAGTGAAAGTGTATCCCCCATCGGTGCTGTAGTAGAGCGAGGTCTGCTGATTCTTGACCTTGTTCCCATCGTAAGAGGTGTAGAATGCCAGCACGGCGTCCTTGCCGAAGCCGGCCACGTTGCGCTCGTCTATCACGCAGCCGCCAGACCAGATGGCGCCGTTCTCGTCGGGACGGATGGCCACCTTGCACTCCCTCCAGTGATAGAGGTCGCGGCTCACCGCGTGGCCCCAGCACTTGCCCTCGTTGGTGGCGTTGATGTTGGGGTCATACTGGAAATACATATGCCATATTCCGTCTTTGTAGAACAGTCCGTTGGGGTCGTTCATAAAGCCGGAGGCGGGATGGAACAACAGGGAAGCCCCGTTGTAGAATGCCGGATCGGCCGGCGGAACGGCCGTCACCTTAACCGGGACACTCGCGGTTTTCCCGGCCAGGCTGACCGTTATCGTCGCTTCTCCAAAACCTACCGCCTCTATCTTGCCGTCGTCCACGGTCGCCACTTTGGCATCGGAAGTCGCCCAGGAAAACTGCACCGTGTTGGCCGTACTGGGCACAGGGGATGCCTTGATTACATCCGTGTCGCCCTTGAGCATAACCAGTTCGGTCTTGTCGGTATGGATTCTTTCCAGCTTATAACCGTTTTCCTCAGGCTGCTTTTCACAACCGCAGTTGCATACAAACAGCAGTAAAGCAAAAAAGGACAGTAGTTTTTTCATAGCGTTATTCAAAAATTTCGGGCAAATCCTGCACAATTCGGTCGAAAATCGCGCGGCCGCCCTTGGGGTTGGGATGATGGTATATCTGCCAGCCGGTCATGGGGGCCGGATAGCCGGTATAATCTTCCCAGTACATCATGGTTTTGTCCACGTTGCGCCCGTCGCCGTTGAGGCTGGTGGCTATATCCAACTGGGCTCCTTTCACATTCTTCTGATTGCGCACCCTTGAGATGAGCGGATTGCCGCCGAAGGCCGCGTCGCACTGCGATGCGCTTTCGTTAGCCGGCATATTGTTCAGGATGGGGATGGAGCCTTGTGAGCGGATATAATCTATCAGTTCAGTCAGATTCTGCTCGGTGTTGCCGCCGTTGGTGCCGATGGTCACCATCACATAATCGGCCTCGATGTAGGGCAATTCGTGCGGCAGAAACTCCAGCACGGTGTTGATGGTGCCGCCGCCGCGGCCGCTGGACATGGCGCTGCCGCCCAGGCGGGTCAAAAGCAACTGCGTGTAGGCCTCCGGGAAGTCGGCGGTGGGATAATAGGCCTCCGGCTGGGTGATAGAGTCACCGCAGATGAGCAGCCGAACGTGGTCTTTGAGCGACTCTACGGTGATGCGGCTAACCAGCATCGATGTACCTCTCTGAAGGCCAAAGCAGTAGTGGTCCCAGCCCGGTCCTACATAGAAGCCGTCGTGGACCTTGCCCTGGCCAACGCCTCCCTCGCCGTCCATAGTGGCGGAGACCTCTGCCACCGCGCCGGATGCGACGTCGGTTACAGTCACGGTCTGACTTTGATAGACGTGCTTTATCTCGATGTCATACTCCTTGTCGCCAGCCAGGAAATCGGCAGTGGCAGAAAGCGCCGGCGTCGTGAGAATGGTGATCTTTTTGCCGGGGATATCCACAGTGGCCTGGAAATCGCCTTCGCTGGAGCGGAAAAGGCACACCGCATCGCCCGTGGGGCGGATGCGATAGCGCACCGCACGCTCTGCCAGGGCATAGAAGCGGTCGAGCTTGACAACGCCGCCCGCCTTGTTCACCAGCAGGCCGTCGTCGGCATAGGTAGCCACACCGGCGGTCTGGATTGCCTCTGGACGGTTCGATGCAGATAATTTCTCATCGTACATCACCGCACGCGAGAAAGCCTCGGGCTCCGGCTCCGGCTTGGCCTCGACCGTCACGGGAATCTCCTTGCTGACGGTCTGATATGAAACCGTGATGACGGCTGTTCCCGCTCCGACGGCCTCCACGAGGCCTTCGGAGACGGTCGCCACCGCCGCATTGGATGTCTTCCAGGCGAACGAGAGGGAGTTAGCCACCGAAGGCTTGGGATAAGCCTTGATAGTGGCCCTGTCTCCCACCACCATTTCGAGGCTGGCGGGCGCCACCGTTATATCCTGGAGGACATATCCGCCCTGCGGCTGCTTGCCGCACCCGCATGAAAGCAGGAGCGGCAGCAGCGCCAGAACGGTATAAAATCTGAGTGTTTTTAACATTTTTATTTACCGGAAACGGAAAAACCTTCAAAGTAGAAATCACTCCAAGCAATGCCTGTATATTCATAAATATTGTACAGGTTGTAAACCCAACCGAGAGAAATATTACCGGGAGCAGCTACCTTGAATACTATTGAACGGATTACATCTTCATAATCTTTGGCAACAATATAACCAAGGGTTGCTTCCGATGTAGTAACAACATCGATATCCGGAAGTTCATCACCCAAAGCTGCAACCATATAGACATCACAGCAATACACATTTGTGGTATGTCCAATCTGTACATCAAAGGAATAGTAACCCGGGGTAAATGCTAATGTCTGCCAAACCTTTGCGTTGACGGGGCAAGAACAACCCCATACAGCTGCTCCCCAGCAACAAGGATTACCACTATCACAAGAAATGTAAGCTGCATCATTATGGTTCCAATCTGCAAGATGTGTCATACGGCCAGCTCCTACATTAGGGAAACGATCCGAACCGTCTGTTGCAAATGGCTGACCAGCACCTGGCCGAACACCATTTAATAACTGGGGTACTGCTGTCATCTCTACCAATTCGCAGGTTGCAGTCTCTCCACAAAGCACATCCACTTCGGGAAGTTTCACAGGAAGGTCTGCCTCGAAAGGCTCCGAGAGGGTCACTCTGAGTTTGGTGGCGTTGACGAATTTGCCAAGTTCAAATACCTGGCTGCCGGCACGTCCTGCCAGCGGCTGGTCGGTGAGGACATCATTCCACTCTTCGCCGTCCATGGTGGCTGCAACCGAGAACTTGCTTGCCAAAGTTGCAGCTGCAATATCTGAAGACTGATTGAGGACGATTGCGCTCTGGCTGCTTTCGCCACCCAAATCAATTGTAATCACATTTCCGTCAGCAGACACTGTCCACTTAGTCTTGTCAGGAGCGATTATCTGTGCCTCTGCGTATTTGATTCTGAGGACGACCACGCTGCTCTTTCCTGCGCCGTTTTCTGCCACAGCCCAAATCTGTGCATCACCAGGCTCTTCAGGAGCAACAATAATGATCTTATCAGCCTCGACAGTTGCCTTGTAGCCTTCGGATGCCATCACAGACACAACGGTCTGGTCGTCACCGCCCTTGATGGTATAAGGTACCTTTACCTTCTGACCACCGGCAGAAACGGTCCACTCGCGCTGTTCTATAATCAGGCCGAAATCGGCTGCTGCACCTGCACGAGGAATTACGAACTGGGTGTGATTTGCATCGTCAAGAGTGAAGACAACTGTGTCTTCGGTAACGGTAACGTCTGCAAACCAGGTGTCACCGTCTTCGCCGGGAGTACCGGGATCACCGGGGTCGCCGGGAGCACCGGGATCACCGTCCTTACCGTTGCGTACGGTGTAGGTTCCATGTTCCTTGAATGTCACTATATATCCGGCAATCTTGCCGTTCTCGGTGAGCGGCTGAATGTCGGTAACGTAGTCGCCGGTAAGGCTTATCTCCTGGAGGTTATGAACGATTGTCTCCAGTTCGCTCACCCTCTTCTCCAGGGGAGTAAGATCCACTGTCTGGCAGCCGACCAAAGCTATGGCCGCCATCACAAAAAGAATAGAAAAGTGTTTTTTCATTGTTGTATGTATTTATGATTTATCGCGTATTAAGTTCGATGCTGTTGATGTACAGGTCGCTCCAGGGGATTGAGCCGGTAATTACCCACATATCGTGGGTTGTGAAAACCCATCCGACGGTGATTGTCGCCGGCTCGCGAAGGTCAAACGCCATTTTGCATGTAGAAGACTTGTAATTGTTCAGATTTGCAGATGCAATTACCGACGCGTCGCTGGTGGCGACGTCGATATCAGGAAGTGCATAACCCTTGGCCACCACGCCGTATGCGTCCTGACCCCGGTTGTCGGTTATGGAACCGATCTCCCAATCCAGGCTGTAATAGCCGGGCATAAGGTCAACGGTCTGCCAAACCTTGCCGTTGACAACGTCGGAAATGCCCCATGCATTTGCTGTAAATACACACAGGCCGCCCACTGCGGTGTCGGTGGTGATGATTGAGTTGTCGCTGGTATTCCAGCCCACAGCCCTCTGCATACGGCCTACTCCTACGGGGGCTCCAAGATCATCGGAGCCATCACTCTGAATCGGCACGGTGCCGTTAACTATCTTAGGCATGGTTGTAATCTCATCCGGGCAAGTGTTGAACAGATCGTTGTAGAGGTCTATCTCGCCCAGCTGGATGGGTCTGGAGTCCATCGGATAGCTTAGGGTAATGCGCAGATATTGCGCCTTGATGGCCTTTGCAAACGGGAACTCCTGTGCAAAGCAATTGTGCTGGAATTTCTTGTCCAGAATGTTTTCCCAATTGCTGCCGTCGTTGCTTATATCCACGGCAACATGGCCCGCCATCGTACCGGCATCGAAATCCCATCCCTGAGACAGGATTACGCCGGAGAACATTTTGATGCTCTGCATGTCGATGGTGATGGTCTGGTCGCCTTCTGCAGCCGCTATCCAGGAGGTTTTAGCACTGCCGTCCACCACTTTGGCCAGCGGTGCGTCGGAGGCTTCGCTGGTGACCGTCATCAGCCAGACTGATTTATCCAGCTGCATCAGGGCAGCATCCTGCACATTGACTGTAGTGGATACATATTCGTCCAGGAAGTCTTCGGTAGGTTTGTAAACGGTGTAGTAAGTAACCGGGAGGTCCAGATCTGCACCCTCAACCTTGACTGTAGTCTGGTCGGGAGTAACGGTCTTTTTGTGGATCTGTCCTGCAAAATCGCTATAGACAACCACCACGTACGCCTCTTCTTCATTACCCTTCTCGAAAGTTATCTCTATGGAATCGTCGGATATCTCTTTCATCTTGACGAACTTTCGGTTGGGCAGCGCGCCGGGATAGAAAGAATCGCCATAGACCTCAACGACCACACCCTTGGGAAGGGATTCGCGGCCGGATATGTCCTGGGTCACTACGCGGATTGTGTTCTTTCCGGCAGAAAGGCCATCCACCTCAACCGTCTGAACGGCAGCCTCGGGGTCGATAAAGAATTTCTTGACGCTGCCGGAGTTATAATAAACCTTGCCGGAAACGGCATTCGCCGGGGTTGTAAACTCGAGCAGTACACGACCGATTCCGGGATGAGCCTTAAGGTCACCCACGGGGTCGGGTGCCGGAGTCTCTTTCTGCTGGCAGCCGCAGATGGCCACCAGTGCGAGAATCAGAATAATATGATATATCTTTTTCATATCGCTTTGGATTTTGGGTGTCTATTG
>JAEEGF011050547.1_pt1 | contig 21895 bp, 22 predicted proteins | sample 9134171 | NCBI WGS metagenome assembly JAEEGF01 (sample SAMN16246542, study PRJNA631951) | gut metagenome | biome: gut microbiome; feature: rumen; material: AP-attached | host: Bos | place: Iran: Karaj | collected 2018-10 | reverse complement strand
TAAAAACCAGGAGAGCATCGATGCAGTTTATGGAAGTCTTTCTGAAAAGTGCAAACAGGCTCTTGGAACAAAGGTAGATATCACATCTAAGGGTGATGGCGTAGGTCTTATTCAGATCGAGTTCTACAACAATGATGATCTTGAGAAGATTATCGACAGAATCTGTAAAGAAAACTAAATAATATCGTTGGGGAGCAAATATGAATAGCAACATTTTTAGTGCAATGGGCATGTCAGGACTTGATCCTGCAATCTTATTTTTTGTAATGCTTTTTCTTTTAATTCTTGCATTCGTATTTATAATTGTTCAGGGGAGCAAGCTTAAGAAACTCGAGCGTAAGTATTCCAAATTTATGCAGGGCAAAGAGGCAGAGTCTCTTGAGGATGAAATTATAGGTCTGTTCCATGACAACAGAATGATCCGAAGCGAGAACGAAAAGAATAGAAAAGATATCATCGACATAAATAGAAGACTTAACAATTCTTTCCAGAAGGTTGGTCTTGAAAAATATGATGCATTTAGTCAGGGTGGTGGTAAACTAAGTTTTGCATTATGTATGCTTGACGAGAAGGATAATGGATTCCTTTTAAATTCAGTTCACAACTCAGACGGAATGAATTATTCTTATTCTAAAGAGATTAATGCTGGAGTTGCAGATGTCGAACTCAGTAAAGATGAGAGAAGAGCATTGGACAAGGCATTAGTCAGTACAAACAGATAATAAGATAACATATGATATTTAATTAAAATGCTAATTTAGGATATCAAAGTAATTTGATATCTGGAAATAAATAATTACTTGGAGGAGATCAAGATGATCGACATTAAATTTTTACGTGAGAATCCAGATGTTGTAAGAGAGAACATCAAAAAGAAATTCCAGGATGAGAAGCTTCCTCTTGTAGATGAAGTTATCAAGTTGGATGAGCAGAGAAGATTAAACCAGCAGGAAGCTGATGAAATTAGAGCTCATAAGAATAAGATTTCAAAAGAAATCGGTGGCCTTATGGCACAGGGCAAAAAAGATGAGGCAATGGCACTCAAGGATGAAGTAGCTAAGGAAGCTAAGAGACTTGAGGAGCTTGAGGAGAATCAGAAGAAGCTTGATGAAGAAGTTACAAACAAGATGATGATCATTCCTCAGATCATCGACGAGTCAGTACCTATCGGTAAGGATGATTCACAGAATGTAGAGATCGAGAAGTTCGGTGAGCCAGTTGTTCCTGATTTCGAGATTCCTTATCACACAGATATTATGGAGAGCTTTGATGGTATCGACCTTGATGCAGCTAGAAGAGTTGCAGGTAATGGTTTCTACTACCTCATGGGTGATATCGCAAGACTTCATTCTGCAGTTATTTCTTACGCTAGAGATTTCATGATCGACAGAGGATTCACATACTGCGTACCTCCTTTCATGATTCACGGCAACGTAGTTGCAGGTGTTATGAGCTTCCCAGAAATGGAAGCTATGATGTACAAGATTGAGGGAGAGGATCTTTACCTCATCGGTACAAGTGAGCATTCAATGATCGGTAAGTTCATTGATCAGATCGTTCCAGAAGAAGAGATGCCTAAGGCTCTTACAAGCTATTCACCTTGCTTCAGAAAAGAGAAGGGTGCTCATGGTATTGAGGAGAGAGGTGTTTACAGAATTCACCAGTTCGAGAAGCAGGAGATGGTTGTTATCTGTAAGCCTGAAGATTCTAAGACATGGTATGACAAGCTCTGGAAGAACACAGTAGATCTTTTCAGATCAATGGATATTCCTGTACGTACTCTTGAGTGCTGCTCAGGAGATCTTGCAGATCTTAAGTGCAAGTCATGCGACGTTGAAGCTTGGTCACCAAGACAGAAGAAGTACTTCGAAGTTGGTAGCTGCTCTAACCTTGGAGATGCTCAGGCTAGACGTCTTAAAATCAGAATTAAGGGTAAGGATGGCAACTACCTTGCTCACACACTTAACAACACAGTTGTTGCTCCACCAAGAATGCTTATCGCATTCCTTGAGAACAACCTTCAGGCTGATGGAAGCGTTCGTATTCCTGAGGTTCTCCGTCCTTACATGGGTGGAAAAGAAGTTCTTGTTCCAAAGAAGAAGGCTTGATTTAGTGAGGTAAAATCCTAGTGCATAAATTCTTACGTTGCGTAGGTTTTTCAAAAATTAAAGACAGAAAAGAACTGACGGCACTTATCACTGCCTGTATTCAGGATGCTACGAGACGAAGCTACGTTTCAACCAAAGATGATGGAATGGTAGCAGAATTTGCCAGAGATTTTGCTGATGATATAGGACTAGCTGTTTGCGGGGAATTTGATGAGGAAGATAAATTCATTTACGAATATTATTATCCTTATCTGATTCCATCCCAGGTTAGTACCGAGGAAGACCTCAATGTTGAGAGACACGCTGCTACAATTTCCTACGAGGGAGTTTGTAACGAACCGAGGGTTGGTGTAACACTCATTTTCTATCTTCTCAATATGATTCCATATATGAAGTACGAGAATGAGAACAAGTTTCCAATCAGAGGAACAACACTCAGTCTTTCAGCTCTTTCTACAAAGGGACAGATTCTGATGCCCATTGCCAAGACGGAAGAGGAAAAAGAGGTAGCTAGAAAGAAAAACAATTATCGTAATAAACTCATAAACAACGCCAGAAAAGGAGACGACACAGCAATCGAGTCTCTGACACTGGACGATATGGATTTATATACATCGATTTCCAAAAAGATCAGGAAGCAGGATGTGTATAGTCTTGTAGATTCATACTTTATGCCTTTTGGCGTAGAGTGTGACCATTATTCAATTCTTGGAGAAATAACTGCGACCAGAAAAGTTACAAATAGATTTACTGGCGAGAATGTTTTTATCATGAGAATCAATTGCAATGACCTGGAGTTTGATCTGGGTATTAATGAAGTTGATCTTCTTGGTGAACCAGCTGTCGGCAGGAGATTTAAGGGTAATATCTGGATGCAGGGATTTATAAACTATCCAGATGCGAAGAGAAAATAAGATAGTCAAATAAGGAGGGATATTATGGCAACACCACACAATAGTGCAGAAAAAGGCGATTTCGCAAAGACCGTCCTGATGCCAGGAGATCCATTAAGAGCAAAATTTATCGCAGAGAATTTCCTTACAGATGTTAAGTGCGTTAACGAAGTAAGAGGAATGCTCGGATTCACAGGTAAATATGAGGGAAAAGAAGTGTCTGTAATGGGACATGGAATGGGAATTCCTTCGATTGGTATTTATACATATGAGCTTTTCAATTTCTATGATGTAGATAACATCATAAGAGTTGGCTCAGCAGGCGGTATGCAGGACGATGTTAATGTAATGGACATCATCTTTGCTATGGGCGCACACACAGATTCTAACTACGGATTCCAGTTCGGACTTCCAGGAACCTTCTGCCCAACAGCAACTTACGATATTCTTGAGAAGGCTGTTAACATCGCTAAGGATAAGGGCGTAAGATACCACGTTGGTAACGTTCTTGCTTCTGATGCTTTCTACAAGAAGAACTGTGATGAGGCTGATCGTTATAGAAACCTTGGAACACTTGCAGTTGAGATGGAGACAGTAGCTCTTTACATGAACGCTGCTGAGGCCAAGAAGAACGCGCTTACAATCCTCACAGTATCTGATCACCTCTACAAGTCAGAGGAACTCTCTGCAGCAGAGCGTCAGACAAGCTTCACAGACATGATGGAGATTGCGCTCAAGACAGCAATTCAGCTTTAATCTTAGAGAAAACTAAGAAAGGATCTCATCAGGAAAAAGAATTATCTCTTTTTCCTGGTGAGTTATTTATTATATGAGACTCATTTTTGTAAGGCACGGAGAGCCCAACTACGCCGACGATTGTCTCACAGACAACGGAATAGTTCAGGCTAAAGCGACAGCTAAGAGACTTGAAAAAGAAAATATAAAGGACATCTACTCATCCCCAATGGGAAGGGCCAAAATGACTGCTTCATTTACCGCAGAAGATCATGGCCTTGATGTTACAACTCTTGATTTCATGCACGAGATTGATTGGGGAGATAAAAGAGAGATTGCAAATGACGACCCAGACATTATCCCATTTGATGGCCATCCTTGGACTCTTGGATATAAGCTTCTTACTGAGAATCAGGAATACATCGGTGGTAACAATTGGGAGCAGCATCCATATTTCAAGAACAATAGATGCATGAATTCTTTTGACAAGATTTCAGGAGGCATCGATGAGCTTCTTTCTGGATATGGACTTAAGCGTCACAACGGATATTATCTCTGCGAAGAAGAAAACCAGGATACTATAGCTCTTTTTGCTCATGGTGGTTCTGGCGCAGTAATGTTTTCACACTTATTAAACATTCCATTTCCAGTTGCACTTACTATGCTTCCTTACGGAGTATGCTCAGTATCAGTGCTGGCATTCGATGGATGCGAGGGAGATATGGTAATTCCAAGATTTGAGATTTTCAATGACATGCGTCATCTTGAGAACATAGCAAAAGAGAAGATGAATTTTGATAAGTAATCATTAGCAAAAGCAGAGCTTACTTGATTAGAGTAAGCTCTTGTGCTAATATACTATTTGTCATGTTTCCGTAGCTCAGCAGGATAGAGCGTTCGCCTCCTAAGCGAAAGGTCGTGCGTTCGAATCGCATCGGGAACACTCGCGAAGGCTACAAGCCATGCAAAAAAGGATATGTACAAGCTCGTCGGGAGTTTACTCACGTAAGAGCTTGTACATATCCTTTTTTATAGGGCGCCAGCCCGCGGAGAAAGAAGCTCTGCTTCTTTCGTTCGCGCATGGCTTGTAGCTTTCTCGGTTGTCTTAGTCTATAGGGCGCCAGCCCGCGGAGAAGGAAGCTCCGCTTCTTTCGTTCGCGCATGGCGGTAGTCCACATATGGTCCTGGGGGACGGGGGTTGTGGTCCATTATAAATGATTCAACTAAAAGTAGAATTAATTAAAAAATCTCTCGATTGTTTCGTGAATAATCAGCATCTATAATCAATCTATGAAAAGAAATGGCCATTCTTTTATCAAATTATTCGATAATAGGTTGAGAAAGGATTATAGATGATAGGCAAACAAATCAAGTATTTTAGATTACAGAAACAGGCTAAGCAGGAAGAATTGGCTGAGTACCTTGGGGTATCATATCAGGCTGTTTCAAAATGGGAGACTGGAGCAAGTGATCCAGATATTTCACTTCTCCCTAGACTTGCCATATTTTTTGGAGTTAGCATAGATGAACTGTTTGAGCTGCCATATGAGGAGCAGATGCAGCGAATTGAAAACATGATGTGGAATGAAAGAAGAATTTGCCCAGATACTTTTGAACAGGCGATAAGCTTCTTGGAAGAAAGACTCAAACAGAATCCAAAGGACCTTAGAGCGCTGGGAAATCTTGCAAGTATTTATAACCACAGAGCTCGCAGCGACCATGAGCTTGCCTCAGACTATGCACAAAAGGTTCTTGAAATGTATCCTGATGACAAAGGTGGCTGGGTTGATTTCCTTGAAGCTAATGGTGGCGTCTGCGGTGATGAGTGGTATGACAATCATTTTGAAGTAATCAGGTTCTTTGAAAACCTCCTTATCAAGTACCCAGGCAATTTCAGCTGCCTATACGCGCTTTTAGAAAACCTTATCGCTGATGGAAGATATGATGAAGCTATTCCATACATTGATCAGATTAAGAAAGCGAAGAAAAATCATCAGTATCTTCTTTACAAGGGCGATGTGGCATTTGGAAAGGGACAAACTCAGGATGCTAAAGAACTCTGGGAAAAGATGATAAAAGAATATCCTGATGTCTGGCAGGCACATTGCAGCCTTGGTGATGGATACGCCAAATTGGGGATGCACGATGAAGCTATAGCAGCTTATGAAAAGTCTTTTGATATGCAGAAAAAACCAAGGATTGCTGAAGGCCTTTGCTCCATGGCACAGCTTCATGAAGCTCATAAGGAATATGATAAGGCCATCAAAGACTATCAGAGATTAATTGAGAACCTCAAAGAAGACTATGATGTAACCGAAGGCGAGCAGGTAGATAGGTATGTCAGGGAAATAGCCAGATTGAAGGCCAATAAAAAGAGTAGATGATTCTATGACATGAAATGCAGCGTTGTAAAATAGCGGACACAATATCAACGACGATTTTGTTGATCTCAGCAAAATCGTAGAAGTTAGTAGTAAAAGTGGTTATTCCGAAAAGGAAATAACCACTTTTTGTTTGCATTCATCAAGTTTTTTGAGGCTGTTCCTGTGTGTCTTCCGTCTTCTTTGGAAGAAATTCAGTAATTCCATGCCTTTCTAGAAGTTTATATACCTGTCGTTTGATAAAGTCATAGATTACAGCAAACACAGGAACTCCGACGAGAATTCCGACTATACCAAAGAGACCACCAAATAAGGTAATTGCAAATAATACCCAGAATCCAGAAAGGCCGACACTTCCGGATAAGAGCATAGGGCCAATGACATTTCCGTCAACTGTCTGAAGTATAACTACAAATATTACAAAGAGAAGACAGCAAAGCGGCGAATCCATCAGGATTATGAGAGCAGATGGTATAGCTCCGATAAAAGGTCCAAAACAAATTGATTGACAATTTATTAAATAGTACGTATACTTTCACTTAATATTTGAAAGGAAGCAGCAATTATCATGATGAACAGAAATCTCGTCGATTTTAATAACATCGATAATAATCTCGTGAATAATTTTCATGGGTTTGTTTTGATATGTTACGATGAGACGAAGCGCATTATGAATTGAGCTTGGGATAATTCATTTATAGCCAGATATAGCCTCATCAGACAATATGTTTGATGGGGCTATTTTTTTCAAAAAGGGGAAGGAGTTTTGTAGTATGGAAGAGTTAGTGTTAGTAAGACCAGATGGAGCGTATGCTGAGCAAATCAAGGAATATAGGCAGGAATTCCTGGATGCGGGAAGTTCCATGGATGGAACAGGAATGCTCCGTAGAATCGAAGATCCTTATGAGTGGATCAGGGTTTGCGAAGAGTTTAATTCTGAGGAAACAGTTCCTGAAGGAAAGGTTCCAAGCACGCTTTTCATGTGCATACGTAAGGACGATAACAGAATAGTTGGAATGCTTGATATGCGCCACAGACTCAATGATTATCTGAGGGAATTTGGCGGAAATATTGGCTATTCCATAAGACCGTCAGAGTGCAGAAAAGGCTATGCCAAGAAGATGCTGAGTCTTGCACTACCATACTGCAGAGAGCTTGGACTTGATAAAGTTATGATTAGCTGCAATGTCGATAATGAGGGTTCAAGGAGAACCATTCTGGCAAACGGCGGCGTTTATGAGGGAACTTCCCATGAGCCGGATGAAGATATGGACCTTGAGAGATATTGGATAACATTGTGATGAATTACCTAAAGAAACAGTTAGCAAGGATAATAATTTGAATTTGTCGTACTGTATGTTATTACAGGAGACTTGTTATTTAATACCAATTTGGATTTTTGTTGTCGTTTGTTATGACAGGAAGCAATTGGAGTAATAACAAAATATTTTTTGATGCTGCTTTGTTATTACAAGATTTATTATAGGTAATAACAAACTGTAAATTGGATGGTGTTTGGTGCTACAACAGCAAGAAAGAATTGATTTGATGTAATACCATATCTTGTGCGTGATGTTATTTGGTATTACGAGATTTCATTTCAGTAATACTAAAAGGGCTTTGAAATGCAGTTTGGTTCTACAATGTTTTCCATCGGTAATACTAATTGGGGGCCATATTACAGTTTGGTATTATAGCAATTGTTTCCAGTAATACTAACAGAACTCAAACTCTGCTTTATCGGGCTATAAGCTAAGGAATAGCCCCGATAACATCCAGTTTGGAGAATTAATGAAAGGATAACGTATGATAATTACAAACGAATTTCCAGTTTTGGAATATGATGATTGTTCTGCGGAAGTTATTCCACCAGACCATGACTGCAAGGATTTAAAGCTTCCTGAGAAATGTCTTTTTACATTTCTTGGGGATGTGGTTCATGAGTACGCTGAGAGGAACAATGCAGAAGTTGTTGAGGAAATGATAAATGTTTCTCACATCACCAAGATATATGTGATCCACGGGGAAAAAGAGGATTTCTGTCTTGTGCAGTCACAAATTGGAGCGCCAGCAGCAGTGCAGCTAATGGACGTAGTTGTCAGCTGCGGATGCAAAAAGGTTATTGCTGTCGGGTCATGCGGAGTGCTTGCTGAGATTCCAGAGAATGCCTTCCTTGTTCCAACTAAGGCACTTAGGGATGAAGGAACTTCCTATCATTATGTTCCGGCATCTAGATATATTGATCTTGATAGCGAGGCAATAAATGCTATAGAGAGAAGCTTTACTGAGCAGGGACTGCCATTTGTGACATGTACAACCTGGACAACGGATGCTTTCTTTAGAGAAACAAAGGACATGGTAAAGCACAGGCTTGAAGAAGGCTGCTCTGTTGTAGAGATGGAATGCGCAGCTCTTGCAGCCTGCTGTCAAAAGAGAGGAGCCAAGTTTGGACAGTTCCTCTTTACAGCAGATTCACTTGCTAATGTACATGAGTATGACGAGAGAGATTTCGGTACAAGTTCTCATGAGAAAGCTCTTTTACTGGGGCTTGAAGTCCTAAAGAGATTCTAAGTTGACAGGAAACTGTATAGGTAATATATTCGAATTAACATAAAATGTGTTAACCATAATATAAAAAAGAGGAAATTTATGTTAAGCGTTGTAAGATAATTCATTGCAATACGGCTACATGATATTGCAATGAGCATAAGGATTCAATGAATCAATACTTATGAGTTAGTGGTGAAATCTACTGGCTTATTCGATTGCGCTTAATAATATTATGGTAAGAGCCGCATTTTATGGGGGTATTTTTTGATATTTCTGATTTTAGAACCATGATATCTTGGCGTAAGGTATCATGGTTTTTTTCGTTTTGGAGGATACAGATGAACACAGAAACACAAATTGAATTTGATAAGATAAAAGAAATATGGGCGGGGCTCACAAGTACAGATTATGCCAAGGAAAAGATACGTGAGACAGATATTATACTAAGTGAAAGTGCACTTCGAAAGGCACTTCAGGATACAACAGATAGCCGGGCATTTATAGAAAAGCTTGGAAATCCTCCACTTCAGAATGTAACAGAAGTGAGAGAGGTCCTGACTATAGCAGAAAAGGGCAAGTGCCTGACTCCATACCAACTTGAGAGAGTTGAAAAAGCTCTGGTAGCTGTTGAGAGGATGATGGACTATCTGTCACGCGGCAAGCAGTACAATAACAGCCTTGCCTACTATGATGAAAACTTAAATCCTCTAACTGAGCTCAGGGAAGAGATAGTAAGTCAGATCAGAAACGAAGAAGTGGATGACAGGGCATCAAAAGAGCTGTATGATCTCCGAAACCATATAGCTGCCATGGAAGAAACCATGAAGCAGAAGGCTGATCAGATCATAAGAAAAAATAAGGATTTCATGGCTGATTCATATCATACCGTGAGAAATGGTAGAGTATGCGTTCCTGTAAAGAAAGAATACAAATTTAGGATTCCTGGAAGTGTGATCGATAAATCCTCAACTGGAAACACACTTTTTGTGGAACCTGAGGGGCTTGCAAAGTGTTATGAAGAGCTGGAGCTAATGCGTATCGATGAGGAAAATGAAGTATACAGAATCCTTTATACCCTCACAGCCATGGTAGCTGACGATGCTCAGATCATGGAAGAAAACGTCAAGATGCTTGAAAAGCTGGACTATATTTTTTCCAAAGGAAAGCTCAGTATCGATCTGGATTGCACAGTACCTTTCATAAATCTGGAAAGGCGTATTAAGCTTGTGAAGGCAAGACACCCTCTGATGGATAAAGAGATTAATGTTCCGCTGGATTTTACTCTTGGAGAGGGAGACGTGCGAGGAATAGTCATCACGGGCCCCAACACAGGTGGAAAGACAGTTGCCATCAAGACTGTAATGCTTAGTTGCTACATGGCACAGTGCGGACTACATGTAGCCTGCAAGGAAGCCGATATCTGCATGAATAGTAATTTTCTTTCTGATATAGGAGATGGCCAGAACTTGTCTGAGAATCTGTCCACATTCTCAGCTCATATTAAAAATGTCCTTGATATACTGAGCCAAATTAATCAGGAGAGCCTTGTTATCATGGACGAGCTTGGCTCAGGTACAGACCCTGCGGAGGGCATGGGAATTGCGGTTGCCATACTTGAAGAACTTAAGAAAAGTAATGCCAATTTCCTTGTAACAACCCATTATCCAGAAATCAAGGATTATGCAGCCAGGACAGAGCACATTGAGAACGCGAGAATGGCCTTTGATAAAGAGACTCTTCGTCCGACCTATGAGATGGTCATTGGAGAAGCTGGAAACAGTTGTGCTTTTTACATTGCAGAAAGGCTCGGCATGCCAGCTGAAATGCTGGAAGTTGCAGCAAAGGCCGCTTACGGAGAAGATTCTGCTAAGGACTATGTTTTTGCTAGCGAGAATAAACGCAGTAAAAAGACATCTGGAAGCAGAATTGTTAAGACTAAGCAAATTCATTCTACAGCAGAACTGGAGCAGAAATTCAGCATTGGTGATAGCGTAATGATTTATCCTGATAAGAAGATAGGAATTGTTTGTGAGCCAATAAATAAAAAGGGGATCCTTAGAGTACAGCTTCCGAACAAAAAGATTTACATCAACCATAAGCGCGTCAAACTCCATGTGAAAGCAGACCAGCTCTATCCAGAAAACTATGATTTCTCCATAGTTTTTGATACTGTGGCAAATCGCAAGGCAAGGCATGAAATGAGCCGAAAGCTTACGGATAAAGTAATTGTGTATGACGAGGATGACTAACTCAATAGCAGCAACATAAAAAATTGCTTGGGAAAAAGCAAAATAAGGGTTACTATATAAGTAACAAAGAAAGCAAAGGTGCTTGAATAGGGCATCTTTGCTTATTTTTTTGGAGGAGGTATGGAATGGTTACATTAAATGACTATCTATATAATGGGGACACTGTGCTCAAGATATTACAGATGTATTCCAGGGATTTAAAAGAATCCTCGATTAAAACTGGAAATACAGTAGATATGTTCCATAGCAATTTCCTTTTGCGAATGGAGGAGTTACTGGTTCATAATGACTTCCTCACATCCCAGTCTCAAAGAATCCGCGAGCTTTACAAGTATATGACAAAGCAATATCCTCAGCTGGCCTTTACCTTCAAGGGACGAATTAAATCGCTTATCAGAGCTGAAGAGAAGTTTAACGCCTATATCGTAGAGACTGTCTACAATTACTACAAGGAACATGGCTCTTTTCCTGAGGCAAATGAGGTAAAAAGTAAAATAGAGCACTTCAGGGATCTCATTGCCTATAGAATAGTAATTTCCATGCCTAGGTGCCACGTAAGTGACCCTAAAGAGCGCCAGGAGATTGAGCTTAAGTACCTCTATGAAATATCAAATATGCTGCCTGACTTCTTGGAGCAAAGAGGCTTTAGTCCAGAAATGTCCTCTATAAACGGTTCATCAACCTCAGAAAGATTAAGCGAATCAGTAAGACCATATTTTAAGGACTACATCAGTAACCCAAGTCCTTATGGCTACGAGTCCCTTCACATAACTCTTTATGACAATGAATCCAGAAGCTACGTTGAAGTTCAGCTCCGCACGAAAGACATGGATGACTACGCAGAGATAGGCCCGGCCAATCACCTGGGCTATGAAAAGAGACAGCAAAAAGAGCGAGCAAAGAGAAATAAGATTCCGCAGGGTGAGTGCATCTTTTTTGACGAAGCCTTTGAAAGGGGTATGCTACTTCAGCAGCTGGAACTGTCCAAGATAGATGTAAACATGTTTGGAGCAATCAATAATAGCCTCATAAATGATGGCTGCGGACTGTATAGAGGAAGGCTTATTCTGCCATTTGAGCATTTGTCCAGATTCCAGAACGATGTAATAGACTAGAAAATAGGTATTAGGGTAAACTTTATTATAATTATTCTATCTATTTGAATACCTATAGGGCGCTGATATTATTGAAAATGTAAAAGCGCTTTGAACAGACAACATGAACAGACACAAGAGAGGGTATGAAAATGAATAGAGATATTTTTATCAGAAATTTGACAAAAGAAAAAATAGAGATGAGCCCAAAGGGCAGAAAAGCAAGTGAGGTTACGCCAGAGGAATTCGAGCAGTGCTACGAGAATTTTTTTGACATGATCTTCGAGATTGCTGCTACAGACGTTTCTGAGGTTGAGGGCTACGGCGAATTTGATGAGAACAACAAGGCTCCATTTGAGAGTCTGGAAGCTTTCATCCGCGACGATATGCTGGGAGAGCCTACAGAAGGCTACTGGAAGAACTGGAAGGAGATGTTTGGAACAACCTTCCTCAAGGAAGATTATTACAACGAGATTGCTGAAAAGGCCCTTAAGTATGCGCCTTTCTGCGAGAAGCAGAGATTTCTTGCTAATAACAACACATTCTTCTGCAACATGATCGTAGGAGAAGATGGCAAGACATATTGCTCAGACTGGGGCAGAGCAGGTATCATGGATTACATGATGGATTTCGCAATCCTTGATCTCAACAAGCCATATCTCCTTGTTCCCGAGAAGCTCTATGAGTATGCTAAAAAGAGAAACATTGAGATACCAGATTTCAAGGAGAGATTCCTGTGCATGGCATATTACAAGGGAATCGTAACACTCAGATGGCATGCATCCATCGATGACCTCGAGTCTTGCGAGTCAATCGTTAAGTCAATCAACGCTCTTGAAGAGAGAATGAATAAGCTTTGATCCAAAAGAGCAGGAGGAGAACACTTTAATGAAATACGAGAACGCCAAGGATATTCTTCCTGCTAAGCTTTTGGAGGAAGTGCAGAAATACGCCGGGGGCAGGCTTATATATGTGCCCAAGGTTGAAAAGACAAAGGGATGGGGCGAAGCCTCAGGCTACAGAGACAGGCTGAATAAGCGAAACGTAGCAATCTGCAGCCGCTATTCATCCGGCCAGTCGATCATGGAAATAGCTGAGGAATTCTTCTTATCTCCAGAAACTATCAAGAAGCTTGTTTATGGAAAGAAGGTGAATCTGCCTATGTTTTCTAGAACAATTACTTCTGCGCAGCAGTATGCAAATGCCGGTATGGGAGAAGAGTGGGTTAGAACTTACCTTAGCTCTTTAGATCAGGAAATGCCTGATATATCTGATTTCTTCATGACGGAGCTTGTTAAGATTCCCCTTAGGTTCATAGAAGCAGATCAGGATGAAAGCAGTGATACTGTAAGTGATAGTGCCTTCGATGTTCCGCTTATCGTAATATTCGACAACAAGAAGTTCACTATACCTTACCAGCCTGGATATCTACAGACTCTTAAGAGCGAGAAACGCAATTCTCAGTACGCATTTGTTTTTGCCAGAAATGATGATTACGGATATTTCTGGAACAACTACGGTAAGAATTTCCAGAGATGATTCATATTAAACCAAATTGTGAGAATATTACGTCCCTACTAAGAGTGCACAGAATGTCTGGTGCACCAATTAGCAGATTGATATAGTGGTAGTACAGTGAAGGAAAGGAGTGAACGAGATGCAAGGTTGGATCGAAGGTTTCCAGGAATCCATCGACTTCATAGAAAAGAATCTGACGGATGAGCTGGACATTGAGGTCATAGCCAGTAAGGCGGCACTATCGCCGTTTTACTATCAACGCATCTTCGGAGCACTATGTGGTGTGACTGTTGGAGAATATATCAGAGCGCGCAGAATGACTCTGGCAGCACAGGAACTTAGCAGGCAGGATGTTAAGGTAATCGATGTGGCCGTCAAATATGGCTACGATTCACCCGATAGTTTTACCAAGGCTTTCCAGAAGTTCCACGGAATTACGCCTATTCAGGCCAAGGAGCCTGGAGCGCCGCTTCGCTCTTTTGCACCGCTGCATATTAAAATCACGATGGAGGGTGGTACTATGTTGGATTATCGTATTGTTAAGAAGGCACCGTTTACAATTGTTGGAGTTAAGAGACCTTTTAACTCAGATACAAGCTATCAGGAGATTCCTAAGTTCTGGGATGAACTGCTTGCTCAGGGCGATAAGCGTCCAATTATGGGAACCTTTGGCGTATGCCTTGATATGAAGGGAAAAGAGTTTGACTATTGGATTGCAGATCTGTACTTCCCATGGGAGGAGATTCCTGAAGGATGCGAGACAAGAGTGATTCCTGAGAGTGAGTGGGCAGAGTTTCCATGCACAATGGAAAATCTACAGGAGATCAACACAAAGATATGGTCAGAGTGGCTTCCAACGCTTAAGGGATACTCACTTGCAGGAGAGTATGACATTGAAGTATATCTCCCACCACAGGAAGGTTCATCCGAAATGTCAGTAGAAATCTGGGTTCCACTTAAAAAGGACTGAGAAAATAAGCCTACACCTGCTCCTTTGGATTAAAAGTAATGGTGACAAGCGGTAAGCTAAGAGCTTACCGCCTTTTTTATGCGAAAATATTAGAAAAAGTTAATAAAGCGAAGCGTTTGATTGCTATAAAAATATACTCAATTATGTTAAAATAATTGATGCAAAATAGTAAGTGAGCGTGATACGTAATACGATTATAGCAAGGAGGGCGAGAATGACTATTACAAAGAATCTTAATGGCGACCAGCTTGAAATTGCACTTGAAGGAAGACTTGATACTATGACAGCACCTGATCTGGAACAGGAGATAAGGACCAGCCTTGATAACGTTAAGGACCTGGTTGTAGATATGAAAAATCTTGAGTATGTTTCATCAGCAGGCCTTAGAACACTTCTTATTGCCAAGAAGACGTTGCACAATAAAGGAAATGTTAAGATCATTAACGCCAACGATATTGTAAAAGAGGTATTTGAGGTTACAGGTTTTGATAACTTGCTGGACATCGAGTGACGTGCGTAGGAGGTGCCTTATATGAAGTCAGATGTTGTTACAATTGATAATAAAGGAACTGGTTTTAAAGAGGCAGTTGAGGCCACCAAGAAAGTTGCTGATTTCAACGGGCTTGATGCTAAGGATTCCTTGAAACTTCAGCTGTGCACCGAGGAAATGCTGAGCATGGCCCGCAGTATAACCGGCGAGATCAAGGCATCATTCTGGGTTGAGTGCGAAGATGCCAGGTATGATCTCAAGATGACCACTCAGACTGTAATGGATAAGGAAAAGAGACACCTTCTTCTTTCTTCTGCATCTTCCAAGAAGAATGAGGCAGCTACAACCTTCCTTGGAATGCTGCGAGATGCTTTTGAGGAAGCAATGCTCTCCGATGGTGATAAGACCTACTATGAACTTCCTGATGACGTAGCTGCTGATGTATCTGGAAGATATATTGATGATCCTGAGTGGGATCACTATGAGCAGTCAGTCCTTAGAAAGCTCGCTGATGATATTAAGATTTCCATAAAGGGCGGCGTTGTAGAGATGACTGTTACCAAAAATCTGTGAAGAAAAAGCTAAGTATAAAAGATATTTTCAGGACGGCATGAGTGGATGTCGTCCTGTTTTTGTGCAAAAAATTATTTGCTTTTTCCTATACTCGCAACAATTAGGTAGAGGTTATTTCGCGAATCCATTACTATGGTATTTAGGAGGTTAAACGTATGGAAGAAGGCAAAAAACTGATAGTTAAGAAACTGCGACCATATCTGTATCTTTTGGATGAAAACCACGAGTGCACAGGTTTTCTTGTTATTGGGGAAAAGAAAGCATGTCTTATCGACACAATGATGGGTTATCATGATTATAAGAAAGTAATCGCAGATATTACTGACAAGCCTGTCATAGTTATCAACACGCATGGTCATCCGGACCATATCTATGGAAATGTCTATTTTGATGAGGTTTATATTAATCCAAAAGATATTCCGCTTACCAAAGAATTTATTGAGAATCCTGAGTTTGCCGCAGAATGTCAGAAAAGAGGAGTATCAATGCCTCCTTTTAAAGAGATTAAGGGCGGCGATGTTGTGGACCTTGGGGGTAAAACGCTTGAAGTTTATGACATTCCAGGACACACACCAGGCGGAATCCTGCTACTTCTCAAGGAAGATAGAATTCTTTTTACAGGAGATGCGATCAATCATCACCTATGGCTTCAGGTTCCGCATGCAATTACTTACAGACAGTGCGTTAAGGCAATTGATGATGTTCTCTTTTTGGAAAAAGAAGCAGATTACATCCTTCACGGACACGCCAGAGATTTTGATGATATCTCACTTATGCGCTGCGTAAGAGATGGTATTCAGGAAATTGTTGATGGCAAGACACTGGATGATAAGCCCTATGAGTGGTTTGGCGGCGTATGCAAGCAGCATCCGTTCAAAGTTTTGGAAGACAGACAGTACCAGCAGGACGATCATGTGATAGTATATATTGACGGGAATATCTGAGAAAGGAGCGGGGGAATTATGGGAGAGAGTCTTTTTCCGCTTGTGACTAAGCATTTTTTAATATCACCAGGTAATGAGAAAAATGTTCTGGAAGATGAGTGGAGTGTTTCTCTTAACAATGGTGATCAAACTAAAGTAGGCAGCATCCATTTTGAAGATGGTGTTCTTCATGGAGAAGTCAAAATGGCTGCAGACCTTAGCCCTGAATACGAGAAGTCCAAATATATTCAGGAACTGTTTTATTCAATGGCCAGATTTGTGTTCCAGTTTAAGGAAATCAGAGAAATCAGCACCCATTGCAGACATGAAAATGATCACCGCGTAAGAGGTCTTGAGAAAGCCGGATATGTTTATCGCGAGAACAAGGACGGCTCTGATTATTACTCCATGAAAAAACAAAAGACATCCTGGACAGGAGTATACGTGATGATTGGCCTTATTGCGGGCTTTATCATTGGACTTACAATTTCCAATCTGTTCATGGGAACAATCATCGGCGTGTTATCAGGCGCTATTATCGGATATCTTCTTGATAAAAGAGATGCCGACAAAGATATGTAATGCAATTAAATATTTAAAACTACAGGGAAAAAAATATGGAAGAAAAAATAACACTTACAATACCTAAAAAGAAAAACATCGCACTTATAGCTCACGATGGTAAAAAGGCTGAGCTTATCAGATGGTGCAAGGAGAATTCAGAAATCCTTAAAAAGCACTTTCTGTGCGGAACTGGAACAACAGCAAGAATGATCGCTGATGCTACAGATCTGCCAGTTAGAGGCTATAACTCAGGCCCACTTGGTGGTGACCAGCAGATCGGTGCCAAGATTGTAGAGGGCAAGATTGATTTTGTTATTTTCTTTTCAGATCCTCTTACAGCAGCACCTCACGATCCTGATGTTAAGGCTCTTATGAGAATTGCACAGGTTTATGACATTCCATTTGCCAACAACAAAGCAACAGCAGACTTCCTTATCAACTCTTCACTTATGGAAGAAGAGTACAATCACGACGTTATTAATTTCCAGCAGAACATTGAGCACAGAGCAGAGACTCTGCCTAACAAATAATAAAAGAGGATTATTATGAGTGTTTTACAATACACAGAGGTAAGTTCAATAGCTTCAGATAAGATTCACGTCCTTGGTAGAATGGGACGTCAGCGTCAGCCACTTCCTATCTTTTTCAACGGAGGAGGTGTTGAGGTAGTTGTTACTGGTTCTGAGTTTTGGATCGATGTTGAGACAGATTCAGATTTCCATGAGATGTGGATAGCTCTTGAGATAAACGGGGCCTTCATATCAAGACAGATGCTTCTTCCAGGAGAGCACAGCCTGTGTCTTTTCAGGAGCATGGATCCAACAGCAGCCAAGAGAGTTAGATTCTACAGAGAGCTTCAGGCCATGGGAGATGACGTTAAGGTTAAGCTCCTTGTAAAAGGCTTTAAGCATGATGGCGAGTTCCAGAGCGTTCCTAAATATGAGAGAAAGCTTGAGTTTATTGGAGACAGCATAACTTCCGGAGAAGGAAGCTACGGTGCATTTGAAGATGTAGACTGGATTCCAATGTACATGAGTGCTTCTGCTAACTATGCGACCATGACTTCCAAGGCACTTAACGCAGACTATCACCTTATTTCTCAAGGCGGTTGGGGAGTATTCACCGGATGGGATAATGACGTAAGACATAACCTTCCTTCTGTATATGAGAAGGTATGCGGACTTGCTCCAGGAGAGATGAATAAAGAACTTGGTGCTGCAGATGAATATGATTTTGCAAGCTGGCAGCCAGATGCGATCATCGTCAATCTTGGAACTAATGACGTTACTTCTTTTAACCAGCCAGAGTTTGTTAACCCTGATGATGGCAAGACTTACAAGATGAGACTGAATAGTGATGGCACAAGGAACAGAGAGGATGAGCTCAAGATTGTTGATGCCATCGTGGGCTTCCTTACTATGCTGAGAAAGCATAATCCAAATGCACAGATTGTATGGTGCTATGGAATGCTGGGTTCAGATCTTAATCTTGTGATAACTGAAGGCATCAATAAATACAAAGAAAAAGCCGGAGATGAGAAAATCTCATTCTTCCAGCTTCCAGATACTACTATGGACACTTATGGCTCTCACATGCATCCTGGTGTTAAGTCACATCAGAACGCATCCAAAGAGCTGGTGCATTATCTTAGAATCAAGCTAGGTTGGGCTGATTAATTATCAAACATTCAAAGAGAGTGTAGGGCAATACTCATGTATTTGCCTTATGCTCTTTTTTCATTTCATACATACGCTGATCGGCAGTTTCGATAAGTGAAGATAGATAGGTGGTCTCTGAGTATAGCGCATAGCCAATAGAAGCGCGAACTGAGAGGTTGATTCCATCTATGTTTCTGGGAGCATCAACAGCTTTGAGGATTTTCTTTTGCATCTCCTCAGCTTCTGATGGGTCATTTATCTGATGGAGCAGTACGAATTCATCGCCACCATATCTAAACAAAACGCAGTTCTCAGCTGCAACAAGAGAAAGGCTCTTACAAAGAGATTGTAGAACCAGGTTGCCATACTCGTGGCCGTAGTTGTCATTAATATGCTTGAAGTCATCGAGATCAAGCATATAAAGTGCAAAGTCTGTTTTGTCTTTCTGATACTGCTCCTCGTATTTTTTGGCAATCTCGCCATAGGCTCTTCTGTTGAATACACCAGTTAATTCGTCGGTCTGAGACAGTACAGACAGACGGTCTTTTTCAGCTACGTCATCTGTCACATCTACAAAAGAACCTACAAGCCCGACAATCTCGCCGTTTACTCTAAGTGGAGATTTTGAAGCGCGGATATTTCGAACACGCCCTTGAACTATGCATTGTCCAGGGACATCTTTTATCACTTCACCATTATGGATAACTCTGAATTCAACAGCTCTGTAGGGCTCAGGATCGATGTGCCAGCCCATATCTTCGTCGGTTTTTCCAATGATATCGTCCACAGAATTAAAGCCATAGTAATCCAAAAACATCTGATTCGCTCCAAGGAACCGTCTGTCTTTGTCCTTCCAAAATACGCCAACGGGTATTAAGGCCAATATGCTGTTTAGAATATCGGTGTTGTTTAGATCCATATTTGCGCACATTCCTCTATTTAAATCTTATCATAATACCGTCAATTAAATGTTTTTATAGTATTAAAATATGATTAACTTTTGAAAAACTGGTTTATATGTTAGAATAGATAATAGGTAGGTTTAACGACATATTATTGCATGCAACTGATAACGAAATATCAGTTGTTTTTTGCGTGGTTCGGAGGGCAAGCGATGGACAATTCTTTTCCAGAGATTAAAACCTTTTTTGGCTTTGGATGTATGAGACTTCCAATGATCGGATCAGAGGTAGACATTGAGCAGTTCAAGGATATGGTTGATTACTTCATTGATAATGGCTTCAACTATTTTGATACAGCTCACGGATACATCGATGGCAAGTCAGAGAAGGCTATCAAGGTAGCTATTTCAGATAGATATCCAAGAGAGAAATTTCTTTTAACAAACAAATTATCAGATTCTTATTTCCACAAGCAGGAGGACATCAGACCATTCTTCCAGAGTCAGCTGGATGCATGCGGAGTTGAGTACTTTGACTTTTATCTGATGCACGCTCAGAATGCCAGAAACTTTGAGCAGTACAAAGAGTGCAAGGCTTATGAGACAGCTTTTGAGCTCAAGAAGGAAGGCAAGATCAAGCACGTAGGTCTTTCTTTCCATGACAGTGCTGAGGTTCTTGATAAGATTCTTACAACATATCCTGATGTTGAGATCGTTCAGATTCAGTTCAACTATGTGGACTACGAGGATCCAGCTGTTCAGAGCCGTAAGTGCTACGAGGTTTGCCGTAAGCATAATAAGCCTATGATTGTTATGGAGCCAGTTAAGGGCGGAAGCCTTGTTAAGCTCCCTGAGGAAGCTCAGAAGGTATTCGATGAGATGGGCACAGGCCTTTCAAATGCAAGCTATGCCATCAGATTTGCAGCTAATCAGGAGGGTATCAGAATTGTCCTTTCTGGTATGAGTGACATGGCTCAGATGAAGGACAACGTTTCCTTCATGAAGGACTTCCAGCCTCTTTCAGAAAAAGAGCTGGCTGCGATTGCCAAGGTTACAGCAATCTACAAGGGCAAGGACATGATTCCTTGTACATCCTGTCACTACTGCGTTGAGCAGAATCACTGTCCTATGAGTATCAAGATTCCTGAGATGTTCGGATGTCTTAATACTTACAAGATATTCAATGACTGGAATCAGAAGAGATATTACAGAGAGCAGCTTGCTTCTGGCGAGAATTCACCAGCTAGCGCCTGCATAGAGTGCGGCGGCTGTGAGGCAGTTTGTCCTCAGCACCTCGAGATCAGAAACCTTCTCAAGGAAGTGGCCAAAGAGCTTGAGTAATTCTGGAAGTAGCAAATAGAATATGAACCTTAAGGCGGTATTATTGTGAGGCAATAGTACCGTCTTTTTTGTGTATAATTGAAATAGCGTTATATGAGTATGCACATAAATAATAGTAAAAATTTAGTAAAAAAATGAATTCTATTGTAAAACCAAATATATTATCATTGTTTTGAAAGAAACAGGCATTAACTTATGCAAGGCGAGGAGAAATGAAAAAGAGATTTATAAGTAAGAAATTATCAGCAGGTCTTTTGACAGGAATCATGATCTGCAGCCAGCTTGTAGGATGCGGAAGTGGTGCAACGACTGATGCAGAAGATACAAGTATAAACATGGAAGAAATGGAGGCAAACATGGATATTTCAAGAACAATCAAGCTTGATACCAGTGATATTCAGACCTTTAACGATACGAATGGCGATGGATACGGCGAATTTCAGGGCTTTGGAACAAGCCTTTGCTGGTGGGCAAATAGGTGTGGATACAGTGAGAAGCTGACAGCAGACTCTGCAGAGGCTTTCTACAATAAGGAAACAGGCCTTGGAATGACAATCGGCCGTTATAACGTAGGTGGCGGAGATAATGTTACTAGCAAGGATGTTACAGCTCAGATGAAGGAAGAGAGCCCATTTCTTCACAAGGAGCATATCAGAAGATCAGATTCTGTAGTGCCTGGCTATGCGACAGATGTAACTAAGATTGACCTTACCAAGAATAATAAAGAGTATTATGAGACCAATTTTGCCAGAGCAGATTTCGACTGCGGATTTGCATGGAACTACGACTGGGAAGCTGACAAGAACCAGATGAATATCCTCATGGCAGCAGCGAAAGCAGCAGGTGATGAGTTTATTGGCGAGGCATTTTCCAACTCACCACCATATTTCATGACAGTATCTGGCTGTACTTCCGGAGGAGAGGATCCTTCAGTAGATAACCTCAGG
>JAEEGF012402029.1_pt1 | contig 21919 bp, 20 predicted proteins | sample 9134171 | NCBI WGS metagenome assembly JAEEGF01 (sample SAMN16246542, study PRJNA631951) | gut metagenome | biome: gut microbiome; feature: rumen; material: AP-attached | host: Bos | place: Iran: Karaj | collected 2018-10 | reverse complement strand
TATTGGCGCATGTGCAGAGCCGAAAGCTGCAAATAAGGTTAAAAATAAATTTCCCAAATGCAAAATGAATGAATTACAATTTAGTGATCCGTACAGACCAAGGACTCGTAAGCGAAAAAAATATTGTAAAAATTGTAAATATACTTTTTCTGAAGTTTTATAAAGTAATGCCATGAGAAGATTGAGAAGATATAGAAAAGATTATCAAATAACTCACGATATAGATTGGTTCTTTCGCTATAAAGGAAGAGTGTACCATGCGGCATCAAATGGAGGTTTGTTGCCTGATGCTGTGTACCGTGAAAAGAATAGGGAACTGCAGGAGGAGATAGAAAAAATGGAAGCTACATATGAAATTAAATGGTCTCCTAACCTAAGTGAATTTTATGATGTAGGTGAGGAGGATTTGGGTTCTTTTGAGGAATATGCAAAAAAAGGTTTTGTGTCACTAGATAGAACGGAAACGGAAGATGGCGATACTGAAAACGAAAATAGTGGTAAGCTACAGTATCATGTGGTTGCGTTTCCTGGGGATTCTTCCAAAAATCAGGATTTGTTAGAATTTCTCAAAAATCAGAATTTGTTAGGATTGATGCCTGAGTTGAATGATGATGATATAGAGATAAAAGAATAAAAAGCGAAAATGTTTGCTGCCAGTTCTGATTTGCAATCCGAACTTGTTTTGGTAATTGTGGCATTTACAAAATGTCTTGGAGTTTTGGTTGGGAGATGGTGGGGGATTGCAAATCCTGCACAAGTGGGAGAATTCAAAATCACCCTTAGGCGTTTTTTGATTTTGAATTATATCTTGTCTGACAAATGTAGACGAACTTATATGTGTCAGAACTTAACAATATTGCTGCAAAGCATTGCCAATTTCTTTTGCAACATCATCAATTCGGGGGTAATAGTATTAAGGGCTGTAACTCTTTTACCATCAATATCCGCTACAATACCAGCATGTGAGGGAAATCTTTTGCTTGGAAATGCCTTGACATCTGTAGTAACTTGTTGTTCGGAAACAATTTGTATATTTCTGATTTTGCCCACGTTCAACAAGGCATATCCATAACGGGCATCGCCTTTGGTGCGTGCCTTAAAAGAACGTGTTTCTGAGTCAAGATTGGCTGTGTCGCCGCGCAAGACCGAAATGTAATCTTCGATAGTACCGCTTGACAGTTTCTCCCAATGGAATGCGGTAGGTGATACTCGTCCATCATCAATATATGATGGCGAAAAAATTATCCTTGCCACATCTTCTTCATCACCTACTATGTCACAAAATGTTTCAGCCATTTACATTTCTTAATATGGAGATTAGATTTTTTGAGGTAATTTGCAATCCGTCATTCTTCAGCAATTTGCCGTCTTTCTCTATAAAATACACCATTTTGTCTGGCATCATAGTAATGCCGGCAATACAATTGGATTTAGTATAATCGAGATATAAGTAGCCATGCACATCAGGAAACAAAGTCCATCCGTCAAGCAGAATATCATCGGTTTTGTCTAAAATTCGTTTTAGTTTTCCTATGCATTGGCGGTTAATAGCCTTGCTGTCCTCTCCGTCCCAGCCATCTTTAAGTTTCGAAAGACTGTTGATGCGTTGCGACAAGTTGGCGTGCAATTTTCCTTTTTTGACGACCGAAGATGCAGACTCGTCTTTCAAGGTGAAGACATTTTCCACCCCGATTAACTGTTTGATTGCCGATCTGACTCGTGGCATCATATCATTATCCTTGACTGTTACAACCAACTTTGGCATAGAATTATTTTTTAGTTTGATGCAAAGGTAAACTTTTTTTGTTTTTGTGCAAAAAAAAATGGGATTTGTTGGTGGATGGGGATTTATGTTTCTTTGGATAGCGTTGGCTAATTTTTGGGGACTAAGATACAATTTTTATGGCATTATATAATAATCACAAAATATTTTTCACCTATAGATCAGCCTTGTCTGGAGAGGATAATAAGCGAGTTGAATATTTCAGAAACTTCTATTTCTGCAAATGTGGCATTACAAATGCCTTCGGGGGGAATGGGGAAGTGTGGGATTCGTTTTCTTGTCATCGCCCACAACAAGCGAGAAAGGGAAAAGCGTCCGTATCAAATTCTTTGTGATGCGGACGCTTTTGTTGCTTTGTGGTCATTCTGCTTCGGGCGAGGGACTGCCGGTACACATGTCGTAGTTGTGCGGCTTGTCGGAGAAGTGGTTGGCGAGCGACGAGGTGCTGTCGCCAAACTGGGCGAAGGTCTCGGCAAGGAACTCGAGCCAGAGGCTTCGGCCTATGTCTCTGCCCTCGTTGCGGTAGATGAGATAGAACGTGTAGCGCAGGTGGGCGTTGCTGAGGCTGGTCTTTATCTTCTGCCTCATGCGCCTTACCACGCCGTTCTCGACAAGGTAGTCGACACATTCGGTCATGATGTCGTAGTCGGCCGGGCGCATGATGCTCTGGCTGCTGCAAGGCAGTACGCCCTTCATGAAGGCGAGCCGCCTGCGTATGCCCTCCTTTATCCTGCTGCGGTCGGCTCGTCTTATCCTTCTTACCGGGTCGGGGGTGGGCGACTGGTTGTCTATGCGGTCGCTAATATATTCGTCGGCCTCGATGTACGCCCCGACATATTCGGCCAGCTCGCCCGATATGCATGCCTGCATGGGCAGACAGATGTCGTCGGGGTTGGAGTGGCATGCCAGCATCTGCATGAGATAGCCGTTGTATCGTGCCAGCTCCCATCGGTGGCTCGCCTCGGTAAGCACCATGAGCGTGTAGAGCACGAGCGAGGCTGCCGTCTCCATCTCCTGCCGGTCGTAGCTGCGCCCGCAGTCGTCGGCATCGTTGCGAAGGTCGTTGAACACATCGTCCCAAAGAGTGTCGGTTATAGCCTCGGCTCTGTCGGGTTCGCGGAGCATGCGGTCGAAGCAGACGAAGCTGTTTACGAATATCTCCTCGGGCGAGAAGTGCAGCCTTTCCATGTCGGTCTCTCGGCTCTTGTAGGCCTGCTTTACGGCTATGTAGACGGCGTTGTCGCGCAACTGCTGGCGCAGCAGCTTCCTCTGGTCATTCGTCAATAATCTTATTGTCATAGTCGCTAATCTTGTTTCGGATGTCGTCGAGGACAGAAATGAGCTGGTATGTGGTCTGTCCGTTCTTGTCGACGAACGACTGTCCCCGGCTGAAGTCGTCGATAATCTTCTCGTCGATGGTGAAGCATGCGTTTGCCACGTTTTTCATGTAGACGGTAGGCGAGTTGTAGAAGTGGTATGACAGGCTGTAGTTGTTCTGGGCGCTAAGGGCAATAATCTGCGCCATGTCCTCGATCTTGGAGTCGTCTACGCACATGGGCTCGTCTTTTGAGCCGCTGAGAATGAGCTTGCCCTTGAGGGCGTTGGTGGCCTGCGTTATGAGCCTTAGTCCCTCGAGGTTCTGCTTCATCTGCCGGCTTGCGTCCACGCCCTTCACCCTGTCGGGGTTCGGAAACTCCCATACAATCTTTCTTACATGGTCGTTGTGGTTGGCAATCCTCTCGCGTATCAGCTCCTTGAACTTGCCCGCCTGATACTTCTGCTTTACCACAATCCTGAGACAGTAGTCGGACAGCCTTGTGTTGATGGAGTTCTTGAAGAACCTTATCACCTTGTCGGTATCGGAGTTGAACGCTCCGTTCCTCTCGACAAGAATCTGGCATACGTCCTCGCGGTTGTCTACTATGATGTAGCTTCCCGGATGCGACTCGATGACGTTCTTGTCGTGCCCCTCGTACTGGGTTATCTCTTTGGCGTTGCAGAGCGTCCACGAGTAGACGTCGTTGCGCTCGGTCATGTTGATGCTGCGCAGGGGCATGGCCTCGCGTTTCTTCTTGCCCACAACGGTAAGTCCGTCGTGAAGGATGTTTCCGACTATGGTGTTAGCCTTGTCGATGGTCCTGAGGCTTGTGTTGTTGTAGAAAAGGCTCTTTTCGCCTTCCTGAATCTCGAAGGTGTAAACGGAATATATAGACATTTGTTAGTTTTTTATGATGAGGTTAAGCTTGATATGGGTGTTTACCGTTTGTGTATGCGGGGGCTTGTGCGCCTCTCCATGATGGCATGGCTGCATCATAGCGGAATGGGATTAGGCAAGCCGTGGCATAGTATATTTTCAAGTTTTTTAGACATTTTATTTTAGTTGTTGTTTTTAATTGCACAAAAGTAGTATAATCATTTGATGTAGACAAACTTCTTTTTGATAAAATATAATGTTTTTGTGAGGTCGTGGCGGAGGGGCGTCGGCATTTGGAAGGAGGGTAAAATCTGAATTGAAGGGCCAGGCGAGGAGTTGCTTTGTCAGATAAAAAAGGAACGATTTTGCAAATTCTCCATATAGATAAAATAAAGCGCGATATGCCATCCTGTGACATACCGCGCATGGGTTATAGATTAGTGTTATTTTTATTTGCCGAAGGTGGCGTCTATCCATGAGGTGAGAGCCACGAGCGTTGAGTTCCAGTTGATGGCAATCTCGTTCTGGGCGTATGAGCCTTCAACATCCATATAGCACTCGTCGGCTATGTCGGTTGTATATTTGACGTATTCCTTGTCGTGCTGTCCTGCATTCGGACCGCCAACCAAGAAGCCCGGGATAGGGTCGTCGATGCCGTCGGCTGCGCTCAGACGCATGTGCGGATGCATAGGACTCTTTGTTCCGAAGCCTGTAACGTAGCAATACGACAATGGGTTGATTCCGAAGATATAGTCGGCATTGCGAACGGCATTGGTGCTGTATTTTGCATCGCCCGTGCATTTGTAGCCGAACATCATCGCAATACCTTCGTTGGCAAAACCTTCGGAAAGACATCCCCAGAAGAATTCCTTGTCGCTATTTCCGAATGAGGTGTTGAAGCATGATGTAGGAACTTTCTCGAGTTGCGAATCGAGGTATTTGATGAACTGCGCCTTCTGGTTCTCGAATAGCTGAACCTCGTCCTTGCAGCCTTCGCTTGGCGTGTGGGTGAGCAGTTCGTAAACGCCGAGAGATGCCACGTTGCCCCATGTTGGCAGAGTGAACCGTTTTGGCGCAAACTTAATCATGTCTTGCTTGTATTCGTCCTTGCAGGTAAGCAGAAACATCTCGGTGGCAGCCCAGAATCTTTCGTCGTCGATGTGCTCGTCGCCGTATGTTCCGGTATTTACTTCGGGCTTGAACTTTTTGTTCAGCTCATCTTGTCTGTAAGTCTGCGATTGGTTTGCCAGAGCCCATTTGTAAGCCTTTTCGGCAGCCTTGCGAGCCTGTTCGGCAAATCCCTTGTAGTCCTTCTCCCAGATGTCGCTGTTGCGTGCAACCTGAGCCATAAGCGCGGCAAAGTCGAGCGTTGCCGTAACCGATTTTGCCACGACGTATCTCTTCTGCTTACATTCCGAAGGCATTACGAAGGCCTCGAAGTTTGGTGTTGTAAGTTTGTGGTAAACTCCGCCGTCCTCGGGGTCTTGCATAGTCATCATCCATTTCAGGTTGAAATAGAGTTCGTCGATAAGGTCGGGGGTGGCGTTCTTGCTTTCTGGAATGTTGAGATACTGCTTCGCGAAATATTCGGGACATTGCGCGTAGACTTGCAGCATCATGGAAACGCTATATGCTGAGTTGACGATGTATTTGTTGTAGTCGCCGGCATCGTACCATCCGTAAGGTGATGAGATCTCCGTTCCGGCAGGACGCGATTTAGATGCCGCGCTCTCGTGAATGTAGACTTTTGTGTCGGGATGTCCGGCAGGGCGATGCCATTTTCCGGCATACTGCTCTTCTATCGCAACTCCCGTGCGCTGGTAGTAGTAAGCCTTGGCGGCCGCGTCGGCAAGCGTTTTAAGGGCGTTGTCCTTAATCTCGATTTCTACTTTTCCGCTCGGACTTGAGATTGTGTATTTTCCGGGCTTTGAGACAGATGTGAAATCGACTACGGCTCTTTCCTTGCCGCTCCATGGCGATGTGGCTGTTCTCGACGCCTTTCCTCGCCAAATTTCTTCTTTTGTCTGAATGTCTGTGATTGTGTACTCGTCGTCGGGTGATGCGCCTTCAACGACGATAACCTTCTCTTGCGAAGGGTAGTAGCCTATCTGATTATACCTAATCAGTTCGCTTTGTTGCTCCGTGCCTGCGTTTTTGCAGCCGGCAAAAGCCATTGCTGTCATGCAGCAACATGAAAATAATAAGGTGTTATTCATTATTTGGTAATTAAAGGTTATAAAAAAAGGCTACCCCGCCCGGAAAAGGCGAGATAGCCGTTGGTATTTTTTTATTGGAACATAGAATTTACCTGCTTGTAAACATTCTCGGCTGTGAAGCCAAGCTTCTCATCGAGCACCTTGTAAGGAGCAGAGAAACCGAAGCTCTCCAAGCCCCAAATCTTACCTTCAGATTCAGGAACAAGACCGATAAGGTTTACTGGAAGACCAGCTGTAAGACCGAACTTCTTCACACCTGCAGGAAGTACGCTCTGCTGATATTCCTTGCTCTGGTTGCGGAACAAGCCCTCTGATGGAACGCTTACGATTGCAACCTTCTTGCCGTCCTTGCGCAGAAGTTCTGCACCTGCAACCAATGTTGAAACCTCAGAACCAGAAGCAACGAGGATAACATCAGGATTAGCATCGCTGCCTGCTACAACATAACCGCCCTTCTTAGCCTGTGAGTAGTCGTTGCCCTCAGGAAGGTTGTTGATGTTCTGACGAGAAAGGATAAGCGCGGTAGGAGAGTCTGTATTCTCCATAGCCATTGCCCAAGCCTCTGTTGTCTCCTTTGCATCAGCAGGACGGAGAACGAGAGTTGAGTTCTTGCCGTGGTGGTTCTTCAGTTTCTCCATCAAGCGAATCTGTGCCTCCTGCTCAACTGGCTCGTGAGTAGGACCGTCTTCACCTACGCGGAATGCATCGTGAGTCCAGATGAACTTAACTGGCAACTCCATCAATGCAGCCATACGGACTGCTGGCTTCATGTAGTCTGAGAATACGAAGAAAGTACCGCATGCTGGGATAACACCTCCGTGAAGCGCCATACCTATACAGCAGCAAGCCATTGTAAGCTCGGCAACACCTGCCTGGAAGAATGCGCCTGAGAAATCGCCCTTAGTGAATGCCTTAGTCTTCTTCAGGAAGCCGTCAGTCTTGTCTGAGTTAGAAAGGTCGGCTGATGCGCAGATCATGTTAGGAACCTGCTCTGCCAAAACGCCAAGACATGCAGCTGATGCTGAACGTGTAGCATCGTTGTCCTTCTGTACGCACTTGCTCCAGTCAATCTTTGGAGCCTTTCCGCTGAACCACTCATCCTGAGCAGCAGCCTTATCTGGATTAGCAGCAGCCCATGCCTTCTCCTCAGCATAGCGGTCGGCTGCAATCTTCTTCAACTCCTCGGCACGCTTTGCGTAAAGTTCCTTGACCTCTGGGAAAATCTGGAATGGATTCTCAGGGTCGCCGCCAAGGTTCTTTATTGTGTTAACGTATGCGTCGCCGCCAAGAGGAGCACCATGAGTCTTGCAGTTAGCCTCGTATGAAGTACCGTCGGCCTTGATAGCGCCCTTACCCATGATACACTTACCGATGATGAGTGCAGGTTTGCCCTTAACAGCCTGTGCCTTCTTGATAGCCTCGCGAATCTGCTCGGCATCGTTACCGTTGATTTCGAAAACTTCCCAGCCCAAAGCCTTGTACTTAGCGGCTGTATCCTCGTTCATGACCTCCTTAGTCTCTGTAGACAACTGAATGTCGTTAGAGTCGTAGAACATGATGAGGTTGTCAAGACCCAAAACGCCGGCAATACGTGCAGAACCCTGTGAAATCTCTTCCTGAACGCCACCATCTGAGATGTAAGCGTAGATAGTCTCCTTCTCGAATGTAGGGTTGCCTGTGTGTGCTGCAAGGAACTTGGCTGCGATGGCTGCACCTACAGCATAAGAGTGACCCTGACCAAGAGGACCAGATGTGTTCTCGATACCACGGGCAATCTCGAACTCTGGGTGACCAGTTGTTGGAGAACCCCACTGGCGCAACTGTGCCAACTCATCGAGAGTGAACTTGCCGATGAGTGCAAGCTGTGAGTAAAGCATTGGAGCCATGTGGCCCGGATCGAGGAAGAAACGGTCGCGACCTACCCATGTTGGGTTTGCAGGATCGTACTGAAGAAACTCAGAATAAAGCACATTGATAAAGTCTGCACCACCCATAGCACCGCCGGGATGACCAGACTTAGCCTTTTCAACCATTGATGCAGCAAGGATACGAATGTTATTTGCTGCTAGGTTCATAAGTTTTGAATCATTCATCTTTTTGTATTTTTTCTTTAATAGTTGTATTTCATTTTGTAAACAATTGCAACAAATATAAGAAATATTGATTTTACGGCAAAAAAAAATATTGTTTATTTACGAAAACGGGTGGACATTTCGTGTCCACCCGTGCTTTTTGTAAAGTGTGCTTAACAAATTTTTCTCGAACCGTCGCCAATAACAACGTCATAGACTTTCGGTTCCTTACCGTACTTTTCGTTATATTTTTGTTTTGCTGTTGCGATGAAGTTGTCGTACTTGTCTTCGGCAACGAGGTTGATTGTACAGCCGCCGAAACCGCCGCCCATCACTCTCGAACCGATAACGCCACATTCCTTGGCAATATCGTTCAGGAAGTCGAGTTCCTCGCAAGAAACCTTGTAGTCTTTGCTCAGACCTTCGTGTGTCTCGTACATCTTCTCGCCAACAGTCTTGTAGTCGCCCTTCTGAAGCGCGTCGCAGACAGCCAGAACGCGGTCTTTCTCGCCGATTACGTACTTGGCGCAGTTGTAGTCCTCTTCAGAAACCTCGCCCTTAACCTCTTCGAGCATAGCCCAATCGGCATCGCGTAGAGTCTCAACGCCTGCGTGCTTCTTTGCGATGTGGGCAACCACGTTCTCGCAACTTGCGCGGCGGTCGTTGTAGGCAGATGATGCCAACTCGTGCTTTACGCAACTGTTAAGAAGAACGAGTTTGTAGCCAACCGGATTGAATGGGAAGTACTCGTACTCGAGCGAACGGCAGTCGAGACGGATAAGGCTTCCCTTCTTGCCGAATACAGAAGCGAACTGGTCCATGATGCCGCAGTTAACGCCTATATATTTGTGCTCTGTAGCCTGACCAGCCTTTGCCAACTCGAACTTGTCAACCTTGTTGTCGCCGAACATATCGTTGATGGCGAATGCAAAGCAACTCTCGAGTGCTGCTGATGATGACATACCAGCGCCAAGAGGCACATCGCCTGCAAATGCTGTATTGAATCCCTTCACCTCAACGCCGCGAGCCTGCATCTCCTTGCAAACGCCGAAGATGTAGCGTGCCCAACTTGCGTTAGGACCTTTCTCGTCGTTCAAGTCGAACTCTACCAAGTCCTTAAGGTCGATAGAGTAGGCGCGAACCTTGTTTGTTCCATTAGGCTTTATCTCAGCCATCATGCCGCAGTCAACTGCGCCGGGAAAAACGAAGCCTCCGTTATAGTCGGTGTGCTCGCCAATAAGGTTGATTCTTCCCGGTGAAGCGTATATAGAACCTGTTGTGCCGTCGAAATGCTTGATGAAACGGCTTCTTACGAAATCTATTTCCATAATCGTATTGTATTAAAAGTTTAAATTAGTTTTTGGTTATTCCACAGGAATGTCCTTGTTAACATTCTTGCAGCCGATGAGGGCATAATATAGAATGTATGCAAGCATTGCAACTACGAGCCAATAACTGAAGATTGGGTTTACGCTCTGAGCTATGAAGTCCTGAATAAGCGGCATCACGCCACCGCCAACAACCATCATCATGAAGATGCCTGAAGCTGCGGCTGTATATTTGCCAAGTCCCTCGGTTGCAAGGTTGAAGATACCACCCCACATTATTGATGTGCAGATACCGCAAGCAGCAATAAAGAAGCACTTTACAGGAACATCGTGATCCATGATGTTTGTTGTTATTGATGTTGGAAGGAAGATTGCAATAAGCAAAAGGACGATGGCAAGTGTAGAAACTGACACCATCTGTACCTTTGTTGAAATCTTTCCGCTGAGGAAGCTGCTCAGGAATCTTCCGCACATCATAAGGAACCAGTAAGCCGATGCAAATGAACCAGCTACGGCAGCCCAGCCTTCACCCTCGAACTTAGAAAGGTAGGCATTTAACTGACCCGGAATACCGATTTCGACACCAACATAGAAGAAGATGGCTATAACGCCGAGAACACAATGACGGAAACTCCATGGGCTGTGCTCAAACTTCTGTTCGGTTGTTGTGCTCTGTGGCTCTGGAATGCTCACGAATGAAATAATGACGAATGATGTTGCGAATACGCCCATTCCGATGAAAATCAGAGGACATACGTCAGTCATGCTGGTGTTTTTGCTCAACTCGCCTACAAGCAGACCTGTAAGAAGTGGAGTGAGTGTACCAGTAAGAGAGTTTAGCGTGCCGCCAATCTGCAGCAACTGGTTGCCTCTATTACCACCGCCACCAAGAAGGTTAAGCATAGGGTTTACAACAGTATTAAGCATACAAACGCAGAAACCGCAGATGAATGCTCCGAGAAGGTAGATGAACAGGTTTAGCATAACTGGCTGTTCCTTGATTGTTGTAACAACAGTTTCTGCACCCATTGTACTTGAAAGATACTGTACGAAAAGACCGATAACGCCGACAGCAAGTGCTATCAAGGCAGTCTTCTTGTAGCCATACTTTACAAGCATCTTACCTGCTGGAATACCCATGAACAAGTATGCCGCAAAATTCATCATGTTACCCATCATGCCAGCCCAGTTGTATGTGTAACTCCAAAGGTTACCGAATGGGGCTGCCATATTAGTGACGAATGAAATCATCGCAAAGATGAAGCACATTGTAATTATGGCAATCATGTTGCCGTTTTTATTCTGGCTCATTTTTGTAAATAGTTACTGAATAAAATTTATTAATTATTGATAATTAGACTTTTACTTTACACTAAACTTATACACAGTCTTCTGTGTGTACTTCTCGCCCGGCTTCAATACGGTTGAAGGGAAGTATGGGCGGTTTGGAGAGTCTGGGAAGTGCTGGCACTCGAAGCAGATACCGCTTCGGCGTGGGAATGTTGCACCATGCTGGCCTGCGTAGCCAGTTGCCCAGTTGTCTGAATAAACCTGAACGCCCGGTTCGGTTGTATATGTCTCGAGGATTCTGCCCGAAACTGGCTCGTACAGTCTTGCTGCAAGCGACAGTTCGCCAACCTCTCTCTTGTTAAGCACGAAGCAATGGTCGTAGCCTGCGCCGTTCTTAATCTGCTCGTCCTCGGCATCGATGTCCTTGCCGATTGGCTTTGGCATACGGAAGTCGAACGGAGTATCGTTAACCTTCAGAATCTCGCCTGTAGGAATGCATGTGTCGTCGATAGGAATGAAGAAGTCTGCATTCATTTCCAGAATCTGATCGTCGATAGTAGGGGTTGGGTTTGCAATTCCCTGAAGAGAGAAGAATGCGTGATGGGTCAGGTTTATGATAGTCTTTTTGTTTGTCGTAGCAAGATATTCGATAACAAGTTCATTATCATCTGTCCAGTTGAATTCAACCGAGATTTTAACCTCTCCGGTGAATCCCTCGTGACCGTATGGTAGTTTGATGTTGAGTACAAGAGTCTGGTCGCCAACCATATATGCGTCCCAAACCTGTGCATGCAGTCCTGTTGGTCCGCCATGAAGTGCGTTAGGACCGTTGTTGATAGCCAGCTGATACTCCTTGCCGCCGATTGTGAATCTGCCCTTGCAGATACGGTTGCCGAATCGGCCGATGAGTGTAGACAAGTATGGCTCTGGCGAGTTAATCACGTCGTCGATGTTATCGTGTCCCTGAATAACGTTTGCAAGTTTTCCGTTTTTGTCCGGAACCATTATAGATACGATAGCACCGCCATAGTTTGTTATGGCTACTTCATTCTTGTATGCATTTCTCAAAATGAACAAGTCAGTTTTCTTACCATTGATTTCCTTTTGGAAATTCTCCCTCTTTAGACCAGAGACATTTCCCTCAAATGTATTTGACATGGCAATTATATTTAATAAGTTTATAATATTTGTTTAATGCAAAGTAAAGTAAAAAATATTAAAAACGCAACACTTTCTTTGATAAAAGTATTGCGTTTTTGGCATAAATCTCATTTTGCGCAGGTTCTCTGCCAAAGATTATTTCAAGAACGACAGTAAATCGGCTACGATGAAACTGCTTCCGCCCACGAAAACCAAGTCGTTTTGCGATGCGTCGTGCAAGGCTGCCTCGTATGCCTGCCGAACGGTAGGGTAGGCGTCGCCTTCGAGTCCGTACCCGGCAGCCTTTGCCTTGAAGTCGCGGCAAGGCATGGCGCGCTTTACGCTTGCCTGAGTGAAGTAGTAAACGGCATGCTTTGGCATCATGCTAAGGACTGTGCTTATGTCCTTGTCGTTGACCATTCCCATAACGATGCGCAGGTTGTCGTACTCCTGAAGTTCGAGTTGCTTTACGATGTACTGGATTCCGCCAACGTTGTGGCCGGTGTCGCATATTACCTTAGGCTTGTCGGAGAGTTTCTGCCATCTGCCCATCAGGCCTGTGTTTTTGCAGACCGATGCAAAACCGTCTGCCACGTTCTGACGGGTGATTCGGTAGCCTTTGCCTATGAGTTGTTTCAGAGCCTCGATTATTGTGCGCGTGTTCTTGGTCTGGCACAATCCTCCAAGTTCGGCAGTTATAAGTCCGAAAGTCTTTGTCTGATAGTCGAATCCGCCTTTTGCCAGAAGACATTCGCCCATAACCTCGTCCTGCTCTTCGGCAAAGATGATTGGAGCGTTCTGCTCTTCAGCCTTCGAGATGAATACGGGTTTTGTCTCGGGAGTAGTCTCGCCGATAACGACGGGAATGTTAGGTTTGATTATTCCAGCCTTTTCGCTTGCAATCTTGGCAAGAGTGTCGCCAAGGAACTGAACGTGGTCGAAACTGATGTTGGTTATTATGCTCACGTCGGGCGTGATGATGTTGGTGCAGTCGAGCCTTCCGCCCAGACCTACCTCTATGACGGCAACATCGACCTTCTCGTCGGCAAAGAACTTGAATGCCATGGCAGTTGTGAGTTCGAAGAACGAAGGATGGAGCGGCTCGAAGAACGCTCTTTCGTGCTCAACGAAGTCGATAACGTACTGCTCGCTTATCGGCTTGCCGTTTACCCTTATGCGCTCGCGGAAGTCTACGAGGTGCGGCGACGTGTAAAGTCCAACTTTGTATCCTGCTTCTTGCAGAACCGATGCTATGGTATGCGAACAGGAACCCTTTCCGTTGGTTCCTGCCACATGGATAGTCTTAAAAGAAAGGTGTGGATGAGCAAAATGTTCATCCAGCACCTTTGTATTGTAGAGACCTTCTTTGTAAGCGCCTGCTCCGATGTTCTGGAACAGGGGAGCGCTGTTGAAAAGGTATTCGATAGTCTCTTTATAGTCCATTAGTCGAACAGTTTACGGAATTTTTGGAAGATAGATTCTTTAACCTTTGCGTTAGGCTGGAAACTGTCGCTCTTGAGAGCCTCTTCCATGAACTTCTTTTCCGACTTGTCGAGTGTTTCAGGAATGTAGACCGAAACATTTACGATGATGTCGCCCGTGCCGGTTGTTGTTCCGTAGCTGTTGATGGTTGGCAAGCCCTTTCCTCTCAGACGCAGAACCTTGCCCGGCTGTGTTCCGGCAGGAATGTCGATTTTTGCCTTTCCGCTGATTGTAGGAATGTCGATTGTTGCGCCGAGCGTAGCCTGCGGAACGCTTAGCAGAAGGTTGTAGACGAGGTCGCTTCCGTCGCGGATGAGTTCGGGATGCGGCTCTTCCTGAATCATAATCTGAAGGTCGCCCGGCACGCCGTTTCGCTTGGCTGCGTTGCCCTTGCCCTGAAGGGTGAGAATCATGCCCTCGCCAACACCCTTAGGGATGTTGGCCTCGACAATCTCCTCGCCAGAGATGACTCCGTCGCCGTGACATTGCTTACATTTTGTCTTGATTATCTTGCCTTCGCCGTTACATGTCGGGCAGACCGACTGAGTCTGCATCTGTCCGAAGAAACTGTTTACTGTACGGTATGTTACTCCGCTTCCCTTACATGTTGAGCAAGTCTCGGTCTGTCCGTCTTCCGAGCCAGTTCCGTTACAATGAGGGCAGGTAACGTTCTTTTTTACCTTGAATTTCTTGGTGCATCCGTTAGCCACCTCTTCGAGTGTGAGTTTAACGCGTACGCGTAGGTCGCTGCCTCTTGACGTGCGTGCACCGCCGCCTCTTCCGAAGCCGCCAAAGCCCGAGTGGCCGCCGAATATGTCGCCGAACATAGAGAAAATGTCGTCCATGTTCATCTCGCTGCTGAAGCCGCCGCCAAAGCCGCCTGCGCCGTTCACGCCCTCTGGTCCGAACTGGTCGTATCTTGCACGTTTGTTCTCATCGCGCAATACATCGTAGGCCTCGGCTGCTTCCTTGAACTTGGCTTCTGCCTCCTTGTCGTCAGGGTTGCGGTCGGGATGGTATTTGATAGCCATCTTCTTGTAGGCCTTCTTTATCTCATCAGCACTTGCATTCTTGTCAACACCAAGTACTTCGTAGTAATCTCTTTTTGCCATTTGTGTATATTGTTAATTACTGACCTACGGCTACTTTGGCGTGACGCAGAACCTTGTCCTTAATCATGTATCCAGTCTGTACGCAGTCTATAACCTTGTTTTTGTTGTCTTCTCCCATACCCGGAACCATGGCTACGGCCTCGTGCAGGTCGGCGTCGAAGTCCTTTCCTACGACGTCCATTTTTGCCACGCCTTCGCTTGCGAGAGCCTTCACGAACTTGTCGATGATAAGTGCCACGCCCTCTTTAACGGCTGCCACGTCCTCTGCCTTCTCCATGTTAGCCATGGCGCGTTCCATGTCGTCCATTACCGGAAGGAAGTTTTTCAGCACTCTGCCGCCGGCTGTATCGATGAGTTCAGCCTTCTCCTTGAGTGTGCGCTTGCGGAAATTCTCGAACTCAGCCTGCTTGTATAGCATCTGATTCTTCAGCTCGTCAATCTCGGCCTTTGCTGCCACAAGTTCAGCCTGAAGTTTTTCCTCTTCTGTAAGAACCTTCTCCTCGGTCTGCTCCTCGGCAGCCGATTCTGGGTTGTTTACTTCATTGTTGGTCTCTTCGGTTAGGGGAGTATCCTTTACTTCCTCTTCTACCTTTACGTTTTCGTTAGATTCCATATATTGTTTTGTTATTTTCGTTTTGAATTGCACTCTGCAAACACTTTGCCAAAGTGGATTTTATGACAAAATTTTCTGCAAAAATACTTATTTTTTGCCGATTTGACAAATTATGTAAAAAAAATGCTATCTTTGCAAACATAATATTATAATATTAAGGTTTATAGATGATAACTATTTCAAATTTGGCCATTCAGTTTGGCAAGCGCGTTCTGTATAAAGATGTTAATGTTAAGTTTACAAATGGTAATATCTATGGTGTTATCGGTGCCAACGGCGCAGGAAAATCTACACTTTTGAAGGCAATATCGGGCGAACTTGAGCCTAACAAGGGAACAGTTACTCTGGGCCCGGGCGAGCGTCTGTCTGTATTGAGTCAGGACCACTTTAAGTTTGATGAGTTTACGGTTCTTGATACCGTGCTTATGGGACATACCGTGCTCTGGCAGATTATGCAGGAGAAGAATGCCCTTTACATGAAGGAGGATTTCAGCGACGAGGACGGAATAAAGGTTGCCGAACTTGAAGAGAAGTTTGCTGAACTCGACGGATACAATGCCGAGAGCGATGCAGCCCAACTTCTTAGCGGTCTTGGCATCAAGGAGGCACTTCACTATAAGTACATGAAGGAACTTAGCGGTAAGGAGAAGGTGCGCGTGATGCTTGCTCAGGCTTTGTTTGGAAATCCTGATAACCTGCTGCTCGACGAGCCTACCAACGACCTCGACCTTGAGACTGTTGTATGGCTTGAGGAGTATCTGGCAAACTTTGAGCATACCGTGCTTGTTGTGAGCCACGACCGTCACTTCCTTGATAGCGTTTGTACCCACACACTTGATATCGACTTCGGAAAGGTTAACCTGTTTGCAGGTAACTACAGTTTCTGGTACGAGAGTTCTCAGTTGGCTCTGCGTCAGGCTCAGAATGCCAAGGCAAAGGCCGAGGAGAAGAAGAAGGAACTTGAGGAGTTTATCCGCCGATTCTCTGCCAACGTTGCAAAGAGCAAGCAGACTACAAGCCGTAAGAAGATGCTCGAGAAACTTAATGTTGAGGAGATTAAGCCGTCGAGCCGTAAGTATCCGGGCATCATCTTCCAGATGGACCGCGAGCCGGGCAACCAGATTCTTGAGGTTAGCGGCTTGAAGTCGGTTACAGAGGACGGAACGGTATTGTTCGACAACGTGAACTTTCAGGTTGAGAAGAACGATAAGATTGTGTTCCTGAGCCGTAACCCTAAGGCTATGACTTCGTTGTTCCAGATTATCAACGGAGAGGAGAAGGCTGCTGCAGGTTCATTCAACTGGGGCGTTACGATAACAACCGCATATCTTCCTGTAGATAATACAAAATACTTCAACTCAACTCTAAACCTTGTTGACTGGCTTAGCCAGTATGGCGAGGGCAACGAGGTTACCATGAAGGGATTCCTTGGCAGAATGTTGTTCAGCGGCGAGGAGATTCTGAAAGAGGTTAACGTGCTTTCGGGAGGTGAGAAGATGCGTTGTATGATTGCCCGTATGCAGTTGAAGAATGCCAACTGTCTGATTCTTGATACTCCAACCAACCACCTCGACCTTGAGAGTATTCAGGCATTTAACAACAACCTGAAGTTGTATAAGGGTAACGTGCTGTTCTCGAGCCACGACCACGAGTTTATCCAGACTGTTGCAAACCGTATCATCGAGCTTACTCCAAACGGTATCATCGACAAGATGATGGATTACGATGACTACATTACCGACGACCACATCAAGGAGCTTCGTGCCAAGATGTACGGCGATACAGAAAACTAACCGATTATTCGGGTATCAATATAAAGCGCAATTCCTATTGGTCTTGCGCTTTTTTTGTGTTCGTTTTGCCAAGCCATAGTCCGAGGGCAAAGCCGAGAATCTTGTTGTCGAGCATAAAATGGGCGTGCTTGTCTTTGCCGTTGTTGGTGTAGCCTATAGGAAAGCAGATGCCGTACATCTCGCCATGAGTGTTTGATATGTAGAAGTACATATCGTTTGAATCGTAATGCTCTTGGCATTTGCAGTTCTGCACCTGCTTGTGGTTGAACACGATTGGCGTATTGAAAACCTCGTCGCATCTTGGGTCGGCAAGCGTTTCTTCGGTATGCGTGTATGCGCCTATAGAGTCGGCAGAAGGCACAAACGTGTGTAGCGCGTAGCCTTCTTTTGACTTTGCCACAACTATAAAGTCATATCCGATGCCAAACATCATAAACGGCTCGTGGTTTGCCGCTTTAGACGACAGTTCGAGTCTTTTCTGATATTGGTAATTATGTGACACAACCCTGTCTATGCCTTGCGAAAATAGGGTTGTTCCTTCGGTTATCTTGTCTTTTGCCGAGAGGCTTTGCGAGCAGACTGCAAGCGATAGTAAGAATGTTAATATTATACCCTTCATTTTTTAACTGTAACAACTGTAACTGTAACGCTTTTATGTTTGTGATGATTGAGAACGGTAGTCTGGTTTTATGTGGTTCTGATATGTCCTTGTAAAAGCTTGCGCTAATAAAACCCACTGATAATCGAAAATAATACGGAAAAATCAGTGGGTTATCAGTTCTGTGTTAATGTGATTTACGTGTCTTCTTTTTGGCGAGGATGCCCAAATCTTGTAAGCGTTTAACTAATTCATTGACAATGCAACAACTTACACTATTTCCTACTTGGTGATAACGTTGCCCCTCATTGCCACACAATTTGAACCCCTTTGGGAAACCATGTAGCAAAAGACATTCTTCAGGTGTAATGTAGCGAACTTCTCCATCAACTCGATAAGCATCCCAATTAAATCTATTATTAATACCAGATCGTCTTCCTCCAATACGGATTGTGAAGGAGTATTCACGCTCTGTTTTGCCACCCATAATTTCAGAGAAAGTATATTTCAAAGGAACTGGCTCAGGAAAGGTAAATTCAACATCAAAATCTTTTCGAATTCCGACAAAGAAAAGTCGTTTTCTTAATTGAGGAGTACCATAGTCTTTTGCTTCAAGAACCTTGGTATACACCTTGTATCCTTCATCTTCAAGTTTCTCCACAATCATTTTGTAGATTTCCCCACCTTGAATGGATAGTAGACCTTTTACATTCTCCAATATAAAAGCTTTAGGCTTTTTCTCATTCAAGATACGTAATACCTGAAAGATTAGAATACCACGTTCATCTTCTAATCCTTTTCTCTGTCCTACCTGACTGAAAGCCTGGCATGGGAAGCCTGCGCACAACAAATCGAAGTCGGGAATATCTTCCCCTTTAATCTCGTAGATGTCGCCTTTGGGTTCTATCCCATAGTTTTCCTTGTATGTCTGATTGGCAATCTTATCAATGTCGGATGCCATTACACATTTTCCGCCAGCCCAAGAAGCACCTTGATGGAATCCGCCAATACCTGAGAATAAATCAAAAAACTTAAACATAATTAAAATTGTGCACGACCGTGCAAAGACCCTTTATATTGACCTTCAGCAACTTCGACCCATGGCTGAATATCTATCGCATTTTTCCCTTTGGGATATGAATCTGGCATTCCTTTTGAACGTACTGAAAATATAATATGATTCCAGTTGTCATCAAGGTATTCATCCTTGGAAAACTTCCAACCAGATTCACGTAAAGGGTCTGTGAAATCAAGAATATAATCCGCAGGATAAGGAGAATCCTTTTGAGCTGTTCCTGTAAACAGGAAATAGTTCATAATTGGTTTAAGATAGGCAAGATGATTCTTAAATGGAGAATTAGGGTCACTATTCTTAACATCTTCGCCGATTATTCCAGACTTTCTTTTAACCCAGTAATCTCTAATTATTTCATCTAATTCATTGATACTTACGCCAACTCGCTCACACACTTTCAGAAATCCTGCCCGGTGTGTATGATTAAGAAAAGCGGGATTTGCGCCTCTGTGTGACTTTACAGAAATGCCTAAATCATTAACATATACATCAGCCTTGCTTCCTGTCGGAGCCTTAAATGCTCCAACCTCTATTGCTAATTGTTCTACTTGAGAATCACTCAAACTTGACAAAACGGTTCCCTTTGGGAGTGATTTACACTCAACTCCGTTATTTTTCACAGAAGTAATTACAACATTTTTGCCATTAATAGTGACGGTTTTTCCTGCGTCACGTAACTCAATAAGATGCAGCTTTGCTCTCATCTCATCGTATTCACCTATATTTTTTGACATATCTATGTATTAAAAATCTTCGATCGAATATCACTATCCTGTCGAAGATTCCACAAGCATGAATGTCATGTCTCATAGAAAACATGAGCGAGGGGATAAGGAACTGTGTCGGCAAACATAGATGACAATACCCCCACCGACCCATGTTAGGACACAGATAGTGAGGACATACAACTCTTTGTCATCTATTTAAGTTTGCCGACTTTAGTTCCTAAAGGTGTATGCCTGAGCAATATTTGTTTATGTAAAACTATCTATTCTTCTATATTCGGTATATTTTATTGTTAAACATTAATCAAAAACTAATTCAAGTTGAACGGCAGAAACCTCCTTCTTTGGTGGGGTAGGATTCTGGAGTTCCCTTATAATATTCGTAGCTACAGCCTTGATTACAGGTACTGCAACTGAATTTCCCATCTGTTTGTAACGATGAACATTTGCCAAGCCAGCTGTCCAGTCGTCTGGGAATCCCTGAAGACGTTCCCATTCTTTCGGGGTCATTCTTCTGAGACCATCCTTATTATATTCCCCCTTTATATGCGTTGTAGGAGTTAAATCCGTTTGACGAGGGTCTATGATAAGATTTCTTTCCTTGCCCATACCGCCACAGACGATTGTACCTGCAACTTCGTCAAGCGAACGTATTTCGTAACCGAAACCATGCCCCTTTGCTTGATGGCGAGCCTTATGGGCTTTCATGCTTGCAATATATACAGTAGATAAATAGTATCTTGCATCAACTGGCTTTTCTTCCAGAATGTCACGAATGACCTTGCGGTCAGCCTCAGGAACAGGTTGAGGATAATTAAAGCCACCACCGCCACAATCATCTCTAAAGCCTACAATATAGATTCTTTCACGCATTTGTGCAAGACCATAGTCTTTTGCATTTAAGACTTTATAAAAGACTGTGTAGCCAAGGTCTTCCTTCAGGGTGTTTATAATGACTTCAAGAGTTTTCCCACTCTTGTGATTCGTCAATCCTTTCACATTTTCCAGAAGAAAGGCTTTAGGACGTTTTTCCTTTATGATTCTTGCGACATCAAAAAACAATGTTCCTCTTGTGTCATTGAATCCACCTCTTTTGCCAGCAATGGAAAAAGCCTGACAAGGAAATCCTGCCAGCAACACATCGAAGTCCTCCAATTTTGTTTCATCGACTTTGGTTACATCGCTTTTCGGGTCATGTCCGTCATTCGGGAAATTCTTCCTGTATGTCTGGCACGCCCAATCATCGATTTCGCTTGTAAATACACATTCGGTATTGTAACCTAAGTCTTTACAAGCCTGCTCGAAACCAAGTCGGATGCCTCCAACACCAGCGAAAAGGTCAATACATTTTAATGGTAAATTTTTATTTAAGTAAACCATGTTTGTTTGTTAATGGATTAATCCTTGTAGTCAACTAACAAGGATTTGGGTTGACTTCAAGTAATTCTGAGATTCGTGAAAATATTTTTAAATCAGACGGAGTTGTATTGCTACACCACCTAATGACTGTACAAGTTGACTTTCCTAATTGGTCTGCCAACCATTTACTTGTCTTCTCTTTTTCAACGAGCACTACTTTTAAGCGATTAATCTTAGCCATAGTTCTTGAACTATTTTAATTTAGACGCAAAGTTATATAATTAAATTGGATTATGTGCGGAAACGTTATGAAAACCGTTGTTATTTCAAAATTTTTCCAAATATGAGACCTTAAAACGACAAAAACGGAAATGTTGTTGTTCTTCATGTTTGGATTTGTTAGACTGATGTTTTTTTATTTCGTGGGGCTTGATTTTTTTTTATTGTCTGTTCTTTCTGGGGATATATAATATCTGTAACAACTGTAACTGTAACTGTAACGCTTTTATGTTTGTGATGATTTTCTTAATCCTTGTTTTGTAAATTGTAGGCAGGAAAAAGAAGCGAGGCAACTTGCAGAAAGTCGCCTCGCCTTTATATGTGGTTGATAGTCTTTTGCTTATGTTAGCGAGGCTATGGTTTTATCGGACAACAATAGATTTAAATAATAAACTATTTATTTCTCTTTCTTGAAACTCTCTTCTATGAATTTCTTATAGCCATCGCCTTCACTTTGGTATAGCTTCAACAGTTTGTCAAGATTCTTGTTTTTGCCGAGGATGTCTTTGTTTGCTGCATACAATTTTACCACTTCGGTTATTCCGCTTGAAAAAGTGTCGATATTCCATCCTTTTTGATGTGAAGCCAATGCGTAGAATGAACAGCCTGCTATATAAGCTAAAAGATAATCGGCATTAGTCATGGTCAAATCCATAGCCTGCTTTCCTATAACGATATTCACATCAGGTGAAGCCGTAGACCATGTAACGATATATTTCTTTACATTAGGCATACCTTTTGAGTCTAATGTATGTGTCATATAGAACTTGCAGGCAGCCATAGCGTCAATATTATGTTGATGTGCAGCCTCTGCAGTCTTGAACTCCACAGGGTCAGGAGCATATCCATATTTCAAATCT
>JAEEGF010519543.1_pt1 | contig 21929 bp, 19 predicted proteins | sample 9134171 | NCBI WGS metagenome assembly JAEEGF01 (sample SAMN16246542, study PRJNA631951) | gut metagenome | biome: gut microbiome; feature: rumen; material: AP-attached | host: Bos | place: Iran: Karaj | collected 2018-10 | reverse complement strand
CTCGGCGATTTCGGCCACCTCGGTGGCGGTCTTGTTCTTGATGTATTCCTTGAATTCTTGTGTCTTATGTCTCAGGCTGTCGATGTCGAGTTTCACGATTTGATCGTAAGCCTTGAGTGTCTTTTGGAGTATGGGCTCCAGGGCCTTGTTGTCGCGTGAGGCCTTGTCGCCAAAGAGTTTCTTGAAGAATCCCATTTATTCAGTGATTTAAAATTCAAAATTTAAGATTTAAAATTCAATAATTTGCGTCAAGCGCAAAATTCGTGCAAAGGTAGTGTTTTTCCGTGAATTGGTGAAAATATGCGACAAAAAGTCAGAAAAACAATTGTTTTAGGAGATGAAAAGCAAACCATTCGAATTGTTCTGAAAAATTTCCGATTTTATGCAATAAATACGTTGTACTGCATAAAAAAGTATGTTTTTTGTGCAATAGGATGCATAAAATGAATAAAAAGTTGTATTTTTGTCAGCGAAATAAGGAGAAAGAACATGAAGACTATCCTTCAGAATCAACGAAAAGAGCGTGATGAACTGCTTTCGCGTCCTTATCTGGAACGTCGGAGCAACCAAGATATGGATTTGTTGCTGAACAGCCATCTTATCAAATTGATAACGGGGCCTCGGCGAGTGGGCAAATCTACGCAGGCTCTGCTGATGTTGCGAAATCGGAATTTTGCCTATTTGAATTTTGACAGCCAGCAGCTGTTGGATGCTTGGGATGCCGACCTGGTTATGCGGATGCTGGATGATGTTTATCCAGGCTATGAATACCTGCTGCTCGACGAGGTTCAGAATCTTGATGCATGGGATTTGTGGGTTAGTGAGCTTTATCGACTTGGAAAGAATCTTGTCATCACAGGAAGCAATGCCAAGATGCTTTCGAGTGAGATGGCAACGGCGTTGACGGGGAAGTATTTAAAAGTGGAGATGTTGCCTTTCAGTCTTGAGGAGTTTTTTGATTGGAATAAACTTGACCTCAGCAAGTTGAATCTTGAACAACATGCGGACGCCTCTGCGCTGATGGACGACTATCTGAGGAATGGCGGCTATCCAGAAGTGGTGGCATCGCGCCAGTTGACGCGTACCTACCTCGATACCTTGTTTGATTCCATCGTGTGGAAGGATGTGGCCAAGCGCCATAGTGTCAGAAACGTCACTGACTTAAACGATCTGGCTCTGTATTTGGTCTCCAATTTCTGTAATCCCGTAAGTGCCAATGAGCTGACAGAAGAATTAGGCTTCTCCAGTGTCAACACGACCAAGAAGTTTATGGACTATCTGCACGAGCCTTACCTGTTCTATTATCTGCCGCGTTACAACAACAAGCTGAAACTGATGAAAAAGGCACCGCGAAAAGTCTATGTGGTTGACAACGGTTTTGTTGCTGCCAAAGCGTTCTCATTGAGTGACAACCTTGGACGTCTGCTCGAAAACCAGGTTTTCGTCGAATTGCTGCGGCAAGGGTATGACACCGATAAGACCATGTTTTATTATCGTTCGCGCAACGACAAGGAAGTGGATTTCGTCTTGCGTAAGGGCACGCACATAGAACAATTAGTGCAAGTGTGCTATGATATGAGCAATGCCAAGACTGAGAAACGGGAAGTGGACAGCCTTCTTGAATGTGCAGTGGAGCTGAATTGCAGCAACATTGTCATCGTGACGAACAACGAGGAGCGTGTCATAGAGAAAGATGGTTATAGGATAGATGTTGTACCGGTGGCGAAGTGGAGTGTTCCTTTGGCGCAACAATGAAAAAAACTCTAATTACAAAACCCACAAATCCTTGGACGAGCTCTGAAAAAGAATCCTTCCCGCATTGATGTGCAAATTTTGCTTTATACTAAGGAATACCAGAAAGACGAGGTTGTTAGTTGCTTGCTGGTGTATTATGCGGCTTATTTGTAGATCCTTGATTGAAAAACAAACACCAACGGCATAGTCGCAAATGATACGCCCTTCTTTGATTTTTTATATCAGGGAGTCTGATATTTTAGACTTTCAGATTGTAATTCTCCCACATTAATTCTACATATTACCTAATTATCCAAGTCACTGTTTGACCACCATAAGGCTTTTGAATATAAAAAGTCTCAGTTGTAGGGTACATTACATAACCCTCAGATTGAACTGATTTTGCTGAACCATAAAAAGTAGTGGCAACCTTAAAGGTAGCTTCGGATTTTCCTTTCACAATGCCAATATACCTATCACCAATCCAAATCATTCGAGGAAACAGCTTTGTGTTCATTATATACAAATTGTAAGTGAGAACATTTTCAATTGCCCTAGCCAAATTTTCTCCTGCTTCTTTCGTTCTCCTTTGTTCTTCTTGCTGTTGCTTTCTTTGTTGTTCTTGTTTTTGTAAATAATTGGAATATTGAAGACAAACGCTTTCATAATTCGACTCAGAATTGTCAATAAATTCATGATAGTTTCTTTTCCCAAAAGGTTTAAGTGAAATGTCATAAATGCACCATCCATCAGGCTCAATAAAATCTATGTCGGTTACATCATCAGGCAGCTTTTCAAAATAAAGACTAAATGTATAAATTCCTTTAGGGATATTTGTTTCTTCTGGTTCTATAGTTATTCCTTCTGTATCAACTAAACGATAATACTTGTTGTCGTTTTCGCTATACAAATGTGTTTCTGATTTTATGTAAATTGTGGTTTGTTGAGGAGTACAATACTTGAATGTGAGTTTAACGAAAGTGCCAGAATTGTCTACTGAAATAATATGGAAGTTTTTTGTCCTATGAGACATAGATCCTATGGTGGAATACTCTACTCCAACTTGATTTACAACAGCATCTTCTCCGATAAGTTTTGAGGCAATCCGCTCTGTAGTTGACACGATATCATCGATGTTGGACAATGATGAAATCTCACGGGCAGTAGCCAGAACAACAGCCTCGTTTACTTCCAATAGTCTTGCTTGGATATAATACGAAGATTGAAAAGAAGTAATATCAACAACACAAACATTGTCAACTCCAATTTGCTTTCCAATTTGACTGATTTGTTGATCTTCGTCGACGTTTTGCTCTTTGGATAGTTGTTCTAAAAATACTGGGGTGCGTTCTACAGCTTGGTATTCCTTGTTGGCAACAATTGCGGATACCATCTCGCTGCCTATGATTTTCTTTATACCCTCATCAACTGATGATTCAACAACATATACAGCGACTTTGGTCTGTGCTACAATTGAAAAAGGGATAAACCACAATAGAGTTAATAGGAGTTTACTCATCGTGTATTATTATTATTATCGTTATTGCTTTGTTGCAATACAAGAAATAGAACCTGATACAGGAACAGAAGACCCTTGATAATAGGCACTGCCAGTGATATCGATTTTGAACGTTAAAACATTCCCATTAAGCGTGCCCTTCTTGATGTCAAAAGTCGCTTGTATTGACATCCCAGTATCTTGATTTGTAGATGTTTGCGAAAAAGATTCGAATTGTATGGTGTTACCTACTACTGTGGCAGTAACATCAAAAAAACCTGAAGCAATCATTTCTGTTGGACCAGTAGTAGATTTAATCAAAGTCATTGGCTCGTGATTGGCATTGAAAGGATTAGTGACATCTTGAGATACTCCATGTAGAGTCAGCGATCCAGTCCCGTCAACCAAATAAGAACCTTCAAATTGATCTCGGTCGTCTGTTTTTGTACAACTTACCAATGAAAATATTGAAAAAGCAAAAAAGAAAACAATGATGTGCTTGAAATTGAAAACGTTCTTCATTTTTTTTCATACCCTAGATTTGTGCCGGGCGCAACTTTTATGCCTATAGCTTCCCCGATTCGGCAAATTTGACCATAAGAAGGCTAGGAAACTTGAATTGCACCTATTTCAGAAAGCAGGCTCTGGAATAACCTTTGAGAATAAAATAGATACTCATTACCTAGCCTGTATGTATTCGTATAGTACTGAATACAAATCAGGTAGGCTGTTTGTATCTTATACCCATTCTCAAAATTTTCCAGATTTTGCTTTCTGGGATACAAGCACAAATTGCCTTCAACTGCTCGGATTTTTCCCCGAGCAATCAGCGGCAAATATACAAAGAATTTCAAATCGGCAAAAGAAATGAATTTTTTTCAAATCAATTTAGGGCAGGGTTATCTCCGGAATCACCACCGCCCCCTCGTCCTGCACATAATCCCGCTGATAAAACATACAATAATACACAGGCAGATAGGTAATTCCGTTTTTCACCGCGACTTCTCGCTCATTATTTAATACTACGGCTTTCTGGATGTGGTAGTCGGACGTGTTCATGAAATTGTTTAAGGCGCTATGCACAGTGTAGTTCTTGCCCGACTTCACTTCGATGGGCAGCACAGTCAGATGCTCATAGTCGTCAATCAGATAGTCCACTTCGCCCTTTTGCTTGTTGTCGTAATAATGCAGCGGAAAGCCGTGGGCGTGGAGTTCCTGCGCCACCACGGTCTCATACACCGAGCCAAGGTTAATGCTCTTTTCGTCACGTAGCACGGCATTGATGTTGAGGCCGTATAAGATGCTTGTCAGCAAGCCGACATCATTTATGTATAGCTTGAGCAAGTTTTTGCTTTCCGATTCCAACAATGGAAATCTGGGATTGCTGACGGCTTGCACCCCAAGGGCAATGCCAGAATTGGTCAGGTACTCAAACTCGTTGGCGTAGTCGCTGAACTGCTTGTGACTTTTGGTGTCCTCTACCTGCTTCACGATGATTCGCTTTTTCTTGTTTTCCATGTTAGACGGGATCATGTCGTAAATTTTCCTAATAAGCAGCTTCTTTTCCTCGTCGTATTGCGAGGCATCGATTCTATAAAGATTATGGATGTTACGATGCACCTTTCTCACATGGGCCATGTTCCTGTTTTCCAAGAATTTGTTGATGGCCTCAGGCAATCCTCCCACCAACAGATAGGTTTTGAACTGCTGCATCATGTAGTTGTGCAAGGATTCGTTCAATGCCTCACTTGCAAGGAACTTTTCCCTTATGCTCTCGATGGTTTCTTGCCCACAACCCATGGCCAATAGAAATTCTTCGTAGTCAAGAGGATACATCTCTTCAATCTCAACACTTCCGATAGGCACTGATGCGGTCTCCGATAAAGCTACACCCAATTGCGAGCCGCTTGCCACGTAAGTGTATCGCCCCTCTTGGTTCAAAAACTTCAGCATCGTCATCAAATGGGGATAGCTCTGGATCTCGTCCAAAAAGACCAAAGTGTTTTCCTTGGTGCCGAGACGGTTACCGGCAATGGCCCCCAACTGAATGTAAAAATCATTGGTGCTTTTTACGTTGGCAAAAACTCCCAGGCTTTCCTTGTCTTCCTTGAGGTTGATTTCAATGTAGTTCTTGAATAGTTTCTGGCTGACATATCGGATGAGATACGACTTGCCAATCTGTCGGGCACCATTCACCAAAAGAATCTTGTTTGGCTCCTTGCGGAAGAATTCTTCAATGCGCTTTTCAAACTTCCTGTACAGCATAATTCGTTATTTTGCTGCAAAAATATATAAATCAATTCATTCCTGCAACAAAAAGGGACTTTTTCCGAAAAATTTAGCCTAAAAAAGGGACTTTTTCCATGATTTTAAGTGTCAAAAAGGGACTTTTTCCGAAAATATCTGCCTAAAAAAGGGAATTATTCCATGGTTTTAAGGGGTCAAAAAGGGACTTTTTCCGTTTTTCATCGCGGAACTTCCGCCACAAAACATAAACAGCAGACAAACCACTGTAATGGCTTGCAGCCGATAAGTAAACCACCAATGCAGATAGCTGTGGTTGGCCAAAAGGAGGTACCAAACGTAGGGCATCAGACCGATGATTAAGAACAAAAAGACTTTCTTGTAGCTGATTTTCAATCGGTTGATAATGCTAAACAGGAGCAAAATCACAACGGCAATGCTGATCATCCAGAGGTTGAGCATCCCGAAATTTTTTGTCAAGGCCTCCCAACGGGTGAATTCCTCGGCCTCCATACGGTAAAGGCTTACCTCATAGGCATCGGAGAAGATGTTCTGTCCCAAAATAAGGCTTGCCAAAGCCCATTTTGTGCCAAAAGTGAGGGCAAAACCAAGCCCCCAAAGCAAGATTAGTTTACTGATTTCAAGTAGGTTGTCTTTGAACTTAAACTCATCGTTGTGCTTCAGTGAGAGCAAAATGGCCAAAGGGATGCCCAAGGTCAATAAAGGGGTGGTGAGCAAGTCGAAATAACAGGTCAGAGAGCCGATGACGAAAAACAATAGTCCGAAATTGGCTGATTCCTTGTGCTTTACAACAAATAGACTTCCAATGACGGTAAGTGCCAAAACGGGGAAAAACTGCATGGAGAATTGCATCACGAAACCGTAAGTCAACAAGAAACCCAACGCCAAGGCTATTGTTTTTATTAGGCCAGCCTTGGGGTAATAGGCGCAATGCAATAACACAATCAATATGGAGCTGACGATGAACAGGATATGCCGTAGAGTCAGGAAATCCATTACTAAAAATAATGGTCTGAAAAGAAAAGTGCTGCCGTGCCAATAACGCGCATAGTGTTGCTCTTCAAGGTTTTCTCCATTCACTTTTCGGAGCAGGAGACCAGGCTGGTCCCAGTCGCGACCTTTTTCGCTGCTGCGTATCATCTTCATGGCAGATATTACGGGATGCTTGCGGTCGATGTTGTACATCTGGTTCATGATGAGCGCATCGGTGAAGTTGTCCATCTGACATTGCTCCATGCGGATGATGGCTTGGGGATACAAGCCTTCTTCAACCATTTTTGGGGCTGACTCGGCGATGTGCATCTTGATGCTTTTGTCGGGCAACAAGCATGACAGGACGGCAAAAGCAAAATAGGCCGCAATGAGGATGGCGAAAGTCTTGCAAAAGAGGATGAACTTATTCATTTTCAAAGGCAATCAATTGAAGTTCAAAGGCTTTTCGGTTATGGCTGATGATGACATCCAAGCACAGCCCAGTGAAAAATGATAGTAGTCCAGCCAATGCTAGAAACCCTGAAGTGATTAGAGTGGGGAAACGGGGTACAAGGCCGATTTTCAAATATTCGGTCAGCACTGGAATGAACAGGCCGATGGCCACCGCTAAAAGCACTGCTGCCAAGGTGCCGAAAAACAGCATCGGACGATGGTTTTTGAACAGGGAAAAGATGATTTTCAGTATTTTGAAGCCGTCTTTCACTGTGTTGAGTTTGGAAGTTCCTTCTTTCCGGTCGCTGTATTCAATGGGCTGTTCCACGATGTTGAAACGCTTGTCCAAGGCATGGATGGTCATCTCGGTCTCGATTTCAAAGCCTTCTGACATAACGGGAAACAGTTTGACGAATTTGCGGCTGAAAGCTCGGTAACCAGTCATGATGTCGTGGATGTCCACATTCCAAAGGCGGTTGATGAGGCTACGCACAAGTTTGTTTCCAGCGTTGTGAAGCGGACGTTTGTTCTCTGTAAAATAGGTGGTCGAAAGGCGGTCGCCGATAACCATGTCGGCATCCGATTCCAGCACGGGCTTGACCATTTCTGCTGCGGCTTGGGCAGGATAAGTGCCATCACCATCCGCCATAAGGTAGCAATCGGCATCAATTTCGCGGAACATGCGTCTTACCACATTACCCTTGCCCTGTCGCGACTCTTGCCTGACCACAGCACCAGCTTCGATAGCTCTTTGGGAAGTGCCGTCGGTCGAGTTGTTGTCGTAGACGTAGATGACAGCTTCAGGAAGCACGGCTTTGAAGTCGGACACCACCTTGCCGATGGTTTGCGCCTCGTTGTAGCAGGGAATCAGGACGGCGATGCGTTTTGGTCTTGTTGGGTCGTTCATTTCTCGGCGAATTGCTGGTTTACGAGGGCAAAAATACGGCATTTGTCAAAATAAACTTTATTTTTGCCAAAATTTTGAATAAAGGCAATGGATGGCAATCTGATAGGGAAAGTACTTCGGTTTTCAGTGACGGGCTTATTGGGTGCTGCCATCGATTTCGGGGTTACTTATCTTTTCAAGGAAATCTTGAAAGTCAATAAGTTCGTGAGCAATGCCATCGGTTTTACGCTTGCGGCAACCTTATGTTTTTTTCTGAACAAATACTGGACCTATGAAAGCCAAAACCCACTGGCATGGGCTGAGTATTTCACGTTCATTGCGGTTTCTTTGGTCGGGTTGGGCATCAATTCCTTGGTTCTGTTCCTGCTGAATGAGAAGCTCAAATGGAACTTTTATCTGAGCAAATGCTTCGCCATTGGTGTGGCGGCGGTATGGAATTTTTTGGCCAATCTGTTGATTACATTTGCATAGGAAGCAACGCTCTAACGATGTGGAAGTTGTAGGGACCTCGCCTATTTTCCATACAGTCGTCTAACCCTCTCCTCCAAATATCGCTCAGGCGATGGCGCTGGTGCCTCACCGATTTTGCAGCCCTTTGTGATGAGGATATACTCGGGGAAAGTACGTACATTGTAGGCTTCCAAAAGGAGGATGTTGTCGCCGAGGTCAAGGAGGGGCCAGTCTTGGTGCTTCTCTTCAAACTGCTGCTTGTAGAGCGCCATCTTGTCATGGGTAGCTATGGTAAGGATTTGTACCGTGTCTTGCCATTGGTGGTGGAGGGCTCTTAGTTCAGAGAATTGATGTTCGCTGACGGGTGATTGCCCATCAACAAATTGTAGCAATACCAAGCGATCTTTATAATTCGAAAGGCTTGCTTCGTTGCCGTTGTGGTCTTTCAATGTGAAATCAGTGGCTGCCGAACCAGGGGCAAGGCGATTGTATTTCACAAAAAAAACTCCAATGATTGCCTTGTGCTCAGGATATTTCGACTGAGACTTAATATAATTAAGGTGGTCTTTGGCAAGACGGCTCGTGCTGCGCTCGCTGTAGCAAAGTTTCTGCAAATTGAAGATGGTGATGAGCTCGGCCAGTTGTGGGTTGTTTGCCATGAGGGGGTCCGAGGCTAAGTATTTCTTAAAGGCGGCCGGTCCTTCCACGAAGGCGTCATTGAGCAAATGGTTATCGTATGCTGTACTATTGAAATATCCGTCAAACAGTTCCTTGAATAGGTCGACATAAGCGCTTTGGGTGTAAAGCACAGGTTGTCCATCGTAATACTCCTTGATGATTTTCTTGCCTCCGTCAGTGCTGATACCCAATTTGATGGAGGCAATTTTGTAACGGTTGTGGTTTTTCACATAGTCCGACTTGATATCTGGCACGTCGTTGCTAATAGCGTTTTGGATGGAATCAATATAACATACCTGCCGACCACGATAGATTTGGTTGAAATGGTCAATCATATAGCCGTTGATAATCTCCTCGGAATAGATGATTTGACGGTAGATACCCTTGTCCGTGGCTCGTTTCACCAGGATGGTGGGTAACTCCTTTTCAAAATAGGAGACGTTGTCTTTCTTTTCAGGCACGATAATCTCGATATCATAGGAAGCATTGGGCGTAAGGATAATGTCGACATATTCCAACCCGACATAGATGCGTGCAGGAAGGATTTGTTTCACGTTGCCTTCAAGGATGAAATTGCCTTGAGCGTCAGTCTGGCTTTGGTCAAGAAGAATACCAGTCTCATTGACGAGGTCTTCATAGGAGAAAAGCCGCATCAAAGTGTTGGTTTTGTTACTCCGTCCAGTAATCGTCACATTTTGAGCGTTTACCGTGAGGAAAAGCAGTGAAAAAAAGAGTGTGATAATTCTTCGTTTCATGCACTGAAAACGAGAAAAGGATGGAATTATTGCTTTTCGGGTAAGTTTACCTCAGTGGGTAAGAACTTGGAGGTATCGCCACCGTTTTTATAAATGTCGCGGACAACGCTCGATGAAACACCCACCAGCTCGCTTTCGGTAAGCAAGAAGATAGTCTCCAGCTCGGGGTGAAGGCGTTTGTTGGCGTGACCGATCATGTTCTCGTACTCGAAGTCGCTGCCGCAACGCAGGCCGCGAATAATGGTGTTGGCGCCCACTTTCTTGCAAAAGTCGGCAGTGAGGCCTTCGTAACTTTCCACCTTGATTTGTGGGTAGTCTTTGAAGACGGCCTGACACCAGGCGATACGGTCTTGCAATTCAAAGGTGGAGCGCTTTTCCATATTGATGCCGACGGCTACATAGATTTCGTCGAACATGGGAAGAGCTCTCAAAACGATGGAACGGTGACCCAAGGTAATGGGGTCGAAGGAACCGGGGAATACGGCTATTCTTTTCATTGGTTTTTCTTTTTGACTTCGAGTCTTCGGGACTGCAGGACGCAGAGCCATTCCGCCTCGTAGTCCCGTAGTCTCGCGTCTTTTTTCAGCCTGCAAAAGTATTACTTTGTAACGACTTGGCGCAAATCTTTTCCAAGAATTTCACTTGTTGAGCGAAACGTCCCTTTTAAAAACGTTTCAATCTCTTCATTTCCAATTAGTTTGATTTCGGTGATACCTTCCTCGGTCTGCGGCTTGGGGTGGATGTTCTCAGACGTGCTCATCAGGTACCAATAGGTTGGTTTTAGTGTCCATACCTCATGCTCCAAATAGCAATGCCAAGTAGTCGGCAAGGCTTTGACAATCTTCAAGTTGCCTATGCCTGTCTCTTCTTCTACCTCGCGAAGTGCGGCAACTTCGGGTGTTTCAGCTTTTTCTATATGGCCCTTGGGCAGGTCTGGGATGCCTTTGCGCACAATACTGACGAATTTGCCGTCTTTCACAACGACGCCACCTGCCGCTGGAGCCATCTTAAAGGTCTCTTTTAAGGCAATGACCACGGCATTTTCGCCCACTTCATGGATAAAAGTGTCGCCTGGGTCGCGGTCATCAAGCCATTCGGGTAAAAAATCGCATAAAAGTTCGGCATCGTATTTGTCGGATTCTTGGGGAATTGCATCAAATTTCAATAGATCACCCTCAATTTTTGGGAAAATCAATGCTTTGTTTTCTTGAAAAATCTTGTACATTTGCAGTCCAGTTTAAGTTGTTTTCAAGCCACAAAGATAAACAAATTCATTTCGACAAAACTCACATATTATGAAATACGAAGATTCAGCATTGACTTTGGCTCAGCATTTGCTGCAGATTAGGGCCGTGAAACTCAGCCCGAGAGCCCCGTTTACATGGGCATCTGGGCTGAAAAGTCCTATTTATTGCGACAACCGTGTTACGCTTTCTTATCCTGCAGTGCGTACTTACATCCGCCAACAGTTTGTGGAGAAAATCATGCAAAACTATGGCAAACCCGATGTGATTGCTGGCGTGGCCACAGGTGGCATCGCCCAAGGTGCATTGGTAGCACAGGAGTTGGGGCTTCCTTTCGTGTATGTGCGTTCCGAGAAGAAGTCGCACGGCATGCAGAACCAAATCGAGGGCGTTATCAACGCAGGTCAGTCGGTGGTGGTCGTCGAGGATTTGGTCTCAACGGGTAAGTCGAGCCTCATGGCGGTCGATGCCTTGCGTGAGGTTGGAGCTGAGGTGAAAGGCATGGTGGCTATTTTCACCTATCAGATGGAACTCGCCAAGAAAAACTTTGAGGAGAAAAACTGCCAATTGGTCACTTTGTCGAATTACGAAACTTTGATACACAAAGCTGTCGAGGAAGCCTATATCACTGAAGAAGATGTGGAATCCTTGAAGGAATGGCGCAAGGACCAACAGGCCTGGAGCGACCGCTGGAACTAATTGGACCTAGCATTAGTCTTGAATGCTAACGGTCACAATAAAAACCTGATTTGTTTGATTTCGTAGCAAAACATTTTCTGCTGCTCATCAAGGAGTTGCAACCGTCCGAATTTGTCAATTCCTGTCATGAAAAGCCTCACGATTTTCCCCTCGACTTTATAATCTGCCCAAGTGCGATAGCGAAATAGTCTTTTCAGATAATCCTGCTCAATAACGGCTGGAGCAATGTTCAGTTGCTTCACCTTTATTAATATATGTTCTACGATTTGTTCCAATAATGGTTGCAAATCGTAGGTTTCACTCGTGATTTGTTTTAACGAAATAGGATGTGTTGGCCAGTCTTTGAACTGCATCTGGTTGACGTTCAGTCCAATGCCGATGATGGAAACGTCCATCATGTTGGCTTTGATGGTGCTGTTGATGAGGATGCCAGCCAGTTTGCGGTTTTCGTAAATAATATCGTTTGGCCATTTGATGCTGAGCTTTTCATTCGGAAGTATGTCGTCCAATACATCTATGATGCCCAAAGGTACGGCTTTGGAGAGGAGAAACTGCTTTTCTGCAGGCAGAAAATTCATATCCACAGCCAAAGAGAAAGTGAGGTTTTTTCCTGCCTCACTTTCCCAGCTGTTGCTTCCCATGCCTTTGCCTGCAGTCTGCTCGTTGGCACTGACTACCCAGTTTCGGATGTCAGCTTCCGAGTGTTTTCTTTGCAGATAGGCGTTGGTGGAGTCAATTTCGTCGAAATGATGATATTGAAGCATCACTTTACTACGACCCGTTGTGTTTCATTACCGACTTTGATGGCATAAATGCCGGAGCCGAAATGCTTCATGTCGATTTGCAATGCTCTCTCGCAAACACCTTCAAAAACGCGTTGACCGACCATGTTATATATGGTGACGTTTTGCTCTCCTTCGCAGATGATGTTCAACATTCCATCGGTCGGGTTGGGGTAGATGGTGGTATTGTGACGGAAGTCTTCCTCCACATTGGCTGTCACCTCGTAGGAGAACTCATTGCTCTCGCTGTCTCCAAAAATGTTGCCCGAGAAAATAGTGGTGCTTCCAGCTTTTAGTCCGTAGACACCACCATCGAGCCCGTCACCACCGGCATCGTAGATGGTGAAGTCGTAGCAACCGTCGCCCGTGATGTCGAGGGTCTCGGTGTACATGTGGTTGACTTCATCGTAAGGACCGCCTTGAAGGACGACTTCTCCAGTCAAAAGGTTAGTGATCTTCCAAGTGGTCTCTTGTGGGTTGGCATCAGTGCGGATGCTGAGCTTCAATACCTTGCCGACGATTTCGGGAGAGCCTTCGAACTCAACACTGGCAATGTCGTTGCTCGCGGCTTCGTCTGCGCCTCCGTTCACGCTTTTGATTCTTACTTCCATGATGTTCTCGTCCTCCACGGGGAAGCTGATGAGACCCAAGTCGACCGTGGTGCTCTCGAAGACAGAAAGGTTGCCACTCCATTCAAGGTTTTTGATTGTTGTACCATTAACGACAACCTCCAACTCAGCGGAAGTCAAAGCATTGCTGCCATTGTTGGTTAGGAGGGCTTTGGGTTCAGCTTCGCCGCTGCAATTGGTGCTTTTTACATTGCTGATGTCGCTCAACATGGCTTCGTTGGCATAGAAGGGCACGATGTTTTCGCTCGATTTGCAGGCTTGATACACTTCTTTTGTGTTAGTGTTTTGCAGCCAGGCTATGGCATCCAACTGGTCGTTGTTGTATACATTGGCTAGTTCCCAACTAAAAGTGTAGGCAAAGTAACTGTCAGCCTCTACATCACCGATGGAAGTACCTGAGGCAGAAGGCAGGAGTTTCTTCATCACGCTGTAGAAATCACGTTCACCATTGGAACCTGGAGGTGTGTTGTAATGGATTTCGCGTTCGATGACTCCAACATAAAGCTTTACATTGCCTTGAACAGCCTGAGAGGCGCGGCCCATTACATGGACGGTGATGGTATTGGCGACCTCGTCCACTTCATAAGAAAGGCGCATATCGAAAGGAGATTCGATATTAAGCCAGTTGTTGACCATGTTTTGGTTGAGGTTGCCAGGCAAATTGGCATAACGAATGCCGTCAACTACAGTATGCGGCACGGAGGAGACATTATAGACGCCTCGGCGGGCGTTGTTGTCGGCAGTGTTGTGCAGATACATCGGGTCGTTGGCACCAGGCCAGTTCATGTGATACTTGATGGCTGCGACGCGATCGGCATTGGCGTTAATGAGTGCGTCCAATGCAGGGTTTTGCTGGGCGCAAGGGCCGCAACTGGTGTTGGTAAAACACTCAAATAGCAAAATGCGCTCGTTTTGTGCGTTGATTCTCAATGAGAATACCATCAATAATGATGCGATAATGAGAGTAATTTTTTTCATGAGAGTAGATTTATTATGGATTTCAGTTACAAAAGTAGGGATTTTTCAAAAAATGGCAATGTTTTTGTTGCGAGATTAGGAAAAGTTTTGCAATTTTGCAACTTGAAATAATTAGGTAACAATTAAAAACATCAACTATGGTTAGAAAATCTATTTTTACTTTGTTGTTATTGGCTGTAATGGGGTATGTCTCAGCACAATCGTTACGGTTCGAACTGAATGGTACTGTCTATTCTGAAGGAGAGCTTATCGTATGTTCCACACCGAACGAATGGGGTGAGTACCTCCAGGACATGCAGGTGAGAAATCTTTCCTCAGACGATTTGAATGTCCTCGTTAAGAAGGAAGTCGTTGAAGACCTTGAAGGTGTCATGAATTACTTCTGCTGGGGTATGTGCTTTGGCCCTGACACTTATGTCAGTCCAAATCCTGTTGCGATTCCGGCCAACACCATCACCGAGGAAGGAGCTTTGTCGTTCCATGCGATGTTCGATGAGGGAGTCTTTGGCAAAGTGCAAGTGAAGTATTCTGCTTATGATGAGCGTCATCCCGAGGATGCCGTCACAATCAATGTGGTTTTCCACAAATCGGGCGAGGGTGTGCATGAATCATCTGCCGTGTATTTTGGCAAACCTTATCCGAACCCAGCCAATTCGACGGTGAGTTTTGACTACAACTTGTCGGGCAGCAATGCCACTGCCGTGATTTACAATTTGGTGGGTCAGGAAGTGATGCGTCAGGAAATCAACACCTTTGAGGAAAAGATGAGCCTATCGGTGTCCGAACTCAATGACGGCATTTATTTCTGCTCGATCATGCGCGATGGCCAGACCTTTGCGACCGTCAAGTTCGTCGTGAAGAAGTGACAAAATGACCATTTGTAACAAGAGGAAGCCGCTCAAAAGGGCGGCTTCTTTTGTTTTTGGTTAGGTTGCAATATTACAACTTGTCTCTTTCCTATAATATTGAATAGTTTTGCACGATGTTTGTATAAAAATCTCTTCGATTAACCACTAAAAACAATTCAATCAATGGAAAAGAAACTTCAAAGAGATTCAAAGAACAAAGTCATCGGTGGCGTTTGCTCCGGTTTGGCCAACTATTTCGACATTGATGCATCCTTGGTGAGGCTGTTGTTTGCATTCATGTTCCTGTTTGCTAGCGCAGGCTTTTGGCTCTACATCATTCTGTGGGTAGTGATGCCTGTTGGTCAAGGCAGTCAAGGTGAGACCAGCAATTTTGTTTCGTCTGATAACACGACGGAGGTCTCCTCGGAAACACAAAGTGACGGTTTGAAAGCGTCTAAGTCAAAAGGGAGCCTTGTCGCCGGATTGATTCTGCTAGGCATTGGCGCCATAGGACTTCTTCATAGATATATTCCAGAAATCAACTGGGATACGGCTTGGCCTATTCTGCTCATCTTACTTGGTCTTTTCCTGATCATCCCATTTAATACTAAAAAGTCATGAAAAGCAGAAATTTGTTTCTGGGTATTATCATCCTCTTTGCTGGTGTGATAGCCCTCCTCTCAGCTCTTGATATCATTGATTTCAGTTGGATTGTCGCTTGGAAACTTTGGCCTATGCTGTTTATCGTTATGGGTGTCGCTATCTTGCCAGTGAAAGAATGGTTGAAGGCGGTTTTGCTGCTGGCAGCGTTGGCCTTGTGTGTCCTATTGTATCAGCATGAGGCTCCCCACAGCATGAGTCACTGGCTGTTTTCGCTGGTCTGAAAAGTCCCTGTTGAAATGAATTTGGCAAGTGTGTGAAAGTCGTATTAAGACGGAAATTTGATATTTTAAACGATTTTTTTACTATTTTGGTTGATTATTTAGAATAATTTGTATTTTTGCACCATCAATTCAATTAGGTGGAATAACAAATTATCAGATAACGCTATGAAAAATCGTCAACTATCAAGACTAATTTTTACGACCTTATTCATGGTTTTTGCTGCGTATGCAGCTGTTGCTCAAGATAATAGCATCAAAGGCTTTGTCTATGAGGAATCAACGGGTGAGCCCATGATGTTCACCAATGTCTATCTTAAAGGTACCACTTTTGGTGGCTCGACCAACGAGAACGGTTATTTCAATATCAACCGCATTCCCGATGGACGTTACACCCTGTTGATTACGAGCGTGGGTTATGACACTATTTCAGAAGTGTTTAACCTCTCTAAAGGTCAAAGTGTCAACCGTAAGTATTATTTAAAGGAGACCAGCCAGAAATTGGAGACGGTGACGATCACTGCCGACAAGATAGAGGCTCGCACCGAGACCAAGACTTCGGTTATCACGGTAACGCCTAAGACGATTACCAAAATCCCTAGCGTGGGTGGTCAAGCCGACTTTGCCCAATACCTGCAAGTGGTACCAGGTGTTATCTTCACGGGTGACCAAGGTGGTCAGCTCTATATTCGTGGTGGTTCACCGATCCAAAACAAGGTGCTGCTCGACGGTATGGTGATATACAATCCTTTCCATTCCATCGGCTTGTTCTCGGTGTTCGACACTGACATCATCCGTAATGCCGATGTGTACACTGGTGGCTTTGGTGCTGAATACAGCGGTCGTATTTCATCCATCATGGATATTTCGACTCGCGATGGAAACAAGAAACGTTTTTCGGGAAAGATTGGTGGCAATACCTTTGGCGCTAAAGTAATGCTGGAAGGCCCACTGAAAAAAGCCAAGACCCCTGATGAGGCCTCGGTTTCCTTCATCCTCTCTGCCAAAAACTCCTATTTGGAACAATCCAGCAAGATTTTCTATCCTTATGCTTCTAAAACAGGTTTGCCTTTCAATTTCCAAGACATTTATGGTAAAGTCTCTCTCAATGCACCTAATGGCAGTAAGGTCAACTTCTTCGGTTTCTCGTTCAACGACCAGGTGAACAACTACATGTCGTTGTCTGACTTTGGATGGAATTCGTATGGCGCTGGAACCAATTTCCTCGTCATCCCGGGCAAAGCGCCTGTGATGATTGAAGGTAACATCGCTTATTCGAGCTATACCTCACGAATGAAGGAGGCCGATGCCCCTGATCGTTACAGCAATATTAACGGTTTCAACATGGGTTTCGATTTCAGCCAGTTCATGGGCAAGAATACCTTGAAGTATGGTATTGAGATGTTAGGTTACACGACTGATTATCAAACCTATAGCGTTTATGGCCATAGCAAAATCGGTGACAAGGTGAATTCTACCGAGATTGGTATTTATGCCAAATACAAGGCTGTGTTGGGCAAATTCCTTTTGGAACCGAGTTTCCGTTTGCAATTCTATGCCTCTCTCTCCGATCTTTCGCCAGAACCTCGTTTGGCTGTCAAGTACAACGCTAACGATTGGCTTCGTCTGAAAGCTGCAGCAGGTATGTACTCTCAGAATTTTGTAGCAGCCACAAGCGACCGCGATGTGGTGAACCTGTTCTATGGCTTCCTCTCAGGTATTGACAACCTGCCCGCAACTTACGATGGCAAGCCCATCAACAGCTACCTGCAAAAGGCCAACCACTTCATTATAGGCGCTGAGTTCGATGTTGCAAAGAATGCTACGGTGAATTTGGAAGGCTATTGGAAAGATTTCGTTCAGCTGACCAACATCAACCGCAACAAGATTTATGCCGACACGCCTTCCGAGATTCCCGACTTGCTGAAGAAGGACTTCACCAAGGAAACGGGCGATGCCTACGGTTTCGATGTGTCGCTGAAATACGAAGACCAGCATTGGTATCTCTGGGCGGTTTATGCGCTTGGCTTCGTGACGAGAGAATATGAAAAGGCCGTTGAAGGTGGTGTGGAACTTACACAATATGCCCCTCACTTTGACCGTCGTCACAACATCAATATCATTCTTACTTACACTGCTGGTGCAAAACGCCAATGGGAATTCAGCGGACGTTGGAACTTTGGTAGCGGCTTCCCGTTCACTCAAGTACAAGGTTTCTATGAGTACTACTCCTTTCAGGATGGTATCAACTTCGACTATACCACTACCAATGGTGAACTGGGTGTGTTGTTCGGTGAGCTCAATGGCGGACGTCTGCCCACTTATCACCGCTTCGACCTTGACGTGAAACGCAAGTTCTTCTTCACGGAGAACATCAATTTAGAGGCCGACCTCGGTGTGACTAATGTATACAACCGCAACAACGTGTTTTATGTCAATCTGATCACCAGCGATATAGCGCGTCAGTTGCCTATTCTGCCGACCTTGGGCTTGACCCTCACGTTCTGATGCAAGAATAACCTATGAATAATTTTTTGACCCCACCTAAAGCCGCCATCCATCCCCATGAGATGACAGCGCATGGTCATACCCGAATAGACAATTACTATTGGCTCAACGAGCGTGAGAATCCTGAGGTTTTGGCCTATCTTGAAGCTGAAAACCAATATGCCGACGCTTGTCTGAAACATACCGAACCATTACAAGAGCAACTCTTTAAGGAGATTACAGGCCGTATCAAGCAAGATGACAATTCGGTTCCCATCAAGATACGAGACTATTACCATTACACGCGTTACGAAGAAGGGAAGGAATATCCCCTTTTTTGCCGTAAGAAACATAGTTTGGAAGCACCAGAGGAGATTCTTCTGGATTGTAATGCGCTGGCTGATGGTCATGCATTCTTTGATATTGGTGAGGTGAGTCTAAGCGAAGACGACAGACTTTTGGCTTATTCGGTGGATACGGTGAGTCGCCGTATTTATTCAGTGTATGTCAAGGATTTGGAGACGGGTGAGCTTGTGGGTGAACCTATCAGTGGCACTTCGGGCAATTTGGTCTGGGCCAGCGATAACAAGACTTTGTTTTATGGTGTAAAGGACGAGACATTGCGGCCTTGCGTGATTATGCGACATGGTTTGGGTACAAACCCGAGTGATGATGTGGAGGTGTATCGTGAAACCGATGAGACCTTCGTTTGTTACATCAGCAAGACAAAGTCAAGGAAATATTTGATTATCAATTCGGAATCAACGCTCTCTTCAGAATGCCGTATTCTTGAAAGCGATCGGCCAAAAGACGATTTTCGTGTTTTTCAGGAGCGCCAGCCCGATATGTTGTATGGTGTCGACCATTACCGCGAGCATTTCTATATCCAGACTAATGCAGATGGGGCAAAGAATTACAAGATTATGCGAACGCCTATTGGACAAACTACTCAACCGAATTGGGAAGATGTTGTGCCACATCGTGATCAGGTGATGATTGAAGGTGTAACGATTTTCGATAAGTTTTTCGTCATAGAAGAGCGTGAAGGAGGTTTGGTGAAGATTCGTGTGAAATCGTGGGATGGTTGCACCGATTATTATATCGATTTCGGTGAGCCCACTTACACTGCCGGTGTGGGTGCCAACCCTGATTTTGAGGCTGTCACACTGCGTTATTCCTACAATTCAATGACCACCCCTTCGTCCGTCTATGATTTCGATATGGAAAAACGTACAAAGACGTTGCTCAAGCGGCAGGAAATCGTGGGTGGTTACAATCCTGAGGAGTATGTAACGGAGCGGCTTGTGGCACCTTCGCATGATGGTGTTTTGGTTCCAATTTCTATCGTATATAAAAAAGCGAAGGTCGCTGAGTCCGTCGAAACGTCGTCAATGGACCCTTTGTCAGGCTTAGGGACCCTTGATCGTCCGCTTGTCCTTTACGGTTACGGTTCCTACGGTTCCAGTACGGATGCCTATTTTTCCTTGGCGCGTATCAGCCTTTTGGACCGTGGCTTCATCTGGGCCATTGCCCACATCCGCGGTGGCGAGGAAATGGGGAGACAATGGTATGACGACGGCAAGATGCTGAACAAGAAGAACACTTTCCTCGATTTCATTGCCTGTGCGGAATACCTTATTAATAAAGGTTATACTTCATCTCAAAAATTGTTCGCCATGGGTGGCAGCGCCGGAGGTCTTTTGGTAGGCGCTGTGACCAACATGCGCCCCGACTTGTGGAAAGGTGTCATTGCGCAGGTGCCGTTTGTGGATGTGGTCACCACGATGCTCGATGAAAGCATACCGCTTACTACGGGCGAATACGACGAGTGGGGTAATCCCAATGAAAAGAAGTATTACGATTACATGCTTTCCTATTCGCCTTACGACAATGTGGAGGCTAAGGACTATCCCGCCATGCTCATTACCACGGGTTTGCACGACAGTCAAGTGCAGTATTGGGAGCCTGCCAAATGGGCTGCCAAACTTCGTGCGTTAAAGACCGACAAGAATCCTTTGTATCTGAAGACCGAGATGGACTATGGCCATGGTGGTGCATCGGGACGTTTTGAGGGCTTCAAGGAGGTGGCTTTGGAGTATGCTTTTATGCTTGATTTACTGAAAGGACACTGAGATTCGTCGTTTTTTTGTACTTTTGAAGCCTCAAATACTAAAAGTGATTGTGATATGAAAAGATTGGCTTTGATATTGGCTGCTATCTTCATGGTTTTTAATGGATTTGCGCAAAAACACCAAAAATTCACGGAAGAAGATGCCAAACAGTTTTATCGCACCATACAAGGTGATTACACGGTTATTGTGAATGATTCCACCACTGCCATGGCGCATTTCACCCCAATTTGGGAGAATATGGGCAACCGCTTTCAATGGATGTATGTGGAAGTGGCAATGGACAAGAAAGTTATTCTTCAGAAAATCATCGAAGTACAGCCCAAAACAGATAAGCAATTTCGTGTGTATATTCACGATTTGAAAAAGCCAGAACAGTTTGTGGGCAAATGGGGCAACCGCAATTACTTTGATGGCTTCAATACCAGCATTATCAAAGGTGGGAAACGTCTTACCTTTGTGAAGACCTCAGATTTTTCCTATCAGATGCACAAGATAATGAGGGTCAGCGCAATAGATTGTTTCCCGAAAGGAGACTTACTGCATGTCAAGTTTGTGCAGGAGGACGAACGCTTCTATGTCAAGCGGGTGCCTAAAGGAACGAACCGAATCCTTGGCTATCAAGGCATAAAAGAACTGACGGATTGAGATAAAAAAAGCGGCATTGCCGCTTTTTTCATTTCATCTTGAACACCCAGGCTGCTGTGCTACGGAGGTCGCTGTATTTCAGCCCACTGGTGTCAATGAAGAGTTGACCGTCCTTGTATTTCCAAGGCAAGTCTTTGGGGCATCCCAACAGTTTTACTTTCATGTTGTCGGCGGGTTGATCGATGTTCAAGACAAGTTGATCCTCAGGGTAATCCAAGGCGATGGCGTAGAGTGCATCCTTGCCTTGCGTGTAGCAAATGCTCGGTTGCTCACAGGTGTAGGTGGCTTTCAGTCCCATGGCAGGCAGCATTCCACCCATCTGGAAGTCCTTCATCACCTGTTTTTCCATCTTTTTCGATGACCAATACAAGGCAATGGTGGCTTCAAGCTCGTCTTCTTCATAGAAGACTTCGATGTTGTGTTGACCTTGCGCCAGTTTCATCTTGCCCGACTTCGCTTTTTTCGTGTCTTCAATGATGGTCTGTCCATCGATGACAAGTTTTGCCTTGTCATCGGTTTGGATTTCGAAAGTATAGGTATCGGCCATGCAGGAGAACACACCTTGCCAATGTGCTTGGAAATGGTCGCAGCTGATAGCGGGGTCGGGAGCGTTGCGCTTCCAGTCGAAATTGATTTCCGCATCGTTACGCGAAACTGTGACAGGCTTCATCTCGTAGAACTTTTTGTAAGGCCGCGTGCCATAGATGGCTTCCCCGTTGATGTCGAGCCAACGACCGAGGTCAAGCAAACGTTCTTGCTGCAAGAGCGGGATTTTACCGTCAGCGGCAGGACCTACATTGAGCGTCATTCCACCGCCTGCTGCCACTAGTACGCAGAAATGACGGATGAGTTCTTCGGAGGTCATGTAGTTCTCCGAAGGCTCGTTGCGGTT
>JAEEGF012005463.1_pt1 | contig 21937 bp, 15 predicted proteins | sample 9134171 | NCBI WGS metagenome assembly JAEEGF01 (sample SAMN16246542, study PRJNA631951) | gut metagenome | biome: gut microbiome; feature: rumen; material: AP-attached | host: Bos | place: Iran: Karaj | collected 2018-10 | reverse complement strand
GAGGAGAGGATAGCACGGTCGCGTTTATCGGCGGGTCTATCACATATGGGCATAGGGTAAAAAAAGAGCAGTGCTTTGCCACACTGTTCACACAGTGGCTTTCGCAGCAGTACAATATCAAGGTCAATTGTGTAAATGCTGGAATAAACGGCACGCCCTCGATACTTGGAAATCTTCGGGCTGACAGGGATGTCCTTTGTCATGATCCGGATCTTGTAGTTGTAGAATTTGCTGTCAATGACGTAGGTGACGATTGCTGTAAAAACTCATATGAGAGTTTGATATTCAGGCTTTTAGAGTATAAAACGGAGCCGGCTGTAGTTTTGCTGTTTACAATTACTCGCAATGGTTATACTTGTCAGCCATGGATGAGTCAGATAGGCCGGCATTATAATCTTCCGATGGTCAGTGTTCCTGATTCTGTATGGAAAGAGATTGAGGCAGGAAGATTAACCTATGACGATTATTCTAACGACAAGACCCATCCGAATGAAAAGGGACATATTTGGATTGCAGATTTTTTGAAGAATTGCATACAAAAGATCAATGATGCGAAGTCTGAAACAGAGCCATACACTATTCCTAAAAAACCTTTTTATAAGCGTTACTATAAGGAATTGACAATGTATAACGCATTAACGCTTGAGGCGGCGGATGAGGGTAACTGGATACACGGTTTTGAAGGCTTGGATAAGTTTCAGGATGGTTGGTCTTATGAACCGGGAGCTAATGATAAGCCGCTTACATTCACAGATGCTGACTGCCGCATGATATTTGTTATTTATCGGATGGTTCCCGATAGCAACAAAGAGTTCGGTGCGGTAGATGTCAAAATTGACGGTAAATATGTAAAAACTATTTATGCCGTAAGCAAGGATGGAATTAACAATCCAGCGACCTGTATCTGCCTCGAGACAGGCGAAAAAGCTACCCATACGATAACCTTTGAAGCTAAAAAGGGGTATGAGGATAAGCGTTTTGAGATTCTGGCGATTGGACTTGGGTAAGATAATAATATTAATGAGACCCCGGGACTTAAGTCACAGTCTCATTTTTGTCCATGGCTCCGCCTGCAATTCATTCAAACATACAAAACGCTCTATAGCGTGGAAAGGAGAAGAAATTGATTACATCAATGATTTAATAAATAAAAGAGGAAGAATTTACGTTCTTTACACAGACGGTACAAATGAGGATGTTGCCCGTACTGACACACTCATAAAGAGGTTTGCAAGTTCAACAAGTTAGAATTCTGTGCTTTTGCTAAGAGTGCATAGATCAATATCGGCTACAGACCGGTATATGGAAGGAGTCAATTATGTTAATAGATTTTAATAAGATTGCTGAAGTAACGGAAACAGGAGTTAGAGGCGGAGAAGGAGATATGATCCTTAGAAAGTCCGGAGACAGCCTTGCCAAGATCAATTTCGGGCGCCTTCAGCCCGGGGCTTATACAGGCCTTCACACGCATGAAACCAATAGTGAGATCATATATATCATAAGCGGCGAAGCTGATTTTATATATGATGACGGTACCGAGAAGGCAGTTGCAGGACAGTGTCATTACTGCCCTAAAGGACACAGTCATTCCATGAAAAACAACGGAACTGAGGAACTGGTATTCTTTGCTGTTTTGCCCGAACATCCTTAATGAGACCCCGGGAACGGAGAGCAGTCTTGATTTTTGAGACTCTGACTCCGTCACCGGGTCTCATTTAGATTAGGAAAACTCTGAGCGAAGCGAGGAGTTTTTACAGTATGAAGCAAATATATGAAAAAGGAGAGATAAAATGAAAAGAATAATAAAGATCATAGTCATGATCGCATCGGTATTTTTGATAACATCATGTGCTTCAAAATCAGATTCAAACTCAAAAATGACCCTTCACGAATATGGCCTGCAGGAATTATCGCTCGTTAAAGAAATTATTAACAGCGATGCTTATCAGCAGATATATTCCAGCCAGCTGAATGAGGAAATACTAAAAACGCTCAGGGCAGGAGATTACTCCAAGCCGGAATCTATAGAGTATCTGGTCTTCCCGGAAGCGTCAGAGCTGACAGAATTGATGATATCGTCAAGCATGAGCGATGAGCTCTTAAATGAATACAAAAACAGTTTTTCATCTGAGCTTAAGGAGTACATTTCAAAGCAGATGGTCTCAAATATGGTAAATGTCTGCCTGTCCAGAAACGGAATCGATCCGGTACTGTTTTATTCTGTGGTGCATGCCTCAAAAGCGTTTGTTAATAAAGACATAACCCCCGAAAATGTTATATGCATCTACAGCTATAAAGATACATACCCCCTTGCCGCAACATTTGGTTACGGCGAAAACGGAAGCATAGTAGCAACACTGGGCGTTCTTGCTGTGGATGATTACATCACAGGAGGAGCAGAAACGATAAAAGATCAGATGAATTCATTCTTTAAGAAGGATGTTGTAAAAATCAGAAAGGCTGAATAACTTTTGCCGGTATGAAAAAGTAAGTTTTTGAGGGAGATAAATAGCGTAAGAAAAATGTAATAAATGATTTCCTGTTTTGTTCAGAATTAATTACAAAAAGCTTTATACTTGATATAAGAGAAAATGTAAGTCTTTTTTAGGAAGTCCGGAAGAAAAAGAAAGGAGTGGTGCATTATGAGAGATCCTGATTATAATCCTATGGAAGGATTGATGAAACAGTCAATGGAAAGAGAAGCAAAAAAAGCAGCATATGGATCTGAAGATTCCCGCGCTTCCCATAGAGATAATGAAGAGGAGAAAGGTGGGATCTTCTGCGCGATCAGAGATTTTTTAGATCTTATGGATTTTCTTGATTTGTTGCATGGGCTGAGGTGATTTTGAGACTGGGACTTAAGTCAGATTCTCAAAAATAGTGTTGACACAGCTATGCAACAGTGCTAAACTCAAAACTGTAAAAGAACAAAAAGAAGGGCGCATATAAGATGCGATGGTGTCAAAATGGAGATCAGATGAGATGATAAGGTAAACGCGAACTAATCATTAGGGCTCGAAAGAGTCTGTTTGTGTATGCCGAATCAGGTCATCGTATTCATTTTGAGACCGCTTGCAGAAGCAGTTTAAGTATCTTTTCGCGCATACCCGGTCTTCATATGCATATGTGATCTGCTTTCGGCATGAAAGCAGATCTTTTTCGTATTGGAGGTGATATTTATGGCACAGATCAGTGTTAACGATCTTACATTTTCATACGATGGAAGTGCGGATGATATATTTACGAACATGTCCTTTAACATAGATACGGACTGGAAGCTTGGACTGATCGGCAGAAACGGCAAAGGAAAGACAACCTTTTTAAATCTGCTTCTTGGGAAATTTGAATATCGCGGAAGCATATCTTCGGGCGAAAGATTCGACTATTTTCCGTATGCATTAACCGCAGAAGACTTGAAAAAGACCGCCGAGGAACTTGCGCAAAGTTGGAAGCCGCAGGCTGAAAGCTGGCAGGTGATGGTGCAAATGAATCAGCTGGGGATGGACTCAGAGTGCCTGTACAGGCCTTTTGAAACGCTTAGCTTCGGGGAGCGAACAAGAGTGATGCTGGCGGTTTTGTTTGCATGCGATAACGAATTCCTGCTTATAGACGAGCCTACGAATCACCTCGACAGTGCCGCAAGAGAAAGCGTGAAAAGCTTTCTTGCTTCAAAAAAGGGATTCATACTTGTGTCGCATGACAGAGATCTTCTTGACGCAGTGTGTGATCATGTGCTGGTTATGAACAGAGCGACCATCGAGGTGCAAGCGGGCAATTTTACGTCGTGGTGGGAAAACAAGGAAAAGCTGGACGCTTTCAGACAGTCCGAGAATGATAAACATCTAAAGGAGATAGGAAAGCTCAAAGCTGCTGCGGACAGAAGCGGAAGATGGGCGGAAAAAAATGAAAATTCCAAGATAGGATTTGACCCTGTGGCGGAGCATGACAGAAACATCTCTACCAGAGCATATATAGGCGCTAAAACAAAAAAGATGCAGGCGAGAGTGAAGTCATATCAAGTACGCCTGGGCAGAGAGATCGAGGAAAAGGAAGGCCTGCTTCAGGACATAGAGCAGGTGACGGAGCTGAAAGTCGTTCCGCTTTCATTTCACAAGGAAGTTTTGATAAATGCGCGTGAGCTGTCATTAAAATATGAGAGCGCTGCAAAAGAATTGTTCCGTGATCTTTCGTTTCAGGTATGCAGAGGTGACAGAGTGATTCTTTCGGGTGAGAACGGATGCGGAAAATCGAGCATAGTTAAAGCCGTGCTTGAAAAAGTATGGCAGGGTGAAAAAAGCCCGGATCTTATCACATCGGGAACCCTTGAAACAGCCGCAGGCATGATCATCTCTTATGTCAGTCAGGATACATCATTTCTTATAGGTTCCCTAAACGAATTCTGCAGAAAAAGAGGTCTTAGTGAAAGCCTTTTCCTTGCGGTGCTTCGCCGGCTCGATTTCGGCCGCGAGCAGTTTGTAAAGAACATGGAGGATTTTTCCGAAGGGCAGAAAAAGAAGGTGCTTATAGCCGCCAGCCTTGTAACCCCGGCGCATCTGTACATCTGGGACGAACCCCTCAACTATATAGATGTCTTTTCCCGTATGCAGATAGAAGACCTTATCCTTAAATTTAAACCAACAATGCTTCTTGTCGAGCATGATATAAGGTTTCAGAAAAAGGTCGCGACGCGTGTGGTGAATGTGTAAAAAATGAGGCCCGTCCCCGGGTCTCATTTTTATATTTCCCTGCAAAAATACGTGAATGGAATACACGAGGTCCAATTGGAATCTGTGTAATAATCAAGATCAGCTCCGCTTACAAGCCACAATGAACACAGGGCCGCTATAGATGCAGGAACCTTTTCGTATTTTATACTTACTGTTTCCGGGGCGCTGTCGCCGACCTGGGTATGCATTTCAGACAGGTTTCCGTTTTCGTCGTAAATGAATTCATGTTTGTATTCGTCATCAGTGTCGTCGTAATTTATGGTTTGGGAGATGAGCTTTCCGCTTACGTCATATATAAAAGTGCTTACATTTTCACCGTGTTGCTTTATATAATCGGCATCGGTCCTATTTAAAGAAACTATCCTATGATCTTTATCATATGAACATTTTGCGCTTGTGCGGTAATTATCGGTGATAAGGCCGTTTTCATCGATCATCACATCATTTGTATCAGCTGCCAAGTCCAGGCAACCGGCGTAGGCAGCAAGCTGAGGTATATGATAATTTTGATAATATGTCGTTCTAATGGTATTATCTGAAAAGTCTTTTTGCTCTACATACATTCCTTCGTCGGAATATTTTATAACAAATCTGTCTCCGTTTGGATTGGCCGGGTTTTCGTCAATGTACTCGATAGAAACGGCTCTGCCTTGATCATCTCTTTTCGGTATGGTAAAGGTAATATAATCGCCGATTCTGTAAATGTCCTTTGTCCAATCGTCATTGAAAATGTAGTAGCTGCTTTCATCTGATGTGGATCCCATCTCAGGATCATGTTCGGTATCGGCCACTGTAGCGATAACTACGCCGCCATCTTCTTTGTAAGACAGCTCACATATGCGCTCATAATTATGCTCCGGGTCTTTTTCCGTATATTTGGTCAGCCAGCCCTTATCATTATATTCGCATTTTATGACGCAATCGGGATATGCGATCTCCACAGGAGCATAGAAGGAGTCAGTCATAAAATACTGATTGATGCGAGAAACAGTGTGTTTTGTTTCCGGCTCTGATGAGGAATCATCTGCCGAATAACTGTCAGGGGATACCTCATTTTTGTCTGCAGTTGAGACATGATTCGTTTCATTTTTGCCGCAGGCTGTTAATGCCAATATTGCCATAACAGCAATCGACCATCTCTTTTTATTCATCTTGTTTCCTTGCCTTTCCTGTTAATTTTAGTGCATGCATATTTCCTTGAGATATTTTACTACAAGGGGTAATATTTTTCAACACATGACTATTCCTGCGGGTTAAAAATGAGACTCTGACCCCGTCCCCGGGTCTCATTCCCGGGTCTCATTATTGATATTAACGACACAATAGGTTATAATACAGTTAATATCATAAGAAAAGAGGACGATCATGAACGAAAACATAATAAAAAGAAACGAACTTCTTGCAAAAAAGGTCATGAAGGGCTTAGAGTCCCGCAACATGACAGCCTACTATGCGGCGAGTAAGGAAGAAGCATGTGCGCTTGCGCTTGAGATAATACCCGAAAAAAGCTCTGTTACAATGGGCGGGGCAATGAGTGCGCATGAGATAGGCCTTGTGGAAAAGCTGAAAAAGGGTGACTATGATTTTATAGACCGCGACGCGTATGAGGATAAAAGAAAGGCCATGCTTTTGGCCTATGATGCCGATTTCTTTATCTCAAGCGCAAACGCCATCACCGATGACGGAATTATGGTAAATATAGACGGCAACTCAAACAGAGTCTCTGCCATAGCGCAAGGCCCAAGGAAAGTCCTTTTCATAATCGGTATGAATAAAGTCTGCAGCGACCTTGACAGTGCCATGAAGAGAGCAAGAAATGTCGCGGCGCCCATAAACGCGCAAAGGTTCGGCCTTTCAACGCCCTGTGCCAAGACAGGCGCCTGTTTTGACTGTAAATCACCCGATACTATCTGTTGCCAGTTTCTTATAACAAGGTTTTCAAGGCATGCAGGTAGAATACATGTTATACTTGTAAATGACGATCTTGGATTTTGAAATATAGAAAATGAAGAAAATGAAAAGGGACTGGAGATCTTGCATACTTGCATAAGCAGTGTCAGAAATGGTACTGACTGGTTTGAGTATATATAAAAAGACTGCGCGCCGCCACCTCCGCATATAGGGCGAAAGCAGCGCCGCCGCCCGGCTTTAAATACCCTTTAAAAACTCTTTTTCCTTTTCAATAACGGCCTTCATAGCCTCCGGTCCGGGGGCACCGATGGTCATGCGCTTTTCAACGCAGGTCTTAAGAGAGATGGCTTCGTAAATATCATCCTCAAACACGGGACTGATGGCCTTGTAATCTGCAAGGGGGAGTTCATCAAGGGAGATGCCTTTTTCCTCGCAGGTCAGGACGAGCTGTCCTACGATGCCGTGGGCATCGCGGAAGGGAACGCCTTTTAATACAAGGTAGTCAGCGGCATCGGTGGCGTTGGTAAAACCTTTCTTTGCGCTTGCGGCCATGTTTTCCTTGTTAAAGGTGGTGGTTGAAAGCATGCCGGTAAAGAGCTTGATGCAGCTTTTGGTAGTGTCAAGGGCGTCAAAGAACATTTCCTTGTCTTCCTGCATATCCTTGTTGTATGCAAGAGGGATGCCCTTCATAGTGGTAAGGAAGCCTGTAAGAGCGCCGTAGACTCTGCCGGTCTTGCCGCGGACAAGCTCTGCAATGTCGGGGTTCTTCTTTTGAGGCATAATGGAAGAGCCCGTGCTGAAGGCGTCGTCAAGGTTTATGAATCGGTATTCGTTGCTGTTCCAGATGATGAATTCCTCCGAAAAACGTGAAAGATGCATCATGACTGTAGCCATAGCGGAGAGAAATTCTATGATATAGTCTCTGTCAGAAACAGAGTCCATGGAGTTAAGTGTAGGGCCGTAAAAATCAAGAAGAGAGGCCGTATACTCCCTGTCAAGAGGGTATGTAGTTCCGGCGAGGGCACCTGCGCCAAGAGGACAGTAGTTCATGCGCTTTCTGATGCCGATAAGTCTCTGGACATCCCTTGAAAACATTTCAAAATATGCGCCGAGGTGGTGAGCCAATGTGACCGGCTGGGCCTTCTGAAGATGTGTAAAGCCCGGCATAAAGGTCTCTATGTTTTCCTCCATGATGGGAAGAATGGTTGCGAGAAGCTCTTTTAAAAGCTCCTTCAGCTCATCTATCTGGTCGCGCGCATAGAGCCTCATGTCAAGAGCTACCTGGTCATTGCGGCTGCGGCCTGTATGAAGGCGCTTTCCCGCATCACCTACGCGCTCGATAAGGTTTGCCTCTACAAAGCTGTGGATGTCCTCTGAGGTCTCATCAAAGGGAAGTGCGCCGCTTTCGATATCTTTTGCGATGCTTTCAAGGCCGGGAATGATGGCATTTTTGTCATCCTCAGAAATGATGCCCTGCTTTGCAAGCATCGTAACATGTGCGATGCTTCCGCGAATGTCCTGCTTATAAAACCTTCTGTCAAAGGGAAGAGAAGAGTTGAATGCGTTTACATAGCTGTCGGTCTCTTTTGTGAACCTTCCGCCCCATAATTTCATATTTTTTACCTTACCTTTCTGTTTTCATAAAAATGCGCCGCAAGCTGCGGCGCTTTTATTTTTCTTAGATAAGCTTCTTGAGCTCTTCGGGGTTGTTTGATCGCTTGATAGCGATATCTCTTGTAATGGCACCCGACTGAACAAGTCTCTTAAGATCGGAGTTGAGAGTGTGCATACCTGACTTGGAAGAAGTCTGCATGTGTGACTCGATCTGATATGTCTTGTTGCTTCTGATAAGGTTGTTGATAGCATCGTTGCAGACAAGAACTTCTGTTGCAACGGCACGTCCGTCACCTGTAGCATAGGGGATAAGTGTCTGTGTAACAACGCCCATCAAAACGGCAGCAAGCTGTGTTCTGATCTGGTTCTGTGCGTGAGGAGGGAAAACGTCGATGATACGGTCGATGGTTTCTGCGGCACCTGTTGTATGAAGTGTTGACATAACAAGGTGTCCTGTCTCGGCTGCGGTTATAGCTGCGGAGATGGTCTCAAAGTCACGCATTTCTCCTACAAGGATAACATCGGGGTCTTCACGGAGAACCGAACGGAGAGCGCCTGAGAACGTCTCAACGTCACGGCCGATCTCTCTCTGATGGATAGTCGACTTACCGGGTGTGTACATATACTCGATAGGGTCTTCGATGGTAACTATGTGCTCTGCTCTTGAACGGTTGATGTAATCGATCATGGAAGCAAGAGTAGTCGACTTACCTGAACCTGTAGGGCCTGTAACAAGTACAAGACCTCTCGGAAGATCCGCAAATGTCTTTATTGAAGGCGGAAGGTGAAGTGTCTCAAAGGTGGGAACAGAGTTACCCATGATACGAAGCGTAGCCGCATGTGTACCGCGCTGATGGAACGCGTTTACACGGCATCTGATACCGCTGGGTGTCTGATATGAGAAGTCGATGTCGGCTGTCTCTTCCCTGTACTTTTTTGCCTGTTTGTCTGAAAACATTGAAAAGATAAGCTCGTCAAGGTCGTCCGGAGAATACTTCTGGTCGATCTTTCCAAGAACGCCGTAACGGCGAAGTGCGATCTCGCCCTCCTGTGTAATATGGATGTCCGAGCAGTTCTGCGACTTGGCATACTCTATAAGCTGGTTGATGGTCATGTCCATGGTGTTCTGTCTCCTTTTTACATTATATGGTTTTATCTGTCAGGCGTAATACTCATCGCCGCATGTATCTATTGTATTTCTATTTATCGTTTTCGTCAACCACAGATTTGTCATTTTCCGAAGATAATTCATCGCTTTTTTCAGCTTCTGCGGATGTTTCTTCGAGTTTTTTAACTATCTGCATCTCTTCGGCCGAAATTTCGGGTGAAAATGGCACATCTTCGCCCTCTTCGGTGGCCGGAGCTTCGGGTTCGCCCGGGGATGATTTTACGCCTCTTTTTTCGGGTTCGGGCTCATCCTCCTCGTCCTCGTCATCAAATCCGTTGTATTCGGCCGTTTTATATCTGCCCGCATTTTCCGACAGATATTTGGCGGCTCTTTCGCCGTCCATCTCCTCATCCTCTATAAAGGCGCTCTGAACGTGGATGTATTTGCGATAGAGGAATCTGAACCATGTGATGAGCACAAGTATCAACAGCGAGAGGAGAGTAAGCTTAAGGCCGATGCTGTATCCCTGAGGGATGTATTCCATCTTTATGGTATGCGTACCTTCGGAAAGGGGAATTGCGAGCATTGCTTTTTTCAGCATGACGGGGGTAACGACCTCGCCGTCAACATATACCTTCCATCCTTCGTCATAGGCGATGGATGTGTACATAAGTCCTGCTCCCTTAACATCGATCGTGCCTTCAAGAGTGCTGTCGGTAAATGCCGTTACATTAAGAGAAGAGCTGTTTAAGATCTCGTAAGCCTCTTTCATAACGTCAGGATCGAGCACGTAGAGTGAGAAGTAAAGGTTCTGATCTTCGGTCTTGCTGGTTATGGTGATGGTATCGCCCTTCTTTGCGTATCCCATGTCAAGAATGAAGCGGCGCTTAAGGCTCGTGTGGCTCACCGACTGGTCTGCCCTTGAAGCATCCTTGCTCTTTATAACGGTATTCACTTCGTCTATGCTTGAATTAAGCACGTATGCGTAGTAGTAACCGTCCTGATCCACGGTGAATGATGCAACGGATTCGCTCTTGTCATTGTCCGAATATGAAGCATACTTGAAGAGGTTGTAAAGCCCTGTCGAAGCGGTTATGAAATTGTTCTGTGTGTCAACGGGGTTATTGCCCTCTGTGTACCATTTGGTCTCAAAATCCGAAGGAACCATGAAACCTACGGGAAGGGAATACCTGTTCTCATACATCTTCACATCGCCCGATGAAGCGCGCAGAGTCCTGAGCTCGTTGTCGGGGTATGTTATGTTTGAAAACTCAAACTTGACGGAGAAGAGCATGTCGACAAGCAATGTTGCGCCTGTCTTTGAATATGCGTTCGTTGCGGATTCCATTCCGAGTATCTTGTAGTAGTCGGAAAGATTCTTGTTTGCCGTCGAAGAGAAGACGGATGTCGAAGGATACTGATACCATGATCCGTCATTCTTTGTTCTGAGCCTCAGCTTTTCGCATCTGTAGAAAAGTTCGTCGCTGATGGTCTTAGTAGTGTTATAAAGTGCCGTGTAGTCGCTGTCATATTTTACATAGTCCGTACGGTTTACCGTGGTGACCGATGTCATGGAGGTGTTCATGAAGTTTTCTCCGAGCACGGCAAGCAGCAAAAGGATCACCAGCACGGGATGTGCTTTTTTCTTTTTACGGTATATGTAGATGAAGATCCCGTAAAGCGCCAGGAACAGTATGCTGACATAATATACCTGGAAATGCCATTTGTTATCTTCGGCAAACATCTGCTCGGCAAGAAGCACAAATCCGATGCTTCCGGCGATGGAGCCGACGATCTGGGCCACAGATCTGTCCTTTATTCCCATATATCCCTTATAGCACATGGTAAGGATCAGGAAAACGTAAATGAAGGACTGTCTGCAGGGCAGTGAGTTGGGGTAGTGGAAGCCGTGCCAGATGAAGTTAAGGAAATTCATCGAAAAGCTTGCAAGGAGGATGAGTACGAAAAGTCCGTACCCAATCTTTTCTTTCCACCTTATCTTTTTATTCATCACATAAAGAGGGATGAATATGAATGCTGCGACACCGCAGAAGATGTTCGGCCAATGGTCAAGCCCGATGTGTACATCCACATTGTCAAGGTGCCTCTGGAGCATTGCAAGGATCGAAAAATATGACGTAAATGTCTTCGGGAAGGTGCTTGAAGCCGATGCACTCATCTGAAGAGCATAGTATGCAGGGATCAAAAGCACGCAGCTGAGGCCGCCCGCAATAAGTGAATAAAGTGCAAACTGCCCTATCTTTTTGGGGTAATTAAGATAGAAGGTCCTGATAAAAGGACGGCCCGTCCCGGGGTCCAAAAATTCCTCGGTGCGCTTGTGAGGCGTGATGAACATAAGCATTATGAAATAGAGCACCACGCCGATACATATCATGATGGCGATGTAATAATTGGTGATGATACAAAAGGCGAGCGACAGGCAGTACAAAAGACATTTGTCGCGCTTTATCATCTGTTCGAGACCGAGTATGACAAGAGGGAATGCCAAAAGGCAGTCAAGCCACATGATATTCCAGCTGTATGCGGCCATATATCCGCTTAAGGCGTAGAATACGGCAAACATCGTTATGGCATAATCGTTTCTTCCTGTGTGCTTTTTAAGGAAGAGACCGAAGGTAAAGCCCGAAAGGCCTATCTTTAATACTATGCCGAGTGTTATGAACTCAATAACATACTTTGCGGGGCAGAAGATCATCAGCCAGTTGAAGGGGCTTGAAAGATAGTATGCAAACAGGGCAAGGAAATTCGAACCGTTTCCTATATCCCAGCTGTAGAAAATATCTCCGCCGCGCTTTATCTTGTCATTCAGCTCCTTAAAGAAGGGGGCATACTGATGATAAAGGTCTGTTCTAAGGAAGCATCTTTCGCCGAAGGGGAAGATGCCGCGCTGAATGAATACCAGCAGCATTACAATGACGGGTATCAGAAAACAGAGCAGAAGAGGAATGTTTCCGGCAATCTTCCGGCCGAGCCGCCTAAATATTCCCGGCCCTTTTTCCTTTGCTTCATTTATGTTACCCTCTGAAACAGAGGCAGTTTTATTCTTAGACATTGTCGTCCTCCCTTTTTTTGAAAATAAAGAATTTGCTTGCAAAATAGTTCATGATAACGACAAACACGTTCGATAAGATCTTGGCTATCCAGTTTGGCAAAAGCAAAAGCCAGTCGACGGTCACAAAGATGAACAGGCTCTCAAAGCCAAGAGAAGCCACTCTTGCAAGCGCAAAGGCAGAAAGCTCCTTTAAAAAAGCTTTGCCCTTCCATCCTTTGCTTTGAAAAACAAATATCTTGTTTACAACAAAGGCAAAGGCCACGGATACGATCCATGCTATAAGGTTTGCTATCGTGGCGGAATACGCTACGCCCGCCGAAGACAGCAGGCTGTCTGCCACAAGATCGACAACGTAATTGACCGCGGTGGTAAGAACGCCGCAGATCAGGTATGATACTGTCTCGCGGTTTACCAGCTTTTTCAAAAAAACATTATTTTTCATATTCTCTCCGGTGTAGGGCATGGATATGATTCTTAAGTGACGCCCTATAGCACACCATCCTATATACTAGCCGAAAATGAGTAAAAAGTAAATAAAGAAAAGAAAAAAATAATGCAAAAAATAATGCGATACATGAAATTTTATTATGGAAAAAAATCATCATATATGATATATTGGATTGGACCATGTGTGCCGTCCTTGACGTATATTTTGAGAGGTTTTTATGAATTGCTGGTATGTACTGGGGATATCCCCGACTAAGAACGCAGAAGAGATAAAAGAGGCCTACAAGCGTGAGCTTAAGAAACATCATCCCGAGGATGATCCGGCCGGTTTCAAGGCCCTTAGAAATGCATATTCGGAGGCCATGGAATATGCAGCAAGGGAGGACGGGCCAAAGGAAAGTGAAAATGTCTTTGATGATACGCCTTCGGGCAGGTTTCTTAAAGAACTCAACGATATCTATTTTGACTACAAGCGCAGGATAGATCCGGAAGAGTGGAAAAAGCTCCTGTCGGGCGATGCTCTTTTCTGCCTTGACACTCACGAGGAGACGGAAGAAGGGATCATGACCTTCCTTATGTCCCATCATTTCATTCCCGGAGTCGTCTGGGGAGTAATCACGGACAGCCTTGAAGTCGGAAACCGGAGAAAAGAGCTCAAAGAGAAATATCCCGATAATTTTCTGGATTATATGCTCAATAATTCCAGATACCCGGATTCCTTCGACTACGCTGCCTTGGAGTTCAAAAATCAGGCGTTTAAGCCCACCGATATTGACGAATACATAGATGGTCTTTACAGGGTAAGGGCGGTCCTCGGCGAGAGAAAATTCGATGAGGCCGAAGGCGTTATAAAGGTGCTTGAGGCAATGCCTTTTTATCATCCGTTCGTTGATATTCAAAGAATACACATGTACATTTGGGACGGACAGACGGAAAAAGCCGACGCGATCTCAAAAAGGATCTGCGAAAAATACTCAAATGATGACGACTGTCTTATGGCAAGGGCCATGTTTCTGTTTTCTTCCAAGCAGTATGCCAAAGGAAGAGAGATGTATGAAAAGCTTACCGGCAGCAAAGTGGTCGGCTATGCGGCAAGGTGCGGGCTTGCGGACTGTCTTTTGGAAGAGGGCAGATATGAGGAGGCGGCAGCGGCATATAAAAAGCTTTTGATGGAAAAGCATTTTGACGGCTATGTTCACTACAGGCTGTCCGTTTGCAACGAAGCTTTGATAAATGAGCTTTCCGAAAAAATAAAAAATGATGACGACCCCGAGCTGGCCGTAAAGCTTTGCTGGGCATATTATCAGAACAACCGCACAGATGAAGCCTACGATGTCATAAAGAATGCAAAGGAAAACGGCCCGGCCCTCATGGATATACTGTATCTTCAGGGAAGATGTCTTCTTATGAAGAGAATGTTCGCGCAGGCTAAGGCAAGGTTTGCGAGATGGCTTCAGATCTTTGGCACCTACCGCAGCCTTGAAGGAGAAGTGGGCGACAGGAACAGAGAAAGAGAAGAGCTTGTATACTATTTCCTCGGAGAAGTCGAAAGAGAGGAAAAGAATTACATAACAGCTCTTGAATATAACGAAAAAGCCATCAGGTGCATGAAGATAGACAAGGATCTTATCATGTGCCAGAAGGGCATGGTGTTAAAGAAACTCAAGAGGTATGACGAGGCTTTCGAAGCCTTTGAGACAGCCCTTGAATACAGCTTTGACAATGTAAATGCAATGCTTTGCCTGGGAGATCTGAGCAGGCTTAAAGGAAATGTAAGAGAAGCCGAATGGTACTATGAGCGTGCAAGCTTTGCGCTTGATGGCCTTCCGGAGGCAAGGGGCAGGCTTTGCAGGCTCTACCTTGACGAAGGACTTCCGGAGCAGGCCGAAGAGATACTTGAGGCATTTAAGAAAGAAAACTATGAAAGTGCCGCAATGGATTTTTGCGAGGCTTTGATATACGCCGGCAAGAGGGATTACAAAAAAGCCGCGGAGATAATAAAAAAGCTTAACGCCATGGATTATTACTCGCCCGAATGCGACATTGCAGGCATCATGGAAAAAGAAGAATATGACTATGAGGCCGTAAATATTCTTGTGGAAGCGGGCGAGATGCATCCGGCCGATGCAGCAGACATCATGCGAAAGGTAGTAAAGAGCGAGCCGGATAATGTCAACTATGCCTATTACCTTGCAGGGCTGTGCTTTAGAAACAGCCAGGATGCGGATGCCATAAAGTATTACAAAAAAGCATTGAAACTAAGCCCGGGAAACGAGACCATCATGATGGCGATTGCCAATTTTTACAGGGAAAGCGGCGATCCGAAGGAAAAAGATACTCTTCTTGGACTGCTTAAGATCGATCCGGATCACCCGGATGCAAACGGGCATATCGGCGATTTCTACGACAGGAGAAGGGACTATAAGCATGCCTTGGAGTATTATGGCAGGCAGCTTATAATAAACCCCAACGACTATTACTACACCAGCCGCGGAATCGTATACATGGAGCTTGAGGAAAGCGACAAGGCCTTTGCGGATTTTGATTCGGCAGCGCAGGAAGACCCCGGCAACCCCTACCCGTATTACAATACGGGAAGACTCTATATGAGGCTCAAAAAAGCCGAAGAAGCCGAGGACTACCTGAGAAAAGCCCTGCTTATAGCCGGCGACGAAAAGAGAAAGGTCTTTTACAACCTTCTTTCCAAATGCATCGTAAGGCTGCGTGACAAAAAGAATGTAAAAAAAGAACTGGACGAACTATTCGACAAGATGGCGGGAGTATTCCCGGATGATCCGGATGTTTACATCAAAAAGGCAGAATGCCTCGGGGCGGCCGGGCTGATGGATGATGCCCTGGACTGCTATATGGAGGCAAAGAAGCTTGATAAAGAGGGGAATTACTGCATAGACAGGGATATAGCCCTTCTTTTGCTGGACGAGACCTTTGACCCTGTGCGTACATCCGAATTTATAAACAGCAGAAAAGAGTACTTGGAAAATGGTGAATTTAACACCGTCATGTATTATTTCCACAAGTATTTTGAAAATGACGAAGAAGAATACAAGGCCATAAGAAAGATCGATCCTCATGATGCGATGCAGAATTACGATACGGCAGTCGCCATCAGAAAGATAGCCCAAAAGAAAAGGTCGGCAATAACAAGAAAAAAGCTTCTTGAAGAGGCGGAAGAACTCTTAAATAAGTCCGAAGAGCAGTCCAAAAAAATGATAAGATTCGCGTCGGATAAAATGCAGGGTCTTAAAAGGCTTGCCCTTATCTGCATCGAAAGAGGCGAACTAAAAGAAGCAAAGAAGCTGCTTGATGAAATGGAAAAAGCTCCTTTGTGCGATTACTGCTATTGCACGGAGTGCTACGAGCTTTACATGACAAGGGCAAAGTATTATATGGAGCTCGGCAACAAAGAGGCTGCGCTTTCAAATATTAACAGAGCCTATGAGCTCTGTAAGAATGACGGGGAGATACTCCTCATCATGAAAAAGATCAAAGAAATGTAAGAGGTGAACGGTTTGATCGTCGGAATAGATCTTGGCACCACCAATTCGCTAGTCGCATATTTTGACGGCGAAAAGGCGGTGACCATACCAAACAGACTCGGAGGAAAGCTCACGCCTTCGGTAGTAAGTGTCGATGCGGAAGGGAAACTGTACGTAGGGCAGACGGCGCTTGAAAGAAGGGGCACATCCCCGAAAGATACTGCATATGTCTTTAAAAGAAGCATGGGCACAAACCGCGACTTTGTGCTTGCGGGGAAAAAATACAGGGCGGAGGAGCTTTCTTCGCTTGTCCTTGCCTCGCTTAAAGAAGATGCCGAAAGCTTTCTCGGGCAGGAGGTGACGGAGGCGGTCATTTCCGTTCCTGCATATTTCAACGACGCCCAGAGAAAGGCCACCAAAAGAGCGGGAGAGCTTGCGGGGCTCAAGGTCGAACGACTTATAAGCGAACCTACCGCCGCCGCCATAGCATACGGGCTTCACAAAAAAGATCCGAACACAAAGTTTCTGGTCTTCGACCTCGGCGGAGGTACCTTTGATATATCCGTAATAGAACTGTCGGACGACCTGATGGAGGTCAGGGCTGTTGCGGGCGACAATTTTCTCGGCGGAGAAAACTTCACAGAGGTCCTTGAAGATGTATTCTGTGACAGAAACGATATCGAAAAAGGCGATCTGACCGAAAGAGAACGCGCCCAGCTTCTTTCCGTTGCCGAAAAGTGCAAGATCGCCCTTTCGGATAATCAGAGCGCGGTAATGCAGATGAAGCTTAAGGGCGAGACGTTGGAATGCGATGTAAAGACTTCCGCCTTCGAATTTGCCTCGGCAAACCTTCTTGCAAGGCTCAAAAAGCCCATTGAACGCAGCTTAAAGGATGCAAACATAAAGGTGCGCGATATAGACGAGATAGTCATGGTCGGCGGCGCAACGAGAATGCCCATGATCAGGAATTTCGTCACAAAGCTGTTCGGAAGATTTCCGAATATCTCCCTTGATCCCGATGAAGTTGTAGCCATGGGCGCAGCCATTCAGGCGGCCATGAAGGAAAGACGTGAAGCGGTCAGAGAGATGATAATGACGGACGTATGTCCTTTTACGCTTGGAACCGAGGTCGTTGTCACAAGGCCGGGCGGATACGACGAACCCGGACATTTCTTCCCGATAATCGAGCGAAATACCGTTATTCCCGTAAGCCACACAGAAAGGCTCTATACTGCAGGTGATTATCAAAGCAGGATAAGGGTAAAAGTGCTTCAGGGCGAGAGCAGACTTGCCGCAAACAATCTTTTGCTCGGCGAGCTTGAGATCCCTGTCCCTAAAAAGAGGGCGGGAGAAGAAGCGGTGGATGTCACATACACATACGATATAAACTCCATTTTGGAGGTCGAGGTAAAAGTCGTATCAAGCGGTCTGTCAAGAAGAATGGTGCTCAAAAAGGACGACACCGATCTGACGGACGAAGAGATAGATAACAGATTCAAACAGCTTTCGGGGCTGAAACGGGATCCGAGGGACGAAGAGGAAAACAGACTTCTGCTGCTCAGGGGTGAGAGATTGTATGAAGAATGTACCGGAGATCTCAGAAGACAGCTCGATATCGCGATCAGCGATTTTGAGGCTGTTCTTACGCGAAAAGACGCGGACGAAATAAACGGCGCAAGAAAAAGCTTCAAGAGCTTTCTTGATTCGGCCGAAGAATCAAAATGGGATGATATGTAAGGAGAAATGTAACAATGAACAACAGATTTGAACCGTCCGAAGAAAATGTAAAGGCTCTTGGAAGGACGATCCTCAGAAAAGGAATAAGATGGTGTGCTTTTTCGGGCACCGGAATAGAATTCGTAAGCCGAGGGAAAGATGTCAGGATAAAGATATACGGCGATTCCACCGTAACAGACCCCGATAACCGCGCAAGGCTTGCGATATATGTTGACGGAAGACGCATCATAGATGACATGATAAAGGAAAAGGAAAAAGAGTATGTCATCGCAAGAGATGCAAGAGAGACTGTTCATACCGTAAGGGTCATCAAGCTTTCTGAAAGCGCAATGTCCACCATGGGTATCGGCGAGATAATAACGGAAAGCGTTCTGCCCACCGCGCAGAAGGATTTCTTTATAGAATATATCGGTGATTCCATAACCTGCGGATACGGCGTGGATGACGAGAATCCCGAACATCATTTTCTTACATCTACCGAGGATGTGACAAAATCATTTTCATATGTGTCTGCCGGTATGCTTGACGTAGATTACAGCATGGTCTCCTTTTCGGGGTACGGAGTGCTTTCCGGCTATACCGACAGCGGCAAGATCAATTCAAAAGAGCTTCTGCCGCCTCACTATAAGAAGTTCGGTTTTTCCTATGCCACAAGCGGCACCGAAGGAGATACCTTTAAGGCAGAAGACATAGAATGGGATTTTTCCGGCAGAAAACCCCAGATGGTCATAATCAATCTCGGAACCAACGATTCTTCATATACAGGGGATAACGAAAAGCTTCAGAAACAGTATCAGGAGAAATATATAGAGTTTGTAAAAACTGTCCGCGCGCAATACAAGGACAGTTACATCCTCTGCATTTTGGGGCTTATGGGAGATATCCTTTACTCGGCACTTTCTGAGGCGGTAAATACATACAAGGTGGAAAACGCCGATTTTAAGATCGAGACCATGCCCCTTGTGCCGATCATAGCCGAGACCGAAAAATATGTTGCCGATTACCATCCGACAAAGGTGTCACATCGCCGCGTAGCAGAGGCTCTTGCAGAAAGAGTAAAGCATATCGCTTCGCGTGAATTCGGCAAGGTACTCGGTCTTAAAGAGGTGGCCCTCACATTTGATGACGGTCCGAATACCACGGTTACCATGGACGTGCTTGATGTTCTTAGGGAAAATGATGCGAAGGCAACATTCTTCCTTGTCGGCAACAACATAAACGAAAAATCATCGGTAAGCATCAAGAGGGCAAATGAACAGGGATGTGAGATAGAGAATCATTCGATGACACATTCGGCCATGAGCGAGATGGAAGAGGATGATTTCCTTGAGGAGATAGGCCAGACGGGCAAGCTCATAGGAAAGCTTACAGGAGTATATCCGATCTTCTTCAGACCGCCATACATTGCGGTAAACGATCTTATGCTCGAAAAGATACCTCTTTATATGATAGCAGGATACGGATGCGATGACTGGAAAAATGAGATAACCGCTACCATGCGTGCTCAAAAGATCCTTTCGCAGATGGCTGACGGCCGGATACTTCTTCTGCACGATGCGGAGGACAACCAGGCGGCCGCAAAAACGGTGGAGATCATCATAAAAAGAGCAAGAGCTTTAGGGTACGGCTTTGTAAGACTTGACAAGCTGTTTGAAAACAGACATGTCATGCCTCTTAGAGGAGTAGTATACAACGAAGCGATAGCAATAAAAAAGCCTGATGAAAACGAGGAAAAACAAGATGAAGAATAAGGCTATATATGCTCTTTTGGCATGTTTGCTGACCGCAACCGTTTCGGGATGCGCTGCTAATAGCCCGGTTGATGAAACAAGCAGCCTGGGCAGCGGGGAAGAGACAAGTACTGCTACGACCCGCGCTACGGAGACTGCGCCTCCCGAGACGGAGAAACCAAAACACCTTTCCGCAAACGGTATCGAAACCACAGATGACGGAAATATCCACAAAGAGATGACGGCTTCGCAGCTGGCATATCTTATGGGAAACGGAATAAACCTTGGGAATACCATGGAGGCATACGGACACAAGAGTCAGGGAGTAAAGGCAGATCCAAGTGTATATGAGACTCTTTGGGGACAGCCCGTTACCACGCAGGAAAGCATTTCGGGGATGAAGGCCGCAGGCTTTGACTGTATAAGAATACCTGTCGCATGGACCAATGCCATGGATTTTGAAAACGGTGATTATACTATCGGCGAGGAGTATCTTAACAGAGTCGAAGAGATCATCAATTATGCGATAAATGAAGATATGTACGTTATCATCAACGACCACTGGGACGGCGGATGGTGGGGCATGTTCGGTTCGGCTTCCGAAGAAACGGTTCAAAATGCGTGGGTGCTGTATGAACTTATGTGGAAACAGATCTGCGAAAGATATAAAGAATACGGTAATCATCTGATCTTTGAATCCGGAAACGAAGAGCTTGGTGCAAGACTGAACGATACGGATTACGCTCCCGATTCCGGAACTCTTGACAGGGATGCCTGCTATCAGGTAGCAAATGCCATAAATCAGAAATTTGTCGATATCGTAAGGTCCACAGGAGGTAATAACGCAAACCGTTTTCTGCTCCTTGCGGGGTATGACACCACTATAGAGCTTACTGTGGATGACAGATATAAGATACCTGTCGACAGCGTGGAGAATAAGCTGATGGTATCCTGCCATTATTACACTCCATGGAATTATTGCGGCGATGGATCCACGGTAAATCAGTGGGGGACCTCAAAAGAGTATGAGAGCATGTATACATCCTTTACACTCTTAAAGAAATTCACGGATGCGGGAATCCCTGTGATCATCGGCGAATACGGTGTTCTTACAGACGGAACATGGGAAAAGAACAATACCACCGACTGGATGGGCGCACTTCTCGATCTTTGTGACGCTTACGGTTGCGTTCCCGTTTTGTGGGATTGTTCGACGCTTTATTCAAGGACCGAAGCAAAGATGAAGTTTGAAGGCACTAAGGCCCTGTTTGAAAAGAGAAGCTTTGCAGCTCAAAGCGCGAAGATGAGCGAGCAGCAGGAAAAGAGCGCAGGGCTTGAAAGCTTTAACAAAAACTATGCTGCTGCACCTGCAAGCTTTAATCCCAATGCCATCGCCACCTCCGATGACAAGAACAAGGCCGTTGCATGGATCATGTGGAACAGCGGAGACTACGCTCTTTCATACAGCGTGGGAAATGTTTATTCTCCCGACAACCTTTCGGCCGGTGTAGTGCCTACGGACGTGCTTGTGACAGGAGAAGGAACATATGTGGTGAGCATAGATTTTACCGGTGCGGGCAATTCAAAAGGAACAGCTTTTTCCGCAGTCGGACTGTTTAACGGAGAAGATCTTTTCCCCGGATATACAATGGAGATCATAGGCTTTAAGATCAACGGAGAGGATTACGCTTTCACCGGGAAGCCTTATACGACATCCGATGATCATCACTGCACCAGGGTAAATCTTTATAATGCATGGGTCACAGCAGTGCCTGCGGATGCGAGAAGAGCGGACGGAAATACCGAAGGCTGCGCTGCCTGCGTTATTCCCGGCGAAGACCTTGGAAATATTGAAAAAGTAGAGGTCATATTTGACTATGTATCACCCGAAAATGCAGAAAAGTATGCTGCGGACAGGGAGAGCTGGTCTGCGGATGTGACACCTGAAATTAAATCGTAAGGGGCTGTAAAAAAACAGCCCTATATAGTAAATGCAAGACAGCGTCTCTATGATCTATTTGCAAAGCTGGACTGTCGTGAGCGACCGATCTTCACGACGAAAAGCGGCGGTGCGCAGGCGACAACGCATTTAT
>JAEEGF011268552.1_pt1 | contig 21938 bp, 19 predicted proteins | sample 9134171 | NCBI WGS metagenome assembly JAEEGF01 (sample SAMN16246542, study PRJNA631951) | gut metagenome | biome: gut microbiome; feature: rumen; material: AP-attached | host: Bos | place: Iran: Karaj | collected 2018-10 | reverse complement strand
TTTTCGGTTCATCGAGAATACGCAGACTTCAAATTCCCTGCTAAAAGCCTCTTTTAAGAAGCCTTTCAGAAAATTATTCTGGTATTCCTCGTCACACTGGCCCGCAAGCACTGCGGCCCGTTTTGTTTTCCCCATAACCTATTTCCCCTGATAATACATTTGATGCTTTAATTCAAATGAGTCCAACCTTTCTCTTTGCCTTTGAAAGAGTGCGGTTTGAGACCTTGTATGCCGTCTCGGCCCCTTTTGCGATAAGCTCTTCAAGATAAGTCTTTTCTTTTGAAAGCCTTGCAAAATCATCCCTGATGGGCTTTAAGCTGTCTGCAACGACCTGCCCTACCGCAAGCTTGAAGTCTCCGTATCCCTTGCCTTCAAATTCAAGCTCTGCCTCGTGAATGGTCTTTCCTGTCAGCACGGAATAGATGGTAAGAAGGTTGTTGATACCGTCCTTTCCTTCTCTGAATACGATCTCTCTTTCGCTGTCCGTTACGGCACGCTTGAATTTGTTTATGATCACATTCTCATCGTCAAGGATCGAAATGAATCCATTTGCGTTTTCATCCGATTTGGACATCTTCTTTAAAGGATCCTGCAGTGACATTACCCTTGCGCCTGCCTCGGCGATGTAGGGTTCGGGAATCTTGAATGTCTGACCGTAGCGCGAATTGAAACGCTCTGCAATATTTCTTGTAAATTCAAGATGCTGCTTCTGGTCTGCGCCCACCGGAACCATGTCGGCCTGATACAAAAGAATATCTGCGGCCATCAAAACAGGATATGTGAAAAGTCCTGCGTTGATATTGTCGGGATGCTTTTCCGACTTATCCTTAAACTGCGTCATACGGCCGAGCTCACCGAACTGTGTTACATTTGAAAGAATCCAGGAAAGCTGAGCGTGAGTATTGACCGTGCTCTGAACAAAGATCAGGCTCTTTTCGGGGTCTATGCCGCAGGCCAAAAGGAGCGCGAAGCAGTCCATCGTCTGCTTTCTGAGCTTTGCGGGTTCCTGATAAACAGTGAGGGAGTGAAGGTCTGCTATGAAATATGCGCATTCGTAATCCTCCTGCATCTTTCCCCAGTTTTTAATAGCTCCAATGTAGTTGCCAAGCGTGAAAACTCCGGTCGGCTGAATGCCGCTTAAAATGATCTTCTTTTCATCCATTTTCTTTTTCCATACCCTTTTCTTTTGTATTTATGTATCTTGATCTTCCTTATTTATGATCTCAAGCAGCCTGTTGCAGACTTCGTTTGCCGCAAAAAGCTTGTATTCATGCCTTGAGTCAAGAATTAAAACATCCTTTTCGAAGGAATAACATCCCTTGTCAGTTTCTATCGCAAACCATACCTTTCTTAATGGCGACGGATTTTGCGGGTCGGGATTTGCAAATGTACCTGTTATGCCAACGCCTATATCTGCCGCATAGCAACGTTTGCACGACGCGGCCATTGCCTCTGCGGTCTCTTTTGAATATACCGTATATTTGAAGATCGTCTCTTCCGGCACTCCGCAGTATATCTTTGCTTCATTGGAATATGTAACAAAAGCTCCCTTGATTATACCGGAGGCACCTTCCGTATCGGTGATAAGAGATGCGATCATCCCGCCGGTGCAGCTTTCCATGGTCGATATACTGATATCTTTTTCTATCAGGAGTTTTGTCAGTTTCGCATATCTGTTCCTGACCGTCTTTTCAAATGAACCTGTCATTTCCATAAAGCCGCATCCTCCTCCCTGATGAAGCAGAGGCCCGGCTCAAAAAGAAAGCCGCTCGAGACAATGCTTAAGGCATATTCATCCGTATCGAAGAACTTGCCCGTAAGCCTTTTTCCTTCTATCAGTACGGGCAGATCGGCAAAAAACGGCAGGACCGAAAAAGTGTTCATATCCATTAAAAGTCCCCTGCCATCCTCTTTTACGACTGCTTCTTTAAATGTCCAGAGAAGATAGCGTCTTCGCTCATCCAGGGCCGCCCAGTCATATTCCTCATCCGTGCAGATGCGCCTTAAAAGCGGCAGGTCTATATTTCGCTTTTTTTGAATATCAAGGCCTATGCTACTGTTTGACACCGCAACAGCGGCAAATATTCCGCTGTGCGAAACTGATATGCAGGGTCCGCCGGTGATATACGGTTTCCCGTTTTTTTCAGTGCATATGCGCCCTTCATCACTGATTCCCGTTGTATGGGCTATCAGGACCCCGGCCGCTACACAAAGCTTTCTGTCGCTTTCGTTTCGAAATCGCATTGCTTTTTTGTACCTTTGCGGCATATAAAAGCTGATGTATTCAAAATCGGCCTGCGTTACCGAATCGATACTCATAAGATATATGTTCATCTCTTTCGTATCGCCTCGTAAACTATCTTGGCCGCTTCGATATCGGTGTTTACGCCTATGCGGAAGGTGGGAGTCTGAGTTATCATCTTTGAAAACGAATTGACGATAATATATTTTTCCTCTTCATCATAGGGTTTTTGGGTCTGCTTAAGCATATCGTCAAGTATCCTCGGACCTTTTTCCGGCCTTACCCAGTTATTCTTGCTGCGCTCAAGCATGCAGACCGCGGCGATCGGCGCGCACTCATTCAGGTTTGAATCCGAGGCGCCCGAAAATGGTGTCCCGTACGCAAACCAGTGTCCCTTGCCGTCCGGATAGATGGCCGGTTTGTCATCATTTATTATTTTTGTTCTTCCCGGGCCCAAATACTTTTGCCAAAGCTGGGTATGAAAGGACTTGCCCACCTGGCTGGACGCCGATATGAGATATGCCCACCCGTCAACGACAATAGCGGACGAATGCAGGAAGTTGACCTTGTATTTGAGAGCCTGCCTGTAGAAATCATCCGACGCAAGTATCTCTGTCCACATATCAGGGGAGACCTGGGATACAAGCTGATGATTTCTGCCGGCTTCCTCATCGTACCCCGATAGAACGACATGCGGTACTTTAAACGGGGCACATATGTATTTTTCGGCACTTTCAAGCAGTCTGGGGGACTTGATATCCATAAGTACCTGAAGGCCTGCGATCCTGTAAAAATTTGTCACGTTACAGCTCCTGATTTCTTCTGATCAGATCTCTCTTTCTGAGAGTCGGATCAAGTATCTTCTTTCTGATCCTTAAATGCGTGGGTGTTACTTCGAGCAGCTCATCATCATCTATAAAATCCATGCTCTGCTCTAGGGACATGATCACCGGAGGAATGAGACGAAGCGCATCATCCGCAGCAGAGCTTCTGGTATTTGTAAGATGCTTTGCCTTGCAGACATTTACTTCTATGTCTTCGCTCTTTCCGGTCTGTCCGATCACCATTCCGGCATATACCTTTTCGCCGGGGCCTACAAAGAGGTCACCTCTCTCCTGCGCATTGAAAAGGCCGTATGTTAAAGTCTCGCCTGACTCAAATGCGATAAGCGAACCGGATTTTCTGAAGGATATGGGGCCTTTGTAGAGTTCGTATCCGTCGAAGATGGTATTCATGATACCGTTACCCTTTGTATCGGTCATAAATTCGCCTCTGTAGCCGATAAGGCCTCTTGAGGGTATTCTGAACTCAAGCCTTGTGTAGCCTCCGTTTGCCGAACCCATTCCCGCAAGCTCGCCCTTTCTTGAAGAGAGCTTCTGAATGACGTTTCCCGCAAATTCCTCGGGAACATCCACGTATACAAGCTCCATGGGCTCTAAGGTCCTGTTTCTCTCGTCCGTCTTTGTGAGAACGTGAGGACGGCTTACCGCAAATTCATATCCTTCGCGGCGCATATTTTCTATAAGTACGGAAAGATGAAGTTCCCCTCTTCCCGATACCTTAAAGGAATCTGTATTCTCTGTTTCTTCCACTCTAAGAGACACATCTGTGTTAAGCTCTCTGAAAAGCCTGTCGCGGAGGTGGCGCGAAGTTACGAACTTGCCCTCCTGTCCCGCCAAGGGGCTGTCATTTACCATGAAATACATGGAAAGAGTCGGCTCTGATATTTTCTGGAAGGGTATGGGCTCTGTGTCCGCAGGGTCGCAGATGGTATCTCCGATATGAAGATCGGCAATACCGCTTACAGCCACTATGGAGCCGAAGGATGCTTCCGTGACTTCCTTTTTATTGAGTCCTTCGTATTCGTAAAGGCGTCCTATCTTTACCTTCTGCTTTTTATCAAGGTCATGAGCGTTTACCAGTATAAGCTCCTGATTGCTCTTTATCTTTCCTGTCTCGACCTTTCCTACGCCTATTCTTCCGACATATTCATTGTAGTCTATGGTGGATATAAGAAGCTTTGCGGGTGCATCCGTCTCACCTTCGGGCGCCGGGATGGAGCTGATGATCGTCTCAAACAGCGGCTCCATGTTTTTGGGCTCGTCATCGGGGTCAAGCACTGCATAGCCGGACTTTGCGCTTGCGAAAACGAAAGGACAGTCAAGCTGTTTTTCGCCTGCGTCAAGATCCATCAAAAGCTCTAAGGTCTCATCCTCCACTTCCCTGGGCCTTGCGCCGGGGCGGTCAACCTTGTTTACACATACAACTACCGCAAGGTCGAGCTCCAAAGCTTTTCTAAGTACGAATTTTGTCTGTGGCATGGGGCCTTCAAAGGCATCCACCACCAGTATTACTCCATCTACCATTTTAAGGACACGTTCAACTTCGCCTCCGAAATCCGCGTGTCCGGGTGTGTCTACTATGTTTATCTTTACACCTTTGTAAAATACTGCCGTGTTCTTGGAAAGGATGGTTATACCTCTTTCCCTTTCGATATCGCCCGAGTCCATGACACGCTCGGCAACCTCCTGGTTTTCGCGGAATACCCCGCTCTGCTTTAACAGCTCATCCACGAGGGTCGTCTTGCCGTGGTCTACATGAGCGATTATCGCAACATTTCTGATGTCTTCTCTTTTCATTTCATTCATTTCCTTCTTTTTTTCGTGTGAATTACAGACTATGTCATTATCTTGTCTATAATAACATAAAGTGAGAAGAAATGAAATGTTTTTTTTGAGGAACGAGTGAGACTGGGGGACTCCGTCCCCCAGTCTCCTGCAATACTACATCTTTTTCATTCCTTTAAATGCCACCTTCTTTATAAGCGGTGTAAATATCAGTATAAGCACATATCCGATCGCCAGGCAAAGTAAAAGAGATCTTAAAAACATGAGTATAAAAGGCGGAAAGCCTACCTTATCTGCCGAAACTCCGGAAAGAACCGGCACGAGCAGTCTTACCGAAATGATCATGACAAGCGTGATGATCGGGGTGTAGATAAGGTCTGATACAAGGGCATCCACAAAGGGTACCGCCTTGCTGCCCTTCATCTTTTTTGCTATGCCCATGGAAATAAGGGGCATGGGAACGACAAGTCCGATGATAAAGCTTATGACAAAGCTTATCAAAAGGGTTATCAAAAAGAGAAGAAACGAGAATTTACCCGATAACAGGTTGTTTATGAGTGACAGGAAGAAACTCATGACAAGGGCCATCAAGGCGCTCATGATAAGGCCCGCTTTTTTCATTTTTTCTATCATTTGATACCTCCTTTTTATAATGGTCGTTATGGAAATTTTAACATATCCATTTAACATATACAATTAAACTTTTTATAAAACAATCATGCCCGCATTTTCCCCGCGCAAGTTTAAAACACTCGTAACACTTTTTTAAAGAATAAAACTTGATGCTTTGCGCGGTTGTGGTATAATAAAGTGGTGTAATTTAAAATATTGATCGCAGGATAATGAACAACAGATGGAAAAATACAAGACAATAAGCAAAGAAGGAAGCGGCGAGGTGGTCGAAAAAAAATCGCGTTTTCTTTCCTTCCTTATGAATGTGGAATCCGAAGAGGCGGCGGAAGAATTCCTTTCGCGCTTCAGAAAAAAATATTATGATGCGCGCCATGTCTGCTTTGCATATATTTTAAAAGGATCTCCTGCGGTCATGAGAGCATCCGATGACGGCGAACCTTCCGGCACAGCGGGAAAGCCCCTTTTGGAGCTTTTGATGCGGGAAGGGCTTTCCGACTGCATGATAGTTGTGGTAAGATACTTCGGCGGTGTGCTTCTTGGAACGGGCGGACTTTTAAGGGCTTACACCGAAGCGGGAAAAGCTGCTGTGGCTGCGGCAGAATGCATGGAAAAGATCCCGGCTGTAATGAACTTTGTAAAGCTTGATTACACATCGGCAGGCAGAATGCCTTCCATACTTGCGGAGCTTGACCTGGCCGCAGCGGACATAGTTTACAGCGACGTCTGCGAATATACGGTGCCGGTGCCGGCAGACAAAAAAAATATTTTTGAGAAAAAGATCACGGAACTTACAAACGGACGGGTCCTTCCGGAAGAAGGAAGCAAGTGTTATTATGCCGTTTGCGGGGGAGAAGTAAAGATATTTGAAGTTTAGGGAGCACTTATAGATGAATTACTCTAGGGACAATGTAAAAAAATATCTGTCAGACCCGTTTTCAAAGCGAAAACGAGTACTGAAAAAAGTATCGGTCGCCATGGCGACGCTTCTGTGCTTTTCCCTCATCCTTGCGGCCGTATGCGGATCTTCGTTTATATACGGATCTTTTGTAAGCCTTGTAAACCAGGCCGAGGAGATAACCTTTGAAGATGTTTCGCCCGACAACTACTACACTACTCTTTATTCGAGTTCCGGAGTTGCAGTGGACAAGCTTGTCATGGCAGGATCAAACAGAGAGGAAGTTACTCTTGCAGAGATACCCTCTTCGCTTATAAATGCCTTTGTGGCAATAGAGGATGAACGATACTGGATACATAACGGCATAGATATAAAGGGCATTTTAAGAGCCGGAGTCATAGCTCTTACAACAGGAACATTGCGTCAGGGTGCCAGCACCATCACCCAGCAGCTTATAAAAAACAATGTTTTTGAAGGCGGCTCCGAGAACAGCGTCGGAGAAAAGCTTGAAAGGAAGCTTAAAGAACAGGTGCTTGCGCTTGCGCTTGAAAAGCAGCTTTCAAAAAATGTCATACTTGAAAATTATCTTAACACCATAAACCTTGGAAGCAACTGCCTTGGAGTTCAGGCGGCGGCAAGGAGATATTTCAACAAGGATGTCTCAGAGCTTACCATATCCGAATGTGCAGTTATAGCCGGTATCACCAAAAACCCCAGCAGATATAACCCCATAAGATTCCCCGAGGAAAACATGGGCCGTGCCCATCTGGTGCTTAAGTACATGTTCGATCAGGGCTATATAACCGAGGAGGAATACGAAGAAGCCTTAAACGACAATGTTTACGACCGTATACAGGTAGTCAGCAGCAACACATCATCCGCCATTTACACATACTTTACGGACTCCGTGATAGAACAGGTGACGGACGATCTGCAAACGCAGCTCGGATATACCCAGACTCAGGCCTACAACCTTTTGTATTCGGGAGGTCTTTCCATCTACACCACCATGGACACAAATGTTCAGAAGGTCGTGGATGAGGAAGTAAATGACCCCGACAACTACCCTTTCAAGTTCTATTCGATAACATATCAGCTTAAGATAACGCACCCCGACAAGACGGAAAGCAACTATTCCGAACGTGACGTCAAGACCTTTATGATAGAAAGGTGCGGAAAGCCCGAAGATTACGATTTTCTGTTTAATTCGGAAGACGAGATAACCACATACACCGAACTGTTTAAGAAAAACATGATGGAAAAGGGCGATATCGTGACATCCGAATCCTGCGTGCCCACTCTTCAGCCCCAGGTATCGGTGGTGGTGATCGACCAGTCCACAGGATATGTAAAGGCCATTGCCGGCGGCAGAGGCAAGAAAACGACAAATCTCGCATTAAACCGCGCGACGCAGAGCACCAGACAGCCGGGATCGACATTTAAGGTCCTTACGACCTTTGCGCCTGCCATAGACACTTGCGGCGACACGCTTGCATCGGTTTATTACGACTCCCCCATTTCGGCAAACGGACAGGACTTTTCAAACTGGTGGGGCGATGAATATCTTGGATATGTAAATCTGCGTGATGCCATTGCCGCATCCATGAACCTGCCTACGATGCACTGCCTTGCCGAGACAGTCGGCATAGATCTTGCATACAAGTATGTTGAAAAATTCGGCATAACTACTCTTGTAGATTATCAAAAGAACGCTGACGGTTCCGTATACACGGACCATGTCGCATCCATAGCGCTTGGCGGTATAACAAAGGGCGTTACGAATCTTGAGCTTTCGGCGGCATATTCGGCCATAGCAAACAACGGATATTACAACCGTCCGACCTTCTACACGCGCGTCCTCCGGCATGACGGAACGGTGCTTTTAGAGCACAAAAAGGACCCGAAGTCGGTCATCAAATCTTCAACCGCAGAGCTTTTGACCCTTGGAATGGAATCGACCTTCGGCAAAAATCTTGCAACGGATTACACTTCCATCAACCCGAACATACACGCGACAGCCATCGGCATGGCCCCGGAAGGCATGTCGGTTGCGGGAAAATCGGGTTCTACTACGGACAAGAACGATATCTGGTTTGTCGGATACACTCCGTATTACACGGTGGGCATATGGTCGGGCTACGATAAGGGCAAGGCACTTATGGAAAGCACCGGCTACCATGAGGAGATCTGGCAGCGGATCATGAACCGTATCCACGAAGGCAAAGAAGATATCGGCTGGGCCGAATCGGGAGATCTTGTGACAAGAAAGATATGCAGCAAGTGCGGTAAGCTTGCGGTGGACGGCCTTTGCGATAAGGCGCATGACACCTCCGTCGTTTATGAAGAATATTTCCTTAAGGGCACCGAACCGACCGAAAGCTGCACATGTCATATAAAGGTCGATTACTGCAGGGAAAGCGGAAAGCTTGCCGGAGAATACTGCCCCGAAGAAGAAACAGAGGAAAGAATATTCCTTGTGCTTCCCGAAGAGCTGAAAAGCAGCGATTACACCACTGACGACGATCTGTATACGCTGCCGGCGGATGAAGAATACTGCGACATACACAAAGAGCCCGAAACTGAGACCGAGACCGAAACAGAAACGGAAGAAGAGACGGACGACAACAGCGAGACTTCATCAGATGATGAAACGGACTCCGGCGATGAAACCAAAGAAGATTAAAAAAATACCGGTGGTCAGCTTATGACCACCGATACTTTTTTTATTCCCAGTTTTTCAAACAATTCTATATGCCCATCCTCTATCTCCTCCCCGCTCATAACGACGGGCACCGCAGGGCATGCCACAAGGGGCGATGCGCATATGCGCCCTTTTGAAAGAGTAGCGTCTATGACCTCCTGGGGCGCAAGGACTGCCTCTCGAACAGTCATTTTTTTCACATACGCGGGAAGTGAAATACCGCCTTTAAGTTCCGGCAGGCGCATATTTTTTGCGAAGACAAGTGCTCCCTTAAGCCTTAAAAGATCTTTTTCATCATTAAAGGGCGTCAGCATCACAGTCATGCAGGCCCTATCGCAGCTTTCGGGCTCTGCGCCGTGCTTTCGCAGTATTTCGGCCAGTTCTGTTCCTTTTATTCCAAGCTTTAATGCATTTACGGTGACCTTAAAGGGTTCGTCGCCGATCAGTGTTATCCCAAGGTCCAAAAGCTCTCTTTTTAGTTCATACATTCTTTTTTCAAAGGTGCGTATCTCGCGTGCAAGCCCGGATGAGAGCAGTCCGTTTGCCTTGTCAAGAGATGCAAGTATAAGATAAGAGGGTGAGGTCGACCCTGTGACCTCCATGGCAGATTTTACCGCACCTAAGTCCGCTATGCCCTCTTTTAAGTGAAGATAGGCACCGCCCGTCAAAACAGGAAGTGTCTTATGCGCGGAATCACAGCAGATATCCGCACCAAGATCCATCGGATGCATGCTTTTTTCAAGGAAACGAAGGTAGGCGCCGTGGGCATTATCCACCATCAGAAGGACTCCCCTGTCCTTGCATATTTTTTTGATCTCCTTTATATCCGCGTATTCACCCGAATAATTTGGAGAGGTAAGATAGACTGCGGCGGGCTTTTTAGAGCATCTGTCAAGCGCAGCTTCTATTTCTGAAGGTGATGGCTGCCCCTGCGATAGGCTTATCCTGTCAGGTTCATTTATATCTATCCACTCTGCTTCCATTCCGGCCAAAGCGATTCCGTACACAAAGGACTTGTGAACATTTCTTGCAGCAAGGATAAGCGGATGATCATCTTCCCTGCCGCAAAGCCTTTTTATCAGCATCAGGGCAGAACGGATGCAGTGGCTGCTGCCCTCGGTAGAATAGCATGTTATACCCGTGCCGAAAAGACTCGCAGCATTTTCCTCGCTTTGCCTTATTATCCCATCCGGGTAGTACAGGTCGTCCGCGCCGTTAACTTCCGTTATATCAAAGCCTTCAGGCCCAAGTATCATTTTCCCTTTGGCCCCCGGCATGTGAAGCCTGGATATGTCTGCGGATGCATATTCATTTAAAAAATCCAATACAGGTGTATTCATTATCCTTATTCCAATCGTTTGATATGCAAAGTATATCCCGGCTTTCGACGTTAGTCAACGTATTTGCATTTCCGGCAGCTCTTAAACAGCCAAGTTGCAAACAGATCATAATATGCTTAAAGAAAGCCCCCGCAAATAAGCGGGGGCGATTATTCTATATTACTGTCTCTTGAGGAAGCTGGGGATACGAACCTGAGGTGCGTTGTCAGCCTTCTTTGCAGCTGTTCTTACAGGTGCAAAGCTGGAGAAGTCTTCGAAATCATCGAAGGTATCTGTCTTCTTTTCTTCCTTCTTCTCTTCTGCCTCGATCTTCTTTTCGGGAACGGGCTCTGCCTTCTTTTCAACTACCGGAGCTGCAGGTGTAACTACAGGTGAAGCGGGAGCCGAATGTCTGTAAGGAGACCTTGTGGACTGCTTGGGTCTGAAGCCTGATACTATCATGGACTTGTCTTCAACTCCTGTTGCTATAAGGGTGATCCTTACGCTGTCGGCAACTTCGTCGTCATAAGATGTACCGAAGATGATATTTGCATCTTCGCCGGCAACATCCTGTACCATGCTGATTGCTTCGTATACTTCGGGAAGGCTTACATCCCCTGTGATGTTGATAAGAACATGAGATGCGCCTGCGATATTTGTCTCAAGAAGAGGGCTTGTCATGGCGCTGTTCATGGCCTCTGTAGCCTTGTCATCGCCCTTTGCCTCACCGATACCGATGTGTGCGATACCCTTGTCTTTCATAACGGTCTGAACATCCGCAAAGTCGAGATTGATGAGACCGGGGTTGTTGATGAGATCTGTGATACCCTGAACACCCTGCTGAAGGACTTCATCTGCTTTTCTGAAGGCGTCGAGGATGGTCGTACGACGGTCTGATATCTGAAGGAGACGGTCGTTGGGGATAACGATAAGTGTGTCTACCGCTGCCTTGAGTTTTTCAATACCTGCAAGTGCGTTTGACATTCTTACCTTGCCTTCGAAGCTGAAGGGCTTTGTAACAACGCCTACTGTAAGGATACCCATTTCCTTTGCAAGACTTGCAATGACGGGTGCGGCACCTGTACCTGTTCCGCCGCCCATACCGCAGGTAACGAATACCATGTCGGCATCTTTAAGCATTTCTGTGATGGTCTCCTGGCTTTCCTGAGCGGCTCTTTCGCCAACCTCGGGCTTTGCGCCTGCACCGAGACCCTTTGTCTCCTTTTCACCGATCTGAACGACCTTTGGAGACTTGCAGAGCTGAAGCGCCTGCTTATCTGTATTTACTCCTATAAACTCAACACCCGCAATGTCTTCTTCTATCATACGGTTGACTGCGTTGTTTCCTGCGCCGCCGACACCCACTACTATGATCTTTGCGGCAAATTCTGTTTCATTGATCTTTATCTCTAATAAACCCACGGTTTCTCCTCCCGGTCTATAAAGGTTCGACTTTCCAGAACACTTTTTACTTCTTTTCGGTACTATTCCATTCAAATACCACGCCTTATACTATATTCCATTTTGGCGAAATAATCAATATAAAAAAATCCTTTTTTTTCTTTTTTTCAAAATTTGCATAAAAAGGGCGGCGCTTTCGTGGTTTTTTTAGGGCTTTTCTCCCCTTGATATGGCGGGCACAGCAGATAAGACCCCTTTTTATGGTTGATTACTTTTATCAATAATAGTATTATATACAAAGATCACACTGTTTGAAAGGATCAATATCATGAAAAATCTTCTTATAAAAAACGCAAGGCTGCTTGACCCGGTCACAGGCAATGACAGGCCGGGCTGCATAGGCATCAAAAACGGACGCATCGCCGAAATAAAGGACGATCTGTCATCTGAGGGATATGACGAGACAGTTGATGCGAAGGGACTTGTCTGCACGCCTGCCCTTTGCGATGTACATGTGCATTTCCGTGACCCCGGACAGACGTATAAGGAAGACATTCTAACAGGCGCTGCGGCTGCAAAGCGCGGCGGATTTGCAACAGTGATCACCATGGCAAACACTGTCCCTACCGTCAGCACCCCCGAGCTGATAGAATATGTTTTAAATGAGGGAAAAAAGACCGGCATAAGAGTGGTTCCTTCGGCAACAGTTACATATGACCTTAAAGGAAAAGAACTGACAGACTTTGACGCTCTGTATGCGGCAGGCGCAAAAGGCTTTACGGACGACGGTATACCGATAACCGATGAAAAGATAGTTATTGCCGCGATGAATAAGGCAAAAGAATTAGGGGTTCCGTTAAGCTTTCACGAAGAGCTTCCCTCCTTTATAAAAAACCCCGGGGTAAATCACGGCAAAGTATCGGAGGCCATGGGGCTTTACGGTGCCGAATCCGCTGCCGAATATGTCATGATCGCAAGGGATGTAATGCTTGCGCTTGCAACAGGCGCCTGCGTTGATATTCAGCACATAAGCTCAAAAGAAGGGGTGGAGCTTGTAAGGTTTGCCAAAGGGCTTGGCGCGGATGTTCACGCCGAGGCAACGCCCCACCACTTCTCTCTTACAGAAGAAGCTGTATTAAAACATGGGACTCTTGCAAAAATGAACCCTCCCCTGCGCACGGAAGCTGACAGGCAGGCTATAATAGAAGGGCTTAAGGATGGAACGATAGACCTTATTGCAACAGACCATGCCCCTCACAGCAGCGAAGAAAAGGGGCGCGAGTTCATCAAGGCACCAAGCGGTATAACAGGACTTGAGACAAGCCTTGCGCTTGCCGTGACAAACCTTGTGCACCCCGGGCATCTCTCTCTTGCAGACGTACTTTTAAAAATGTCATACAATCCGTTAAAGCTTTACGGGCTTGACGGAGGGACCCTTGAGACAGGGGACAGAGGAGACCTTGTCATATTTGATCCGGATGAGGAATGGACCTTTCAGAGTACTGTCTCAAAGTCTTCAAACACACCTTTTCTCGGGCAAAAGCTGTTCGGCCGCGTGCATATGACCATTGCGGGCGGAGAGATCGTCTATAGAATATAAACATAAAAAAAACAGCCCCATATAGTAAATGCAAGACAGCGTCTCTATGATCATTTGCACGCAGGACAGAGTTCGCTACCCTCACTTCGCGGCGAAAAGATTCGGACGGATGCTCCGGCGACGATAAATACGTTGTCGCCTGCGCACCGCCGCTTTTCGTCGTGAAGATCGGTCGCTCACGACAGTCCAGCTTTGCAAATAGATCATAGAGACGTTTACAATAAAACAGGGGCTGTTTTTTACAGCCCCTTGATCTTTTTTTATGCCCGAAAAGCGGTCACGTCATCAGATCTCATCCTTTGCTTTCTTATAGAAGCCCATAAGAAGAAGAGCGGCATAAATACCAACGCATGAAGCAAGGAGAGCAAAGATACGATAAACAATGCCGGTCGAGAAGATTCCGATTATTGCGTAAAGAACCGTACCTGCAGATCCGATGAGCTGGAACATAAGGACTTTGTCGCCTTCTGCTGCGGTCTCGGAATGTCCTGCAATGTTTAAAAGCTTCTTTGTTGTCTCGATAATAAGGTAGATAACATAAAGCGAGATAACAGTTGAGCAGATTGAAAGAAGAGTGCTGAGTACGGCAACCTTGCTTGCGATCGTAGCGATGATGCTTACTGCGATTCCGATCCATACAAAGTTGAAAGCCTGCTTGTAACCCTGATCATCCTTACCTGCTGTGTTAAGTCCTACCATTTCAATAACAAAGCCGACTATGGCAGCAATGCCGATGAGCACGGCAAGGATACCGATAAGCGCAGCTGCTCCGAATGCTCCGTCAAGCGCATTCAAAGAGTTTGCAGCCTTTTCGAGCTGTTTGTTAAAGATGATAGCGAGGAATGACATCAAGATCGTTGCAGCCGCAATAGCAAATGATATCACTGCCGACATATGAAGCAGTCCCATACCGCTTCTTGCATTTCTGGTTTCATCCATGATTAGAAACCTCCTTCTTTTTGATACTGCAATTATAAAATTTTTTTTATAAAGTGTCAATATAAATATTGGCGCGCAAAGTGCAAAAAAACGGAGCTGCCGGTATTTTTCCGGCAGCTTTTCCGGCAGCTTCATACACTGCCGCTTTTGATCGCAAAATCTATCCAGTAGAGGTATTCGGAAGTCTTTTCATCGGCATATTTTTTTGCCGCCTGCTCGAGTCTTTCATTTTCGGCTCCCTTCCTGTCATCAAGAGCTTCTATATCCTGCTGAAGCTCTGCCACAAAACCGTCCACTCCCGAAAAAACTTTAAGTCCGAGGTATTTTCTGCCTGTATCCATATACAGGTCGACAAGACTTTTTTCATATGCGTGATATGCCTGATGGCAGACCATATTTATGGCTTCCTCGCCCGTCATTGACATAAGGCTTCCTCTGTTAACAAGGATCTTGTGGTCATGCGCGGTGTAGGCCGCAGGCGTAGCATCGCCTGCAAAATCCCGGATTCCTATGTAGAGCTCATGGTCAAGCCCAAGCTCGCTCGCCTCTATCGCAGCAACAAGCTGCAAAAGCTCTGCGCGCCTGTCCTCATCCAGCCATCTCCATGTCTGCTCGTCGAAATCCTTTAAATTGCTCTGCTGACCCGTTACGGTCATTCCCTTTGTGTCCGTTGCAACTATCGTGTAATCAAGCGCCGTCTCTATGCCCCTTGCTCCTCTTGACATCACGGGGACAATAAACAATAAGAGAACCGCCGTGATAAGCAGCCAGCCTGCCCTTGTCAATTCGGGGAGCAGTTTTATGCCGACTTTAAAATCCTGTTCTTTTTTCAGGGCCATGTTATGCTTTATAAGGATCCACACTATCAATGTCAGTACCCATACTATGAAAAGTATGAATATGCGCCCGCCGCTTTTTGTTATATAAGAGAGTATGCAGTAGACCTCTACCGGGAAAAGCGCAGAACACCAGATGCTTAAGGTATTACGGTAATGCTTGACCGACATGACGGTAAGTATGAGTGTTCCCAGAATGGATATACCCAGAAACACTATTAAAGAGATTTTTCTGTCAAACGGGGGACAGTTTTTAAATCCCCAGAAATAAAACATTATGTCAAGGACCGCTGTCAGCATTATTATCATCAGATAATAGGTCGAAACGGTCATATAGTTCTTCTTTTTCATCTTAAACTTCCCTTTTCCAAAAAAGGCTCCACAAATATCCCACACAATCTTACCCAAAAAGTTCAAGTAAGTCAATATGACCTGTGACATATCCGAATTTCCTAAAATTTTTATAAACCGCCGTGAGGCTTTTTTTCGTCATTATTCACAAAACAAATCTTCGGTCTTGTTTTCAAAACAAAAGTTATCCACTTTTTTGTCCTTTTATCCACACCCTTTTTGTGGATAACTCTCATCATTTGCCCTTTATCCTACCGCGCACAGCCGGACTTATCCACACTTTTGGCACTTTTACACTTTTTTTCATTACGTGCAGGGGAAAACAGATGTTTTGTTAAAAACAGAGATTTTTTTATAAAAAGGGTCTCTTTTTTGCGATACCAATTGTTAGTACAATTTATCAGAAGTCCTTGCCTTTAGTTAAACAATATGCTAGAATAGGGCTACGGGAAGCCATCGTTCTTTTTTAAAATTCACTAGGGGAAGGATCGCAGCAGGGATGGCTACCGTAAGCCTGCGTGCGAAAGGGTTACTGCAATGAAATATATCATCAGCGGAAGAAACATCAACATCACAGAAGGCTTAAGGAGTGCGGCAATCGACAAGATCAGCAAGCTTGAAAGATATTTTGATGCCGACACCGAAGCCAACATAACAATGAGCGTTGAAAAGGATCGCCAGAAGATCGAGGTCACGATCCCTGTTAAGGGAAGCATCATCCGTGCCGAGCAGGTCAGCGATTCAATGTACACAGCCATCGACCAGGTCGAGGACACCATCGAGCGTCAGCTCAAGAAATACAAGACAAAGATAGTTGATTCAAAGCAGTCGGGCGGCTTCACACCCGAATATATCAGCGAGGATACCGAAGACGAAAACGAGCTTCAGATCGTAAAGACAAAGCGTTTCGGCATCAAGCCCATGGATCCCGAAGAGGCATGCCTCCAGATGGAGCTTCTCGGACATTCCTTCTACGTTTTCTGCAACGCAGAGACGGACGAGGTAAATGTTGTTTACAAGCGTAAGGACGGAAAGTTCGGACTTATCGAGCCGACATTCGAATAATTTCAAATATAACAATATCGCCGCAGCCCGGTCATCCGGCTGCGGCTTTTTTTCTGTTATTTATAGATTCCGCCGCAAGGGCTGCTGCGATAAGCATCGCTCCGGCGACAGGGTATATTATCACAAGTTTATTTGTGGTTCCGTATATCTCAAGAACACCTCTGAAAACGCAGCCCACGGTAAGCACAGCTATTGCCGAATTCCACAGATTTGCAAAAGCCGAAGAGACTTTTATTTCCGATGTCAGCAATACCGCCCATACCAGAACCCCAAGAACAAGGGGGATACCAAAGGCGTAGATCATGTGATATGAATACACCTCGTGGCTGAAGACCTCATAGATCCCGCCGAAAAGCGCTGTAAAGATCGTCGCTGCAACATTTATCAAAAGATCCTTTTTGGGATCATGCTCCGATGTAAACAATGTCACTCACCGCCCTTTCCTTTATCCTGCCGTTTGTTGTAGGGTTATTTACTACTTTTCCGTTAAAATACATGGTGGACGAACCGCCGCCGTCAAGATTATAAGCTACGCTGCATCCAAGACTCTGCATTATCTGCGCAAGTTCAAAAAGGCTGAGCCCGTCGCTTTCGGATGTTCTTCCGTCCGCTACAAGGAATATATAATGATTATCATCTATCATTCCGATGGCTGTTCTTGGGTTGCTTACCATCGCCCTTTTTACTTCATCATCTCCGTCAACTTCTATCTCACCGTCTTTTATGAGTGCCGGTCCGAATGAAAGTGCCTGCCATACTCCTCTATCAACCAGCTCATCGGCCGTATAATCACTGTCACTGACTATTTCCATGGTGCCATCGGCATATATGCACACGATATCGTCTCCACTGGCCTTGCTTCTGTACACGACCCCGTTTCTTATTACATATCCTCTTTCCCTTGCGCCGTAATAATCCCCGTTGATGGCAAGGATCGCGTTATTTGATGCCGCTATGGAGGATGTTGTTGCGGTCACATTTTTCCCGTAGGAATTCTTTGCAAATGCGGCCTTAAGATATTCGGCGGAGCTGACGGTTATATCCGCGATATGTATGGATGTGCCGTATTGCTCTGTGTCAGTCAGCTTTATGGTGATATTTTCGTCGATATATGTGTTTGCGTCTATATAGATATCATCCGCGCCCGATTTAGATTCTACTTCAGATTTCGATTCCGTTTCGTTCCCGGTCTCCGCATTGCTGCCCGCGGTCTTTTCTGTGGTCTTTTCGGCTGTATTTTCGCTTTCTTTATTGCCGGACAGGTCATCAAACATGGATGTATTCACTTCTGTCGCATTTTCCATATAGACAGAACTTAATACAAATGTATCCAAGGTTATATATGTCGTGAAAGCAAGTAAAACTATCGTAAAACCTATTGCCCAGATATGACTCTTCATGGCGATCACCTTCTCCTCCATTTTCTTTTTATAAGATTCTAGAATAAGGCGGTGAAAAAAGTAGGGAGAAAGTATGTAGATTTTATGTCCATACCGCCCGGATGCTTCTTCAGCTCTCCGGGCGGTACGGCTTTCTAATTTTGTACCGCCAGGATGCTTCTTCGGCTCTGTGGGCGGTACGGCTTTCTATTTTTGTACCGCCAGGATGCTTCTTCGGCTCTCCGGGCGGTACGGCTTTCTATTTTTGTACCGCCAGGATGCTTCTTCGGCTTTCCGGGCGGTACGATTAGTATTATTTTACTTTACAGGAATGTTACCGCCTTGCAAGGCATGCGGTAATACATGTCTGAAATGATGATTCCAAGGGCGGGCGTAGCCGCATGGATGATCTGTCCGTTGCCGATGTAGAGTGCAACATGGCCGATGATTCCGGTGTTGATATCTGTATAGAAGAGAAGGTCTCCGGGCTGTACATCGGTAACAGCTATTTCTCTTCCCGCAGCGGCCTGCGAACGTGATGTTCTTGTAATGGACATGCCGAAGGCTTCATATACTCTCATGGTAAAGCCCGAGCAGTCGGTTCCTGTAACGAGGTTTGAACCGCCGTAAACATAGGGGTTACCAAGGAACTGAAGGGCATATGCCACGATATTGGCACGAAGGTCGGATGTCTGAGGTTTAGTTTCGGGCGGAGCCGTGGGTTGCGTCTCCTGAACGCGTGCATTTACAACAAATGTTGTGTAAAAGCCCTTGTATTCTACGGTAAAGACATTGTCACCTTCTACAAGGGGCTTGCCTACCTGATCGCAGTTCCAGTAGTCGACCGCATAGGATGTTCCGTCAGAGAAGCTTCCTATAACGCTCATTTCGGCGCCGCTTACGGTCTGGCCGACATATTTAACGCCGCCTGTGTAAGCTGCCGAAACGCCTACGACCGTGATGACCGGCTGCGTAGGCTGAGTGGGCTGAGTAGCCTGGCTTGCGGCTGCTGCCTCCGCAGCTTTTCTTGAAGCCTCGGCCGCCTGCCTTGCCGCTTCCGCAGCCGCTGCTTCTGCGGCCTGCCTTGAAGCTTCTGCCGCAACCTCTGCAGCTATGGACTGCTGGCGGGCAAATTCTTCGGCGGCTGCCGCTGCCTGGCTGGCCGCTATCCTTTCAGCCTCGGCCTGTGCCGCTGAGGCTGCCGCCGCCTCTGCCTCTGCCATGGACCTTGATTCTTCTGCCGCTGCCTCTGCGGCAACTCTCTCTTCCGTAAGAGAGATGGCCGTCATATATTTCTTTGAAACATCGATATAATTCTTATGTACATAACCTATGCAGGCCTCATCAAGCTCGATCTGATAGAAGTCGCCTTCTTCTCCTACGATGCTGACCTGAGTTCCTCTTGAGATGAGCGCATAGGGCGTGGTCTCAACCGAAGGGCCTGATCTTACATACAGATTCTTGGCGTTGTTGTTTACAACGCCTATAAGGTTTCCTCCTGCCGCCGCTGCCATTTCGCTTTCGGAAACGACCTGAAAGAATTCTGCACATACATAGCCGCTTACCGTGCCGGATGTAACATGATACCACACCCTGCCGTCCGCTCCGGTAAAGGTTGAATCTACCGCTCCGACTGCACCGTTGAACATTTTACCCACGATATTGGCGCGCGTGGAATCATCGGGCGTTGTTCTGACATTTACATAATTGGGCGCTATTGAAAGGATATAGAATACCTCATCCTCTACAGGCGCATCAGGCAGTGTCTCGCTTTCGCTCTCTGTTTCGGGTTCCGTGTAAGCCACATCTGTATCCTTTGTTTCGGGTTCACCCTGCTCAGTAGTTTCGGGCTCAAATAACTCTTCGTAAAGATCCGGCCGCAGGAACTTTATGGCAAGCTTAAAGAGCTTATTGTCCTTCATGCACCCGTCAACATTTACGGATGCACCGGCCACAGACATCTCACCGCCTATGCCCTCTGCAAACGTATTCATGCTCATTGCCGAAAGCATAAATGCGCAGCTTATTATTATCTTCTTATATTTTTTCAATTTATTTCTCCTTACCTTTCTGCCGCATCGCATGACGACTTCGACAGGGGATAATATACCATTTTAAGTTATTGAATGTATAATAGCATTTTTATATTAAATTGTCAACCACCTTGACAGTAGGGCGAAAAGCTATATATAATATCATTCGAAGCAGAATTATAACGCACTTTTGACCGGAGGATCTGTTATATGAAGACAATAATGATAACCGGAGCCGGAAGAGGCATCGGAAGAGCCATAGCCATAGAAACGGCAAAGCATTTTGCATCCAATGGCGAATCCCTAAACCTTGCGATATGCAGCCGCACCGGCGCGGAGCTTGAAGAGACAAAAAAAGAGGCATCGGCTTTCGCCAATGTCCTCGCTTTAAATATTGATATTTCGGATCCGTCCGGGCTTGAAATGCTGGCAGGCGAGACCCGCAAGGCCTTTGGCAGCATCGACGTTTTGATAAACAACGCCGGCATCGCACGTATCGGGCTTTTGCAGGATATGACCCTTGCGGAAATGCAAAGCTTCATCCAGACCGATCTGACATCTGCCATGCAGCTTTCATCCCTTGTCATTCCCGACCTTTTAAAGAGCAGCTCATCACCGCGGATCATCAACATTTCATCCGTATGGGGCATTTGCGGAGCAAGCTGCGAAGCAGTCTACTCTGCCGCAAAGGGCGGGCTGAATGCCTTTACAAAAGCGCTTGCAAGAGAGCTTGCTCCGAGCCATATTCCGGTAAATGCCATCTGCTGCGGATATATAGACACTTCAATGAATGATCATCTTTCGGAAGAAGAAAAAGCGGCCGTTCTCGAACAGATCCCCGCAGGGAGGTTCGGAACGACCGAAGATATTGCAAAAACTGTGGTGCAGCTGCTTGAGGCTACCGATTATCTGACGGGGCAGCTGATAACCGTGGATGGTGGGTGGACGTAAGGCGCAGCCTCGCTATGCCCTCTTTATTATCCCCGCAATGATATGATTTCTCATGCCCCTCCAGGTCATGGACATCCATCTTTCGGGGCGGGTCATATTATAGGTTCCGATCTTTGCGTGCTTGTCGATAAGCACGCCGTGTTCGGCGGTGTAGGCCTTTCCGCCCTCGCCCGTAAGGCGGCCGGTGTTTGAATCGCTGCGCACTCTGAAAGCGCAGAGGTGCTTTTTGATGACCGCAACATTTCCAAGCTTTGAAAGGCCGAGCCAGAGATCAAAATCAAGGATATAGGGTATCTTTGCGTCAAAGCCTCCTGTCTTAAAGAAATCTTCGCGGCGGAACATCATGGCAACGGGGTTGCCGTAGAAGTTGTTCAGCATAACGGAGGCTTTGGCTATCTTGCGGCCGGGAAAAACTCCCTCTGTGGGCCAGTGCGCATAGCTTCCTATCCTTTTGCCCTTGTCGTTTATAAGGTCTGTGCCTACGGATACAAGCGTCACATCGGGATGCTTTATAAGGTACTGCACGCTTCTTGCGACGCAGGTAGGATACAAAAGATCATCTGCGGGGATGAGCTTTATATACTGTCCCCTGCAGGCTTTTATACATTCGTTCCAGTTCCCGGCCATGCCGAGATTTTTTTTGTTTTCTACAAGTCTGAATCTGTAATCATGTATCTTTTTCAGTTTTTCTACGGTTCCGTCCGTTGAGCAGTCATCTACCACCACCACCTCAAGATTGGGCCATGTCTGATCGAGGGCCTGCATTACGGTTTCGAGTATGTATTTTTCGCTGTTATATGACGGTATACAGATACTTACCAAAGGTGTCAGCATAATATCTGCCACTCAAAATGTGTTGAAATATACTCAAACACATCGAGAAATTGAAGTCCTCACGGATACTTCTTACTGCTTCACAGTGTATGCTTTGGCGACCTTTTGCAATACGCTACTCGCAGGTTCTTG